>Ga0163144_10001282_pt1 | contig 59344 bp, 44 predicted proteins | sample OliLak19BULKMAT1_FD_123175 | JGI IMG/M metagenome (GOLD analysis project Ga0163144, IMG submission 123175) | Freshwater microbial mat bacterial communities from Lake Vanda, McMurdo Dry Valleys, Antarctica - Oligotrophic Lake LV.19.BULKMAT1 | ecosystem: Environmental > Aquatic > Freshwater >...
AAAGGGACTCTTTTTTCCCGACTCTTGAACCAAGCAACCCACTTTAGTGGGTTTTGCAGTGCATTAGACGGGGGTTTTAACCCTCGGCGGCGGATTGGCGATAGGTTCAACCATTTCACATTAGCCGTATTATATGAACTCCGCAAGCTTGCCGCACGTTCAGCAATCGTTCTTCCAATCCTAATAAGCGTTATCTGATAGCTATCGAACATCCTCAAATACTTTTGTTCAAGATCAACGTCACCCTGTTTTTTGGGCTTTGTAAGTGTCTCCGTTACGGTAATAACTGACGTGAATATGCTAGGACTATGCATCAATATATACCGAAAAACAGCTTCAGCTTTATCTGCATAGGTTTCATGATCCTCAAGATAATAAATTAGCAAACTCGTGTCGATGGCAACACGATCTAAGTCTTTAAGCGCCTCCGAAATCCTCATGGACGATCATCCCATTCTTGGCGTAATTGATTAACATATTCTTGTGCATCAACATCACGCTTATGGAGGGATGATTTAAAATCCAAACGATCTTTGATCGAGGTTTTAGCATAAAACACACCTAAATAATCGTTTGGATTTGTTTCAGTTTCCCCATTATGTGCGCCTACACCACGAAAGCTAAATAAGCTGGGCTTGTCATCTTCGCCAGAAAGGGAGTCAAAAATATCAACCATGATTTCCTTACGTTCTTCAACCGGTAGATCACGAATCAGGGATTTCATCCATTCTACGGTTGTCACGAGAAGCCTCCTAAACTGTAGTCAACTCATTATAATGCGTTTTTGACAGATAACAGCGCGGTATCAGTTAGATTTCTAGACGTAAGTTTCGCATAACTTTGGTTGTCAGCATAATGATATTTTACGCGCTATGAACAGACAACCATCCATAGGACAAGACTCATGACTCAAACAACAGCAGCAGCCAGCGGAACATTCCTACTCGGCGGGGACATCCCCGTAAATCGCTTGGGATTCGGCGCGATGCGTATCACCGGCAAAGGCATCTGGGGCGAGCCAGAAGACCGCGATGAGGCGCTCCGCACGCTGCGCCGCCTGCCCGAACTCGGCGTTAATTTCATCGACACCGCCGACTCGTATGGCCCGTATATCAGCGAAGACCTCATCCGTGAGGCGTTGCACCCGTATGGCGACGGCCTGATTGTCGCTACTAAAGGCGGCCTCACCCGTCATGGCCCCGATCTTTGGCGTCCCGTCGGCCACCCCGATTATCTGCGCCAATGTGTGCTGATGAGCCTGCGTCGCCTCAATGTTGAGCGCATCGACCTGTGGCAATTGCACCGTATCGACAGCAAAACAGATCGCGAAGCGCAATTCCGCGTGATTGCTAAAATGCAGCAAGAGGGCTTGATTCGGCATGTCGGCCTGAGCGAGGTCAGCGTTGAGGAGATCGAGGCCGCCCGCCAACACTTCCCCGTCGTCAGCGTCCAGAATATGTATAACTTGGTCACCCGTCAAAGCGAGTCGATTTTGGACTACTGCGAACGGGAAAATATCGGATTCATCCCGTGGTTCCCGTTGGCGGCGGGCAGCCTCGCCACTGAGGGTAGCGTCTTGGACGGTATCGCCAAGAAATTAGGCGCGAGTCCATCTCAGGTGGCGTTGGCGTGGGTGCTGAAGCGTAGTCCGGTGATGCTGCCTATCCCCGGCACGGGCAAAGTCAAGCACCTAGAGGAAAACGTCGCGGCAGCCGGACTCACCCTCAGCGATGAGGATTTCCGCACGCTAGACGAACTAGGTCGAAAAGAATCTGAAGGCTAGTAACAAGACCCTCAAAACACGTTTGCGAACGCCACTAATAATCAGGTTCAGCTTACGTGACGTTATGGCGACTGTAGGGACGGCATTCTTGCCGTCCGTTTTCATAACAGGCGGCGGACGCCCAGAAGGGTATCCCTACATTTTTCCGCGCAAATCTTCTGCATAGGCACGATGCGCGTTGGGTACGCTATACTCACCGCGAGAATTGAGCCTCATCGAGAGCAGTCACCATGCCCAACGCCGAAACCCCGCAAATCTTCATCTCGTATGCCCGTCGTGATGGGCGTGACCTCGCAGCCGGACTGCGCCAAACGCTTGAGTCCGATGGGTTCGCCATCTGGCAAGATGTGGTGGCAATGGGTGGCGGTGATGAGTGGTGGCCGCAAATCGCCCACGCTATCGAACACGCCCGCTGCATGGTGCTGATCTTGACCGACGGCGCGCTTGAGTCTCCGATTGTGCGGCGCGAATGGGTACATGCGCGGCGGGCAGGCACACCGATTTTGCCCGTCGTGTTTGACGAAGCCGTTCTGACCCGCGCCCCGCAATGGGTCAAGAAAATCGACGTGTTCATCCTCGCGCTATCGCACCCCGATTATGCCGCCACCCAGCGGCGTTTTATCGTGCAATTGGCCGACCCCATCCCAGCCACGCCCGCCATTAATATGACCCCGCCGCAATCGCAGACCACCGTCCCCCGCCCCGCCTTACAACACAACCTGACGGCGCGGCTACTGTATCCTGACCGTTCAGAGCCGCGTTATGGGCTGACCGTTTTATGGGGACCCGGCGGCTTTGGCAAGACCACCATCGCGCAAGCATTTGCCGGGGATGCCGCCGTCACGGAAGCCTATAGCGGCGGCGTCTTATGGCTGACTCTCGGCGAAAAAGGCGAACGCCTGACCGACAGCTTATACGCGGTTTTAGATGCGCTCAAACGCCCGCGCCCAGAACCCGCCAACGCCCTACGCGCCTTGCGGGACGCTCTTGAAGGCCGCGATACCTTGCTGATTTTGGACGACGTATGGGAACTCAGCCCGGTTGAGCCGCTGCTGACTCTGCCCCAATGTTCCATCCTGATTACCACCCGCGATGCTTCGGTTGCCAAGCGCGATGATTCGCCGCTACAAATCGAACAGATGACCGGCGCAGAATCCGCCCAGACGTTGCTCAAACATCTGCCAGATACGTTAAACCCATCGCCAAAAGAACAGCGACGCTTGACCCTTCTGGCCGAACGGTTGGGCGGCTGGCCGCTGTTGCTGGGCATCTTCGGCGGCGCACTGCGAGAGGAAATCGTGACCGGACAGCATAGCCTGACCGCCGCGCTGGATTATGTCGAAAGCGGAATCGAGGAAGCCGGGCTGGACGCATTCGATGATACCGACTCTGGGCGCGGCAAAGCGCTCAACGTATCCATTGACATCAGCCTGCGCCCATTCTCTGAGGCCGAACAAGCGCGTGTGTATGAATTGGGCGTGCTGCCAGAGGACGTGAGCGCCCCGGAATCGTTCATCCAGACGTTGTGGCAAGCCACCGCCAATCTGAGCGCTTTCACGGCCAAACGCTTATTGGGGCGCTTGCGCGGTCATTTTGTCCTGCCTGACCCCAACGGCGGCGTCCGACTCCATGACCGGATGCGCGAGGTATTCCGTAACCGCTTGAGGAATGACCGTTTGCAGATAGCCCATCGGGCGCTCATCGCGGCGTGGGGCGACCCACACCGCCTGCCGGATGAATACGCTTGGCGCTATATCGGGCATCATCTGGCAGAGGCGGATCAAGCCGATAGCCTCCGCGCCTTATTGCTGGATTATGAGTGGGTGCGGGCTAAATTAGAGGCGACGGACGCCCCTGCGCTTTTATCAGATTATGACCGCCTACCGAGTGACCCCATCATCGCGCTCATCCGTAGCGCCGTGGTGATTTCCGCAGCCGTCTTAACCCAAGATAGCGCCGCCCTCGCCCATCAATTGATGGGGCGGCTCATCCCGCACAGGGCGCAGTCAGACATTCGCGCCTTCACCGATGGAATCACCGCGCCGCCCAAATCACTCATGCCCGCCTATCCCGACAGCGGATTCCCGACCCACGACCCCGCCGGAGGTTGGGTGCGCCAAATCCTACACGGCCACAGCCACAGCGTCCGCTGTGCAACGTTCAGCCCCGATGGGACGCTGATTGCCAGCGGGTCTACCGACAATCAAATTATCCTCTGGGATGCCGCTAACGGCACGCTGCGGCACATCCTCGACGGCCATACCCAGACGGTCAACAGCGTGTGTTTCAGCCCAGATGGTCAAACCCTCGCCAGCGCCTCAGATGATAAGACCATCCGGCTTTGGGATGTCAAAACCGGCGCACCGTTGCAAACCCTGACCGGCCATAGCGGCTCGGTCATGCGTGCCATGTATACCCCCGCCGGAAAATCCATCATCAGCGGCGGCTCAGACCGGACGGTGCGCGTCTGGGAGGCTGACACTGGATTCGGGTCGCGTAGGCTATATCGCCATAATCTCGGAATCCGCTCAATAGGCGTCAGCGCAGATGGGCGCGTCGTGCTTGTGACCTCGAAAGACCCAGATGTTCTGGAAATCGACGCGCAAACCGGCGTGATGATTCGCACCCTTAGCGGCCACACCTCAACCGTGAACTGTGTGACGTACAGCCCAGACGGGCGTCTGATTGCCAGCGGGTCGGTAGACCGTTCGGTGCGCGTCTGGGATGCTGCAACGGGAGACACGTTGCATGTGTTGTATGGCAGCAACCGAGGCGTCACCAGCGTGATGTTCAGCCCAGACGGGCGACTGCTATTGGGGGCCAACGAGCAAAAGAGCGCCTGTCTATGGGATGTCCAGACCGGGGCGTTCTTACGCCGATTGGAAGGCCATTCCTCGCGCATTTATGAAGCGTCGTTCAGCCCAGATGGGGCGGTCATCGTCACCGCTTCAAATGACCGGATGCTACGCCTTTGGAGCGCTGACCTCTCCACCACCCCATCGCCTACCAAAGTCCACAACAACGGGGTGACGGGCGTGAGCTACCGGCAGGACGGGTATATCGTCAGCACGGCCAGTGATGACCCATCAGCCTATTTATGGGACATATCCACCGGCAAAACCCTCGAATCCTTAGGCGATGAAGTCGCCCGCACCGAAATCTTCCCCATCAGTCCAGACGGGCGTTATCAATTGCTCATCAGCCGCGACGGCGTGGATATCTACGCGAACACGTCGGAAAAGAACCTCATCCAACGCCTCCAGATGCCCAACGAAAGCGCCCCCGGCGATGTCTATCATGAGCGCTTGACCGCCGCCCATTTCTTGACCGACAGCCGCCATATCCTGACAGTCGGTTTGGATGGCGCGGCCTACATCTGGGACATGCAGACCGGCGACATCGTGAATCGACTGTCCGACATCGGCGCGATAAGTTCCGCCCACTGCGCCCCAAATGATAAGACCGTGGTCATCGCCCTGCGCGACCATACACTCTGGTTATGGGACATCCCAAGCGGTCAGGCGCGGCGCGTCTTTTATACCGATGCGCCGGTCTGGAAAATGGCTTGGATTCCCAATACGAATATATTTGCAGCCGGAGATGGCGCTGGCCGCGTGCTGTTCCTACGCCTGACGCACTGAGGACATCATTCCTGATTGGCGTCGCGTACCGCTTCAATAATCACTTGGGCGGCTGCACGCTCGGCTTCAGCGGTCACTGTCGCAATATCAGTACCGGCCAGAACTGCCTCCAGTAACGGCTCAAACACATCGTCATCCACCTCTGCATAGCCGGGGATGGTTGGGGAGATGAAGGCCAGCACATCGGCGCGGCGCAGCATAGCCGTCACTGTGTTATAGGCCGGATTCACGCTCAAAAAATCCTCGCCCAATAAGTCATAAGCATTGCGATTCACGGGTTGATAAGACAAGCCTCGCGCCCATAGGGTTTGCGCTTCAGGCGTGGTCAAGTAACGCATAAATACCCATGACGCCAACTCCGCTTGCGGGGACGACGGCACAATCCCCACCCCGCGCAGATAGATTTGAACGGCTGGGCGTACCCCGGGGATAGGCATAAATACCCAATCGGTCAAGCCGCTGGCGCTGTCTAAGATGTCGGATTCGATGAATGGCAATCCGGCGGAACTGGTGAACGCAAACGGCGTGATTCCATAGGCAAAATCGCGGCTGTCGTCATACGCACCGCCGGGGTCATAGGCGCACCCTTGCGCGTTGAGGCTTTGCAACCACGCTAAAACCGCCTGTGATTGCGGGCTGTTGAATAAGAAATTCGCCGCTGCCACATCATAGAGCGCGCCGCCTTGCGCCGCGACCAAGCCCTCAAAATCGCCCAACGTCACGCTGAGAGGAAATCCATGGATAGCTTGCCCGCGCTCGGTGGTGCTTTGGGCGGCGGCGCACGCCAAGCGGGTCATCTCATCATAGGTCGTCGGGATCGACTCCGCGCCCAAGTCCGATAACATCTGGCGATTGACTGCCAGCGCGTTCACGCTCAAACCCAGCGGCCACGCCCCTTGCCCGTTCACAGATAAAAACGAGCCGCGCACGCCAGTGCCTAACCCGGCTGCATCTTCGGGTGAAACGCCCCAGATCGGATGCGCGATGTAAGCATCCAATGGGATGACGAGGCCAGCAGTCAATAAACCGCTGACATGCGTTGGGAAAATGCCGCCGACTACGTTTGGACGGGCTTCTGCGGGGTCAGGTTCGGCGGCCAATCCGCGCAGGATGCGCCCACTGTTGGATTTGCTGACCAATTGCACGGTAATCCCATACGAATTCTCACGGTTAAACTTGCCGACTACTTGGCGCATGGCGTCAAGCTGTGGGCCATCCCACTCATGCCAATAGACAATCACTTGTCCGCTGGGATCAATCACGTCCAATTCCGCATGGGCGACTATGGCCGGTGAAACCCACAAAAAAAGTATCAAAACAACCCAAAAACGGCGCATAAGTTTCCTCCCCGCGCTTCACCTCTAGAAACGAAAAACTCCCCCTGTTTTAACACAGAAGGGAGCTTTTGGGTCGGGTAAAGATGCGAGGGATTATTCCTCGTTCTTGATTTCGACCTTCTTCTTGTTAGTCTTGACATCTTCTTCGGTGATTTCGCGCACGATTTCGACCTTAACGCGGGCGACGGTGGCGGCCAATGCTGCCACAACCATAATTGGCAAGCCGAGGGTTAGACCGATGACGCTGCTGGCAACCGCGCCAAGAGTCAGGGTGGTGTCGATAATCACCTTGTTATCGGCGGTCTTGATGATGAGGCGGCGGACGTTACCTTGGCGCAACAAATCTTGCACGCGCTCAAGGACTTGGTTGCCGACCCCTTCAATTTCTTCGGTGACGGTCTTCTTGGTGGACTTGCTCTCGTCGGTGTTTTTGTTTTCGTCAGCCATGATATATCTCCATAGGTTGGGTTTGTTTGATTGCTATACATATCATACGGGATGGGTGCAGAAAAAGTTGCATCCAAATCTAACCCTCATTTTCGTATACATTTTGGTTATCCTGCGCGGGCAATAGGAACTATCTATCCCTGAGCATTATGGACTATCTATCCCAGCGGCGTGCAGACGAATCACCCGCATGATATACTGTAAAGGAATGGGGCAATATATGTTATATATCCCAGAGGTTGAGCGCTGATTACACGCGGTATAGGAGCGTTGGTATGAAACGATTTTTCTTATATCTAGGCGGATTGGTTTTGGCGCTGGGTGTGCCTATGGTGCAAACCCCCGCACAAGCACAAATTACTGGCACGGGTTGGGTCGCAGATTTCTATGCCAACACGACCATGACCGGAAGCCCGACGGCAAACGGGGTGTCCTATCCCAACGGCTTATACTTCAACTGGGGACAAAATCCCCCCACCAATTCAGCAGGAACACCAATAGCGGGTATGCCTGCCGATAATTTCTCGGCGGTATTCACTTCAACCCAACAGTTTAATTCCGTTGGGGTCTATAACTTCACAATTTTCAACAATGATGGCATACGGGTCTATGTCAACAATGTGCTGTATGTTGACCAACTCAATGTCTTTAACAACCCCAATCCCAACACCTACCAAACCTATACTTTTGACTATGAAAACCTATCAGCCGGTCCGGTTGATATGCGGGTAGAGTATGTCGAATATCAGCATGACGCCAACCTCGTCCTGCAATGGGGGCAACCACAACCCAATATCGGTCAGAATTTACTGCTCAATTCTGGTTTTGAGGTGATGGGTGAATCGGTCAGCGTAGCCAAAGACTGGCTGGAAGCTGGCATGAAAAACGACAAACGCATCTGCAATTCCCCCGGCAAACCCGCCATCACCGCTTATGGGACATGCGCGTATCAATTTAATGCCGCCCCCAGTCTCTCCTACGGCATCAAACGCACTTTAAAGCAACGTATTGCCCCAGAAGTGTTGGCAGACATCTCAATCGGGGATGGGTTGGTTTTTGGGGGCATCACATGGTCGAAAAATCTATATGGCGTCAAGCGCAACATCTACGCGATTCTGGTCTATGACGACGGTCCTTTGGCTGGCACACGCCGAAAGGTCAGCGTAGGCTTGCCCTCTGGGTCGTATTATCATTTGCCATTCAATAAAGTCCTTGTGTACAGCACTGTCGGGTCACTCCGCTCCCTTGAGTTTGGTGTCAACCTTAATAGCGTCAGTGGGAATCTGAGGATGGATCAGCTACGGCTGGGTTGGGTCATTGGCGGCGTAAATCTGAATACGCCAATTGCGGATGCTCCGTTGCTGGCGCTGCCACTGGCTTTCCCAATAGCCCGTTAATCAGAAAGAAAAAAATACGCTGGGATAGCAGAGTCTCGCTTACGACATTAGGACGAACTATCCCAGCGGCGTGCAGACGAATCACCCGCATGATATACTGTAAAGGAACGGGGCAATATATGTTATATATCCCAGAGGTTAAGCGCTGATTACACGCGGTACGGGAGCGTTGATATGAGACGATTTTTCTTAGGTCTAGGCGGATTGGTGTTGGCGGTTTTGGCGCTGGGCGCGCTGGTGGTGCAAACCCCCACGCAAGCACAAGTCACCGGCACGGGCTGGATTGGCAATTTCTATAACAACACGGCGTTGACAGGCACACCCATCGCCTCGAACATCTCGTATCCCAACGGTCTGTATTTCAATTGGAGCGTCAACCCACCGGCAGACTCGGCTGGGACGGCGTTACCGGGAATGCCGCCCGATAACTTCTCGGCGGTGTTCACCTCGACCCAGCAGTTCACCGTGGTCGGTACATATAATTTCACCGTATTCGCCAACGACGGCGTGCGCGTGTATATCGACAATCAGGTGTACATAAACCAGTTCACCCAATTCAATAACCCCACCCCCAACGCTTACCAGACCTTCACCTTCCAATATAACAAGACGGTGGCGGGTCCGGTCAACATCAAGGTTGAATTTGTGGAATTCTTGAATGACGCCAATCTAGTCGTGCAATGGTCACAACCGGGCGGCACAGGCGGTCAGACCGCCATCGGCCCTACCGCGACACCGGCTCCCATCGCTACCGGCTCGGTCATCACCGTTAAGGGCATGGCGCTGCGTACCGGGCCATACCTCGGCGCGTCGATGGTTGGCGTCATCCGCCCGCAGAAGGTCTACCCCATCCTCGAAAAGAATTTCGACGAGGGATTATTCCCGTGGTACAAAATTCAAGATGGAGACCGCTTTGGCTGGGCATCTGGGCGTTACCTGATTGCCACAGGCAACCTTGACGCCATCCCGACCACCACCACCATCTTTGACCGAATCGACAATCCCACTGATTTACCGTCCGCGCTGAATATCGTCGGCTATACGCGCTCGGTGATGAACCTGCGCCGCCGCCCCAGTGAGCGCACCCAACTGCTGAACCAAATCCCGTGGGGCGATGGCGTGCAGATTATCGGGCGCACCGTGCAAGGCGGCCAGAACTTCTGGCTGCAAGTGCGCTGGGAAGGTCAAACCGGCTGGATTTACGCCCCATACATCACGATTGAGGGTCTCATCGAGGCCGTACCCATCCGCTAAGGGTGTAGTTTTTAGTCCTGAGTGATGAGTCCTGAGATTGGGTTAGACCAATCTCAGGACTTTTTATTTCACCTCCACGCCCCACAGACGCGCCGTGCCTTCCTCATCCGTAGTCACCATCAACCGCCCGTCCGGGCTGAATGTCACCGAGGTCAAGGCCGCGCTATCGCTGGCGACAATCGCGACAATCAACTCGGACTGTTCCGGCGTGGTAACATCCCAGAGCGTCAACACGCCATCTTGCCGCGCAACTGCTAAAAGCGTGCTATCAGGCGACACAGCAAGGTCAATTACCCAGTCGTTCTGTTCCAATGACCCGATTTGCCCGACGCCTGATTCCCATAACATGACACTTCCCTCATCACCGCCCAGCGCTACCACGCTCGAACTAAGGTATTCGACGGAAAGAACCGTGCCGGAGTATGGGATATCGGTAGCGGGCGCATTATTTTCAGTCGCAATCGCCCACAGTTGTGCGCCTTTAGAAGGATACCCGGCAGCGGTCACGAGGCTGCGGACATCTGGGCTGACGGCGACGCTGGTCACGCGCAAGGAAGGCAATGCCCACTCTTGCATCACGGTTTTATCAACGGGGTTGTACAGGCGGACTTTTCCATCCCCTACCCCCATGAAAAACGATACCGCGTCCGCGACGGGTAGCGCTTCAAGCGCATCAACCACCGCATCAGACCCAGCGACGACTTCCCGTACAGACGGTTGCCCTTCCTCGGTCACATCCCAAACGATGGCCGTCTTATCCCAACTGCCAGTGACGAGGGCGGTATCAAACCACACCACCGCCGTCACAAATAAGAAATGCTCGAACGCCTCCGCCACCTGCTCCCCGCTGGCGACATCCCAAATCCGCAACGCCGTATCATCCCCCACCGTGGCGAGATAGCGCGAATCGGGGCTAAAGGCCGCGTCATTCAGCGACTCGGTGACGGTGAATTGGCCGAGGTCGGTCACAAGTTGGGCGTTGCCGGGGACAATCACAGAACGTCCGGCTTGCGCGGTGACGGGCAGCGCGAGGCTCAACATCAATACACAGACGATCCATAAACGACGCATCATGACTCCATCCCCGAACGCACAAATAGCGCGTCCATCTCATGCACAAATGTATCCCATTGGTCATCATGAACTGGATGACCACAGTCCGCCACCAGCGCAACCCGACAATTCGGCGCTTTGGCCGCATAGACATCCGCCGCCGTCTTGGGATTCAGCGCGTCACGGTCTCCAAGCAGCATCAACACCGGCGCTGTGACCTTGTGCGCGTTACGCAAGCTGAGGTCGCCGCCGGAATCAATCATGCCGATAAATCCGTCCTTCCAACCTTTGACAAAAGCGGCGGGGTCTTCAATGCCGTGCATAGCGCGGTCTTGCTCGGTCATCCAACTGCCATCGCCCATGCCATTTTGAGCGCGTTCGCGCACGCTGGGCGATAAAAAGCCCGTCGCGCCGATGGTCGATACGCTCAGAAAATGCTCCGGCGCACGGCCAGCCGCCACCAGCGCGGTCTCGCCACCGTCGGAATAGCCCAAGATATGACAGTGTTTGATGTTTAGCGCGTCCAAGAACGCCAGCACATCCAGCGCGTCACCGTCATAAAAATCGGGGGCGAAGCGGCGCGGCCTCGGTTCGCTTTGACCGTACCCGCGCAGGGTTATCCCTACCACCCGAAAACGCGGGCGAAGCCACTCAATCACCTGTGGAAAATGTAGCGAGGCCGTCCCCAATAACCCGTGCAGCAAAACGATGACGGGCTTATCTTCCCCGCCGGTATCCAGATAATGCAGCCGTGCGCCGGTAGAAGTCTCTGCATAAGGCATAGTCGGTTAACGTCCTGTGTAATCGCGCAGATATAAAAAGTCATGGCCGATAGTCCGTGAACTGAGTTTGGCGACGTTCGGCATGGTGCGCTTATAGTGATTCGATTTTACGCGCCGCCAGACCTTCTGCACAAATTCGGCGTCAAAACCTTCAGCCACGACCTCATCCACCGTATAGCGTTCATCGACCAGCAAATACAGCACTTGGTCTACCGACTCATAAGTGAAGCCCAATTCGTCCTCATCGGTTTGGCCTTCCCACAGGTCAGCCGACGGGGCTTTATCAATCACCGGACTTGGGATGTCCAACGCCCGTGACAACTGGCGCACCTGATATTTATACAGGTCGGCGATGGGGTGCATCGCCACGCCGCTATCGCCATAGATGGTGCTATAGCCCAACAAAAATTCGGTCTTGTTGCTCGTCCCCATCGGGAGCAAGCCGCGTGCGGCGGATTGGTCATACAGCACGACCATACGCGCCCGCGCCATGATGTTGCCGCGCCGCAGGTTGTTCATGTCTGGGAATTGCTCAATCAAGGCGTCGGCGATTCCGGTAATCGGGACGGTGATGCTGGGGATTCCTAGCGCTTCAATCACGAGGTCGGCGTCGGTCAGGCTGGCCTGTGAGGAGGTTTTATACGGCATACGGACGGCCAAAACATTCTCCGCGCCTAGAGCCTCTGAACTCAGATAAGCAGACAATGCAGAATCAATCCCGCCCGATAACCCCAGCACTGCGCCTTTCGCGCCCGCCTTCTCAATTTGGTCGCGGATGAAGCCAATCAGCATCTTACGGGCGAGGTCGGTATTGATGTCCAACCGGTGACGGATGTCGGGTGCGGTCATGGGCGTGCCTCCAAGTATTTTCTTCACAGCATACCGGCGCAGCCCGACGGATTCAAGCACCGAGGCACTCCACAACCGATTAGCTGGCCTAAGTTGTAACGGGTTAACGGCTTTTCATACCAGAGTCCCTTACAGGTTTCACACATTCTTAAAATTTACTTAACAATAAAACACTATTGTAACGGGTGGGTTCTTTGAAACCTCATGAGGAGAATTACCATAATGCGTATTCAGAAAATTTTCGTTGTGGTCGCGTTGGTCGTTTTGGCCGCGTTGACCTCGTTGAGCGCAATGGCGCAAGACGCCCTCGGCTCGGAAGCCAACCCCATTCAAGTGTACTTCGTGCCTTCGGTTGAAGCGGGTGTCATCACCACCGGCGGCGAAGTCATGGCGGCTGCTCTCAAGGAAGCCACCGGCTTGACCTTTGAAGTGTTCGTCCCGACCTCGTATGCTGCTACCGTCGAAGCCATGTGCGCCGCCCCCGGCAACTCGATGGGCTTCATCCCGGCTGCTGGTTACGTCATCGCCAACAACCGTTGCGGCGTCGAAGTTGAAGCCGCCGCCGTCCGTCGTGGTTGGCCGTTCTACTGGACTGCTTACATCACCCGCCGCGACAGCGGCATCCGCACCTTCAACGACCTCGCGGGCAAGAGCTGGGCGTACCCCGATGCGGGTTCGACCTCCGGCTTCATTTTCCCGTCGGTTGAACTGGGTCAGGCCGGCATTGAGCCGGGTGAGCGTGTCGAGACCGGCAGCCACAACAACGTCGTGACCGCCGTCTACAATGGCGAAGCCGAATTCGGCACGACCTTCTTCAGCCCCCCGGCTCTGCCGAATGGTGCTTGGAGCGTCGGTGACAGCCCTGAGCCGTATGACCTGACCGTTGAAGAGTCTTTCATCAACGACGAAGGCAACCTGATGGTCGGCGATGCTCGCATCCTCGATGCCCGCGCCAACATCCGTGAGACCGCCCCGGACGTGATTCAGCAAGTCAAGATCATCCGCCTGAGCGCCCCCATCCCCAACGACACCATCAGCTTCGGTCCGGATTTCCCGGTTGAAGTCCGTGAGCAAATCATCGACGCGCTGATCGCTTTCAGCGCCACCGAAGGTTGGGCCGCCTCCATCGGTAATGAAGACTTCTACGGTTGGACCAGCATCTCTAAGGTCGATCCGAGCCTGTACGACATCGTGCGCGGCCAGTTCGATATCCTCGGTCTGACCGAAGCGGACGTATTTGGCAACTAAGGCTAGTTTTTGGCCTTCGTTACTGTTTGGTTATACTTACGGGCGGGGAGGCGACTTCTCGCCCGTATTTGATTGGGAATCCCTTAATGCTCATCATTGAAAACCTGACAAAAATCTACGAGAACGGCTATAAGGCGCTGGATAACATCAGCCTAGAAATCCCTGATGGGCAATTCGTCTCGATTATCGGCCTCAGCGGGTCTGGGAAATCTACCTTATTGCGCTGCATCAATCGCCTAATTGAACCGACCAGCGGGCGCATCCTCTGGAACGGGGAAGACATCACCAAAGCTGGGGATGAGGACGTGCGCGGCATTCGCCGCCGCATCGGGATGATTTTCCAGCAGTTCAACTTGGTCAAGCGCTCAACTGTGCTGACCAATGTCTTACAGGGTCGGCTGGGGTATACCAACCCGTTATACAGTTTCCTGAATTACTTCCCCAAACAAGACCGAGAAGAAGCCCTCGCTAACCTTGCGCGAGTCGGCATCCGTGAACAAGCCTATAAGCGTGCCAGCGCCCTCAGCGGCGGCCAGCAGCAGCGCGTCGGCATCGCCCGCGCCCTGATGCAGAAGCCCGAATTAATGCTGGCCGATGAACCCGTCGCAAGCCTCGACCCTGCCACCTCGCACAGCGTCATGAAATACCTCGAAATCCTCAACAAAGAGGATGGGATTACCGTGTTGTGCAGCCTGCATTTCCTCTCGCTGGCGCGTGCCTACTCTGACCGCGTTATCGCCTTAAAGGGCGGAGTCTTACAATTCGACGGTGGCCCACAAGACATCGACAATGACCGCTTCAAAGAAATCTATGGCGAAGATGCCGTAGAAGTCCAGATTAACTAAAGGCCGGAGGAAGCGCCCGTGTTGACGCCCCCTAAAAGTTCCCGTAACGCCCTCCGCAACCTTTTGGTTGTCCTAACCATCACCGCCGGTTTTTTGATTTACAGCTACGGCTGGACAGTCACCGACATTGACCTCGCCAAACCACAGGAAGGCTCGCGCCAAGAAGGGGTGGGTCGCGCCTTACAAGAGCTTCTCAGCCCTAACCTGTTCGACCAAGACACCACCACCACCATCTATGGCGCGTCCTTCCGTTATGGCTGTGATAGCGATGAAACCCCGGCGCAAAATACGCTCAACACTGACGGTTCGCCGTCGCTTATCTTAGAGACGACCTGCGGCGACGCCTCTGACCGGATAGCTTTCAATATCACAGGGTTAGTCCCCGGCGCGCGCGGCGCGTTGCGTTGGGTGAATATCGCTGGTGAAGGCCGCCCACGTAATGTCTTTGTGACCGCCGAGGCCAATCGGGGGCGTGACCAGTTCTTTGTGAACGCCGACGGGACGGTTAGCGGCTATATCGAAGCCCCGCTGATGGCTGGCGTCGATGGGCAACTGCATAGCGTCGAGTTGGGCGTGGTCGCGCCGATAGGCAACCCGTATCCCAGCACAACGTTGACGGAAGTCTTGCGCCGTATGGTCGAGACGATTTTCATGGCGTTAATAGCGACCACCATCGCTATCCCCATCTCGGTGGCGATTAGCTTCTTTGCGGCGCACAACCTGATGAAGCCCATCAAGATGCCGCTAGGTAGCGCGATGTTGTGGGTGGCGCTGTTCCCACTGGGCTATCTGCTCGGCACAAATTTATTGGGCGGGATTGCGTGGGCGGCCTTTTCTCTCGGCAGTTTCCAGATGTTTGCCGTCCCAGCGGTTATCGGGGTTGGCGTGTTTTTTGGGGCAGCCATCGCGACCTCTGTCAAATCTATCCCCCCTGACCCGCTGTCGGATAAGCTACGCCAAATCGGGATTCGTCTTGTCATGATGGTGGTTTTAGCGGCCATCATCGGACTCATCGGCGGATTCGGAATCGCCGGTCAGAATGGCCTAACCGATCTCGCCAGCCGAATCCCTGTCACGGCACAAACTGATACTTCATTTAACCTCATCGGACTTATTCAACAACTCATTACAGGTAGTTTGAATAGCGTTGGTCGGATGCTGGGCATTTTGGGCGGCATTGTAGAACTCTCATTGCCAATGATTAGCGGTCTGATTGGCGCATTCTTGCTGCCCGGTCTGGTCAACGGCCTTGTGAAACCTGTCCTCCGCAACACTTCTCCACTACTGAATCGTAGCCTCGGCTTCGTTTTGGGGGCGATCAGCGGCGCATTTGTGATGGCGGGCGTTGGCTTCATCGCGATGAACGCGGCGCTATTGGGATTATTGCCGCCGCTGGTGGCCGCCTTGCTCGCTCAGGCAATGGTAGCCGGGGTGCTAAATCTTATTTATCCGCCCCGTCCCGCCTATCAAACCTCACAAGGGGAGCGTCTCTTGCGGACATTGGCTGGATGGGCTGGCGCGATTGTGGCTTTTGCCGTCACTTTCGCCTTGCTCAACGTTGGGAGGACGTTGATTGACGGCACGCTTCCGCCCGTTGAAATCGTCTCATTCATCGGCCTGACCCTTCCCAAATATGTTGGTACAGCCATGCTGATTGGCGCATTTTTGGGCGCTGGTGCTGGCGGTTCTGCTGGGGTGCGTGGGACGTTCGCCGTTGGGGATATGCTGTATAACATCACGCGCAACATCCTCAACGTGCTACGCTCGATTGAGCCGTTGATTATGGCGCTCATCTTCGTGATTTGGGTCGGTATTGGGCCATTCGCCGGTGTGCTGGCGTTGACCTTGCACTCCATCGCGTCGCTGGGCAAGCTGTACAGCGAACAAATCGAGACCATCGACACCGGCCCAATTGAAGCGCTCCAGTCTACGGGTGCGAATCATCTCCAAACCATCGTCTACGCCGTCGTCCCGCAGATTGTCCCTCCCTATATCGCGTTCACGATGTACCGCTGGGACATCAATGTGCGTATGTCTACCATCGTCGGATTCGTCGGCGGCGGCGGCATTGGCTTGTTGCTCAACCAATACATCAACCTACTGCTCTACAGCAACGCAGGCGTGGCGGTGTTGGCGATTGCGGTAGTCGTCGCCATTTTGGACTTCGCCAGCGCCAAAATCCGCGAGCGAGTCTTGTAACTGCTCATACATTAAGGCTATTTGTGAGGCCAAAGGCGATAACCCTTTGGCCTTTCTGCTATGCTTATAGTGCTTATAACATGATTAGGGATTATCAACGTGGGAGATATTGGCGGCGAACTGCTCATCATCCTGATTTTGACGCTGGCGAATGGGTTTTTCAGCGGCTCGGAGATTGCGATTGTCTCTTCTCGCAAGAGTCGCCTGCAAGCCAAAGCCAACGGCGGCAGCCGGGGCGCACGTCAAGCATTGAAGCTGCAAGACTCGCCAGATAAATTCTTGGCTACCGTACAGGTCGGGATTTCGCTGATTGGCACGTTCAGCGCGGCCTTCGGCGGCGCACGCATCGCGGACATCCTTGCCGTCTCGCTGCGACCATCTGTTGGCGACTCGGCGGACACGCTGGCGCTCATCATCGTGGTCGCGATGCTGACCTATCTCTCACTGGTCATCGGTGAACTCGTCCCCAAGCGTATCGGCCTCCAGAGCGCGGAAAATTGGGCGGTGTTCGCGGCGCCCATCATGAGCGTCCTGAGTGTCTTGGCACGCCCGCTGGTGGCCGTCTTGACCATCTCTGTCAATATCATCACCCGCTTGTTGGGGCAACATAAGAGCGACGATGGCGGCGTGACCGAAGAAGACATCTTATTCATGACCCGCGAAGGGCAACAAAGCGGCGGAGTCGAAGGGCGCGAGGCGCAACTCATCCAGAGCGTGTTCCGCTTCACAGACCGCCCAATTAAGACCGTCATGACCCCGCGCACAGCGATGACCGCCGTCGCCCTCGATACGCCACTGCGGGATGTTGCGGAACTCTGCCTCAAGACGCAGTATTCGCGGTTGCCGGTTTATGAAGGCACGGTTGACCGGATTATCGGAGTCCTACACGCCAAAGATGTGCTGCGCGGCATCATCTTAGACGACATCCAAACCCTTGAGCCTCCCGTGCAAATCCGCCGCTTGATGCGCCAGCCCGCCGTCATCACCGAGAGCGCCCATATCGACGAAGCGCTGACCACTTTCCGACGGCGCGGCATTCACATGGCGGTGGTGATTGACGAATACGGCCAAACGGCGGGCATCGTCACGATGGAAGATTTGCTGGAAGAACTGGTCGGCGAAATCAAAGACGAATACGATAAGGCCGAACGCAGCAGTATCATCAACCGGCCTGACGGGGCATGGTGGGTCGATGGCCTTGAGGCGATTGATAAAGTTAGCCAAAAAGTCGGGCTGACCGCGCCAACCGAATCGGAACTCAACACGTATACCACATTGGCTGGACTCATACTCACGCGCCTAGACCGTATCCCCGATGTCGGTGATATGTTGATTGTGGGCGATTTTTCACTGGAGGTAACAGATATGGACAGACGACGGATTGATAAGGTTTTGATTCGGCGGATTGAGGCTAAACAACCCTCACCCACCACAGCGGAAGGTCAATCCTGATGCGCGGCTGGATAAGTTGGGGATTCTGGTTACTGATAAACCACGTCGATGCGTGGGGCGTGGCGCTCAACGCATCGCTGATTGCCGTGTTGCTGCACCCACCAACCTCATGGGACGCGCTGGGGACTGCGCTCATCATCACGTTTGCGTATATCTTGGGCTTCGCAGTCAACGACTATCACGATGTCGCGGTTGATCGTGAAGACCCCAAAAAGGCGGCGCGTAACCCGTTCGTGCTGCGCCCGATGTCACGGGGTTGGGCGAGAGTGGCATTCATAACCAGCATCACCCTAATTTGTATTGGGTTGTTGCCGCACGCTGGGCGCGGACTGGTCATTTTTGCGCTAGGGGTCTGGGCGCTATGGGCATATTCCTCCCCCCCACTGCGCCTGAAAGCCCGCCCCGGCTTCGATTTGCTCATGCACATCATGTTCGTTGAGACCTTCCCGTATGCGGTCATGGTCATCTTGCGCGGCTACACCGTGACATGGACGGACATCCTGCTCTTGACCCTGTTCGGGTTGGGGTCGCTGGCCTCACAGTTAGAGCAACAAGCGCGGGATTTCGCCTTCGATTCGCTGCACGAGCGCAATTTCACCATCGCTGTAGGGTTGCGCCTCAACCACGCCTTAATGCGTGCAGTGGCCGGTATCGCCGTCGCCCTCGCGCTGACCGGAGCGATTACGGGCGGCCTGCCGCCGATGATTGTCCCCTATGGATTGATGGTCTTGCCGTTGATGTTGCACCGCGTCATCCGGCGTAAAACACAGGGGCGCACGCGCACCATGTCGTATGTTACATTAGCGGGTGTGACCGTCTATACAGTCCTATTGAGTATTGGTGCAGCATGGCTTTTTTAAATGACAGTGAACGTAAGACCCTCGGCCTGATTTGCGATACGCTCATCCCATCGCTGGACGTGCCGTCCGATGCCTCGCCAGAACGCGCCCACCATCTAAAAACCCGTGGGACGGATGTCCAGCTTGATGGGTTATTGGAACTCGCGCTGGAGCGTGCGGTAGACCCCGGCCAAATTAGCCAATTACGGCTGTTTTTCCGCGCCTTAGAAATCGCCCCAGTGAATGGGTTACAGGCCGGAGTCTGGAAATCATTCAGCGCCATGACACCCGATGAGCGCAGCCGGGTCTTACAGTCGTGGGCCACCAGTCGCTATGAGATGGGGCGCAAAGCGTTCAACGGCGTCAAACGTCTGGCGCTGTTCTTGTTCTACTCGGTCATCCCGCCAAATGGGAAAAATCCCGGCTGGGCGGCGATGAAATATCCCACCGCGAATCAACCTTCAGACGGCAAACCGCGCCCGATAAAGCCGCTAGACATCCTCGCCGATACGACTCTGACTTGTGACGTGCTGGTGATTGGCAGCGGCGCGGGCGGCGGCGTGGTCGCTGGGGAACTTTCTGCCGCCGGATACGACCTGATTGTGGTCGAAAAAGGCGATTACTACCACGACACCGATTTTCACGGGCGGGAACTGGAAAGCGTTGAGGCGATGTTCGATAAATACGGCGCGTTGGCAACTTCCGACACGGCGATGGTCGTTCTCGCGGGCAACGTCCTCGGCGGCGGGACGGTGGTCAATTGGATGACCTCACTGCGCCCGCCCGCGCATGTGCTGGAAGAATGGTCACGCGATTACGGGTTCAGCGCGGCCACCACGCCGGAATTTCAGGCCAGCCTAGACGCGATTTCAGCACGCATCAACATCAATACCGACGAGAGCAAGCTCAACCCCAACAACGCCATGCTCGAACGCGGCTGCCAAGCGCTCGGCTACGCCGTGACGACCATCCCGCGCAATGCTAAAGGCTGCGAGGTGTGCGATACGTGCAATTTCGGCTGTCAGTTCGGCGCGAAACAAAGCACGCTCAGGACATATCTCCAAGATGCACATGACCGTGGGACGCGCATCATCGTCCGCGCCCACGCTAATAAAATCACCCATCAGGCAGGGGAAGTCACTGGCGCGATATTGACCGTTCAGGATGCCAACGGTCAGCCTCACCGCGTCAGCATCAAGGCCAAGCGGGTTGTAGCAGCGGGTGGCGCGGTACAGACCCCAGCCTTGTTGCTACGTTCCGGCCTGACCAACCCGCATATCGGCGGAAATTTGCGACTGCACCCGACCAGCGTTACGGCGGCGCATTATGAGGCTGATATTCTGCCGTGGGCGGGCGCACCACAAACCCGCGCCTCATTCGAGTTCGCAAATTTGGATGGTCGCGGTTACGGTTTCTGGTTAGAGACCGCGCCCGCCCACCCCGGCCTATTTGGTCTGGCGTATGCGTGGCGTGACGGTGCGGAACACAAGCGAATCATGGCGGATATGCGCCATCAAGCCAACATCATCATCTTGACCCGTGACACGGGCGGCGGGCGCGTGAAGGTCAATAAATCCGGTCAGCCGGTCTTGGATTATCGGGTCGCGCCTACCGACCAAAAACACCTCATGCAAGGGATATTAACCGCGCTAAAAATCCAGCGTGCCAGCGGCGCAACCGAAATCACCGCCCCGCACAATCGGTATTATCAGTGGAAACACGGTCAAGATTTTGACGCCTTCCTGAGTCAAGTTGAGCGTGCCGGTCTGCCAGCCGGAGGATATGCCCTTTTCAGCGCCCATCAGATGGGGACAGCCCGCCTGAGCAGTTCGCCTGCGTTGGGCGCGGTCAAACCGGACGGCGAGTCATGGGAGGTGCGCGGCCTGTATGTGGCGGACGGTAGCCTATTCCCAACCGCATCGGGCGTGAATCCAATGGTCACGATTATGGGCTTGGCGCACCATGTTTCCCGTGGGATGAAAGCGGCACAGGTGTAATTTCACGTCACGATAGATTTTTTTTACTAACCCTACGAGCCATATATAATATCGTAGGGTTTGATTTATTTTAAAGCGACGTTAATTTTTCTTAGGGAAAAAGACTCTCATAAAATCTTTTTGATAATGAATTGTATTTATCGAAAAGGGATATAAATTCCTCTTGATTAAGCAATTTTCTATTTTTAATTTCAATCATAACATTATAGAATCTTGTACTCTCCACAATTTGGCGATTTTCGTTAGCAAGGTAGAAAATCTGGTCAATATCTATCTTTGTCATAAATTCGATTAAGGGGAGAATAAGGTTTACCGCAATACTATTCGCACTCTCAAAATTTTCTGATTCACCATATATAACAATAGCACGCGGAATAAGTTCAATACGTGGCTTATCTTTAATAAGTGTTTTAAGTTTACTGGCATTTACAATCTTTAACCTGCTTAGAGCCATATTTTTTAACTCTATTATATTCAATGCAGTATCAATAAATTTATCCAAATGGGTTTCGTCAACTTCGGAGATATAATTTTCTATTTTGATACGTGCAGCACTATTTAAAAATTGCCAAGTATCTTTGATTGAATCACAAAATTTTATTGCACGATATAAATTTAAATCATCAATTTTCTGGATTATCGCAGAGAGTTGTATTTTAAATATTTTTGTTGTTATGTCTAAATACATCTGGCTCGCAGCATTTAAAGCTGCAACAAAACGTAGCCAAGAAGCAACATCAAGTTCCTCTGTGAGCATATGTGTTAAATGAGCTTTAGTGAAATTTCGAACAAGTACTTCACTTGCCCGATTAAGAGGCGTATATTTGAAATATTCTAGGGCTTTTATAGTGTCTTTAGGGAATGTTACTGATAATATTTCTTTCTGAATCTGAGTAAGAGCGGCCTTCCCCTGAGTTGGCGGATGTTGTAATAGATGAGTTATTGCATTTCTAAGATGATAACGCGCCAACTCAGCAGGTGGTTGATATATTTCTTCAGATACAATCATGGAAGGATGAGCGCAACGATGACGATCTTGAAATAATCTATCAAGGTCATCATGCTGCATATGTGAAAGAAACTCAAACTCATCTCTCGCTGATTTTAGAACTTCTTTCTCGAAATTCTGAGCTAAATTAAGAGCAGCCGCATCGTGTGCAGTATCAAATTCTTTTAATTTGCTTTTAGCTTTTGCATTCCCTGCTTTTTCTAATTCTCTCAATTTATATACAAAATCACAAACAACCGCAATCCAAGTAGTAACAATACAGGCACGAAAAGCGCCGACTTTATAACACGCAACAGCTTCAGCAATATATTTACGCGCTTCATCTGTTTTACAACGAAGTACAAGTTCATCTAAGTCAATTAGGTGTTCAGACATGAGGGGTTTTCTCCTGTAAACATCTGAAAAAAACGTTTTAGGGACGCTGGGGAATTGCGCCCCCAAAACAATTTATGTCGGCATTGCCCGGATTTGCTCGGCCAGATTGTGGCCGATGATGCGGTACTCATCTTTTAACTTGAGTTGCATCGGCCCATTGAACGGCGCGATATGATGCACCGTGACCGGCATCCCCGGCATCAATCCCAACGCCTTCAGATAGTGCAAGCGGTCAGCGTCGCGGGTCTGAACACGGGTGATGGTCAGCGGACTGCCGACCACCACCTCGGTTAGCGGTAAATCATCAATCAGCGCGACTTCCCCAGCCGCAGATGGGATGGGTTCGCCGTGTGGACAAACCAGCGGTTTGCCCGCCATCACCCACATGCGCTGTAGCAGGGCATCGGTCAACCCAGACGCCATCCGCGCCGCTTCTGGGTAAACCTCGTGCCAGCCCAGCCCCATCACCTCGACCAAAAACGACTCGGCGATTCGGTGGGCGCGTAACCGTACCCGTGCCTCGCGCTTACCAGCATCGGTCAGCTTGATGCCCTGATACGGCGCGTGTTCCAACAGATTTTGCTGGCGTAAGCGCGTGACCATCCGGTTGACGGCCGGCGGCGTCACGAACAGCAATTCCGCCAGCGCCGAAGTGCTGACGAATTCTTGGCCGGGAGTGCGCTCGCTCAGACGGTAAATTTCAACCAGATAATCGCGCATCTTCACGCTGAGGTCGTCAGCAGACGAATCCGCGTTTTGATGGCTCACTGGCGCTACATCCCCATCTCAAGCCGTGCAATCAGACGTTCCGGCATACGGTATTGGCGCATCCGACGCTGAACCGACGACACATCATAAATAATCCGGCGATGTTCCCAGATGTTCTTATCGAAATCGAGGATGGCGTAAGCCGCACGCGGGTCTGTATCACGCGGCTGACCGACGCTGCCGGGGTTGATGATCTGCCGACGCCCGTTCAAATGGCGTGGCTTGCCGTAATTCGGGCGCGTGGCGGTGGTGTCATAATCATTGACCTGCTCATAAATCACAGGCTGATGAGTATGGCCTACCAAGCAATACGGCGTCTCGAAGTGCGGGAAGTTATCCGAGGCCGTTTTGGTCTCTAAGATATATTCCCAGATGGGTTCACGCGGGCTGGCGTGCGCCAGTGTGTAATCCCCAATCACAAACGTGACGGGTAGTGCTTCCAACCAACGGGTATTGTCCGGCGTCAAGGTCTCCCGCGTCCAATCCACAGCGCGACGCGCATCAGGATTGAAGGTGCGGATGTCCAGCCGGTCAAGCGCGGCCCAGTCATGATTGCCTGCCAAGCACAGGTGCGGCAGTTCGCGCAGTTTTTCTACGCAGTCGTTGGGGTCTGGGCCATAACCGACCACATCCCCCAAACACCAAACATAGTCCCACATCCCTTCAGAGTCCCGTAGGACGGTCTCAAAGGCGGTGAAATTCGCATGTATATCAGAGATGACTAGAATACGCATGGTCTCTTAAACCTATTCGTCCGCGCACAAGCGAGGGCGCAAACCCGATAATACCACCCTTTTATCGCGACTGCGATAGGTTTTCGTGTTTTGGGTAGGGATTTTGTTACCTCTAATCATCACGCCCTCTCAGGTTCCCCTAAAGAGGGCAAATTTAAGTGCAAGGTATAAGGTGCAAGACTAATGTTTGACTGTCATTGCACCTTATACCTAGAATTTTTTAGCTCATCGACTGCTTGATTAAGCCCTTAGCCGCCGCGACCACACGCTCGGCGGTCAAGCCAAACTCGGCGTACAACTTCTCGAACGGTGCAGACGCGCCGAAGTGGTCAACCCCGATACACACCCCGTATAGGCCGACATATTTCTGCCAACCGGTGGTGACGCCTGCTTCAATGCTGACACGCGCCTTAACCGACTTGGGCAGCACCGACTCTTTATAAATCGGGTCTTGCTGCTCGAACAATTCCCAGCACGGCATCGAGACGAGGCGAACTTTCACGCCTGCCTCGGTCAGCGCCCTGTAGCCGTCAAACGCGATGCCGACTTCGCTACCGGTTGCCATCAAAATGACTTCCGGCGACCCTTCGCAGTCAGCGAGGGTATACGCGCCGTGTGCCGCGCCTTCTTGGACGCGCTCGGCATCGTCCAAAATCGGCAAGTCTTGACGGCTGAAACACATCACGGCGGGGCCATCCACCGTCATCGCAGCACGATAGGCGGCGGCGGTCTCGTTGGCGTCACCGGGGCGGAAAACGTACAAATCCGGGATGAGGCGCAAGCTCATCACTTGCTCAATCGGTTGATGAGTCGGGCCGTCCTCACCGAGACCGATGCTGTCATGGGTGAAGATATACAGCACCGGCAACTTCATCAACGCGCCGAGGCGCATGGCAGGGCGCATATAGTCGCTGAAGGTCAAGAAGGTCGCGCTATACGGACGGACGAGGCCGCCGTGTAACGCGAGGCCGTTCACAATCGACCCCATCGCGTGTTCACGCACGCCAAAACGGATGTTACGGGCGGCGGGCTTGCCCTTACGGGTCTCATCTGCGCCCTTAATCAACGTCTTGGTGCTGCCTGCGAGGTCGGCGTCGCCGCCCACCATCGTCGGTAGGTGCTTGGCGATAGCATTCAGGACTTCGCCGCTGGTATTACGAGTCGCGGCTGGCTTGCCCGGAGCATAGGTCGGGATGTCAGCATCCCAGCCCGTCGGGAGTTCGCCCCGATGTAAGGTTTCCCATTGAGCGGCCAAATCGGGGAAAGCGGTGCGCCACGCCTCAAACTTGGCTTGCCACGCATCTTGGAGTTCCGCGCCGTCATCAACTGCGCTACGGAAATGCTCAAACACCTCACCGGGGACGGTGAATGGTTCTGCCGTCCAACCATACGCCTGCTTGGTCAGCGCGATTTCATCTGCGCCCAATGGAGAGCCGTGCGCCTTGCTCGTGCCAGCCCTATTCGGGCTACCATAGCCAATCACCGTCTTGACGATGATGAAGGTCGGCTGCTCGGTCTGTTCGTGGGCGGCCTTGAGGGCAGCGTCGATTTCATCGACATTGTTGCCATCATTGACGGTCAATACCTGCCAACCCATCGCAACATACCGCGCAGCAATGTCCTCGGTATAGGTCATCTCGGCTGGGCCATCTAGCGTGATGTCGTTGGAGTCATATAGGAAAACCAGTTTCCCTAAGCCCCAGTGACCGGCCAGCGCCGACGCCTCAATGCACACGCCCTCCATCAAGTCTCCGTCACCGACTAAGGCGTAGGTATAGTGGTTGACGATGGTGTGGCCGCCACGGTTGAAGTGCGCGGCCATAATCGTCTCAGCCAGCGCCAACCCGACAGCATTGGCAGCCCCTTGCCCTAATGGGCCGGTGGTGGTCTCAACGCCGGGGGTTAAGAAGTTTTCTGGGTGGCCGGGGGTCTTGCTGCCCCATTGACGGAAGTTTTTGATGTCATTCATGCTGACATCATACCCGGTCAGGTGCAGCAGCGAGTACAACAGCATCGAGCCGTGACCCGCGCTGAGGACGAATCGATCTCTATCAGGCCATTTAGGATCGGCGGGGTTATGGCGCAAATGGCGCGTCCATAACGTATACGCCATCGGCGCAGCACCCATCGGCAAGCCGGGGTGGCCGCTGTTGGCCTTTTGTATGGCGTCAATCGACAGCACGCGGATGGTGTTAATCGCAAGCTGCTGTAATTCCGGGGTTACGTCCGTCACCGGGGTGTCTCCTTAGAGCAGTAGCTGCATCGGGTTTTCAATCAGATTTTTGAGGCGGAACATGAACTGCCCGCCTTCCGCGCCGTCGCTGACACGGTGGTCAACGCTCAAGGTGATTTTGACTCGCGTCCCCACGCCCACAGTGCCGTCCGGCTTGGCGACGGCCACCTTACGACCAGAGCCAATGGCGATGACGCCCGCCTCCGGCGGATTGATGACGGCGGTGAACTGGTCAACTTCATACGGGCCGAGGTTGCTGGTCGAGAAGGTTGCGCCGCGTGTATCTTCGGGCTTGAGCTTCAACTCGCGGGCGCGTTCAATCATCTCTTTATTGGTGGCGGCCAAAGTCCCCAGCGCGACCTTATCCGCGTCTTTCGCCACGACGTAAATCACGCCGCCGCCAACCGCCGGAGCAACCGCGATGCCGACGTTAATGTGCTTATAGCGTGCGATTTTGTCGCCGTAGTAGTGCGAATTCAGGTTCGGGAATTCGCGTAGAGTCAGGGCGGCGGCCTTCACAATCAGGTCATTGATGCTGACCTTGACGCCCTTATCGCCGATTTGCGCGTTGAGTTGTGAGCGCAACGCCAGCAATGGGTCGAGGTCAATTTCGCTGGTGACGAAAAAGGTCGGGATTTGCTGATTGCTCTCGGTTGTGCCGAGCGCGACAGCCTTCCGCATCCGCGACGGGTCAATCAATTCGACCTCATCACTGGCGGCGGGCGTGGTACGCAGGCGCACCAGCGGGATGCTGGCTGGGTCTAGGCCGTGAGCGCTCTCACCAGCTGGGGCTGATGCAGTTGCGGCGGGCTTGGCGGAAGCGGCCACTGGCGTGAAGCCTTCGACATCAACTTTGGTGATGCGGCCATTCGGCCCCGTCCCCGGCACTTGGTTGAGGTCGATTCCCTTGTCTTTGGCGATATTCCGCGCCAGAGGGGACGCCTTCACGCGGCCATCTTCGGCCACGGAAGCGGCGGGCGCAGCGGCGGGCGCAGCTACTGGAGTAGCAGCGGCAGCTTTTGGCGCTTCAGCGGCGGGCGCGGATTCAACTTTGGGGGCAGGCGCGGCAGAAGCCCCATTCGCGCCCAATTGACCAATGACCGTCCCTGCCTTAAATTCTGCGCCGACTTCGCCGTTTAGGGCGCTAATCGTGCCATCGGCGGGCGATTCGACTTCAACGGTGGCCTTGTCAGCCTCAAATTCGGCGACAACATCGCCTTTTTTAACCGAGTCTCCGACCTGCTTAACCCAATTGAGCAACAGGCCGTCCATGCTGAGGGTAATATCGGTCATTATCTCAAAACCTCCTTCACAGCGTCGATGACCTTCTGCGCGTTCGGCAGCGCCATCAACTCGATCTCCTTAGCGAAGGGCAAGGGCAAGTCCATCGCGCTCACCCGCTTGACGGGCGCGTCCATGTAATCAAACGCCTTGTCTTGAATCTGCGCGGCGATTTCGCTACCGAAACTGTACATCGGCAGGCTTTCTTCCACTACTACGCAGCGGTTGGTCTTTTTGAAACTCTCTAGCACAAGGTCGATGTCCAGCGGACGCAACCAGCGCAAGTCAACGACTTCAGCCTCAATGCCTTCTTTGGCGAGTTCGGCGGCGGCTTGCATAGACCACTCAACGCCACGCGCATAACTTACCAGCGTGACGTGCTTGCCCTCGCGCTTGATGTCGCCCTTGCCGATGGGCAACACATAATCGGGGTCATCGGTGACAACCGGCCCCGGACGCGAATACAAAGCGATGCTCTCGCTGAACAACACCGGATTCTCGCTGCGAATCGACGCCTTCAACATGCCGTAGGCGTCACCGGGGGTCGATGGCGCGGCCACCCACATACCGGGGAAGTGCGCGAAAATCGGCTCTGGCGTGTGGCTGTGAGTCGCGGTGGCTTGGTTGCCCCAGCCGGACGCGGCGCGGATGACCAGCGGCACTTTGAATTGGCCGTCGAACATGTAATGGATTTTGGCGGCGTGATTCACAATCGCGTCCAGCGCGAGGAAGGCGAAGTTAATCGTCATCATCTCGGCAACTGGGCGCAGACCAGCCATCGCCGCGCCCACCGCGAGTCCGGCAATCGCCATTTCGCTGATGGGAGTATCTTTGACGCGCTTGTGACCAAATTCGGCCAGCAAACCCTGTGTGACGCGGTGTGTCCCTTGCCATTCGCCGACTTCTTCGCCCATCACAAATACGCGCTCATCGCGCAGCATTTCTTCACGCAAGGCGTTGCGGAGCGCCTCACGCATTGGGATATTTTTGGATGCCATCGTCTGCTATTCCTCGACGTACACGTTGCGAATCAGGTCTTCATAGCCCGGATCAGGGCTGTTGAGCGCAAACTCAGTCGCTTCATCCACAGCGACGGCGCAAGCCGCGTCAATCTTCGACAATTCGGCGTCGATGTTTTTGAATTTCTTCTGCAACTCGCGGCGCAGCAGTTCAATCGGGTCTTTGTTCTCACGCCATTCAGCCAATTCATCAGCCAGACGCTTATCATAGCTCTTGTCGCTGACGCCATGACCCTTATAGCGATAGGTCATCGACTCGATTAAGACCGGGCCATTTCCAGCGCGGGCATATTCGACGGCCTCGCTCACCTTATCATAGACGGCGAAAATATCTTGACCGTCCACGCGCCCACCGTCCTTCATGCCATAGCCGATGGCGCGGTAATGGAGTTCGGTCTGCGCGGTGCTATCTTCGATGCGCGTCCCCATCGCCACGAGGTTGTTTTCGATAATCCACACCACTGGTAACTTCCACACGCCCGAAATATTCAGAGCTTCGTGGAAATAGCCGTTGTTGCTTGCGCCGTCACCGATGAAGCTGATGGTGACTTCCTTACGGTCATTGTATTGGCTGGCGAAAGCGATGCCTGCTGCCAGCGGCAGATGCCCGCCGACGATGGCGTAGCCACCCCACATATTGTGTTGGCGACTAGCGATGTGCATACTGCCGCCCTTGCCGCCGCTGACGCCGGTTTTCTTGCCCATCATTTCGGCCATTATGGGGTTAGGGTGGACGCCACGAGACAGCGCGAGGCCGTGGTCACGGTAGGCCGTGATAACATGGTCTTCCACGCCCAGCGCCGCCAGCGCCCCAACGCCAGTGGCTTCATGCCCGCTGTAGAGGTGCATGTAAACGCCCGTGATTTTTTTCTCTTCGTACAGGTCAGCGCAGCGCGTCTCGAATTGGCGAATCATAACCATTTGCCGATACCAGTCGAGCAACGTCTCCTTTGTGAGTCGTGCCATCGAGGATTCCTCAACATCATCCTATGCGCCAGTGGATGCGCGCCCATCTAAAACCGGTTAAGTGTACCCAACCGACGGGGCGGGGTCAAACGCCAAGCGGGATTTGGATGAACTTTTGTCCTTAAGAAAGGCTGAATATTAAGGCCAAACAGGGCTTTCAGTACAAATGGACAGATTCCAACCCTGTTATTTGGTTTTGATGTGCGGTCAATCAGGATTACACTTAGGCGCATCAGGGATTTTGCTTACCCTCCGTCCACACACAGGAGACACATCATGCGCCTACGCACTTCCCTCACTATGTTGGCCTGTGCAGGGGTGGCTTTGATGACCGCCGCCTGTAACCTATCCGGCGAGTCGCCCACCGTCACGCCAAAACCTACAGCGACCCACACCCCTACTGAAGCAGCCACAGCGACACCAGAACCGACCTCAACCCCTGCGCCGACTCCTACCCCATCATTCGCCGTCGCGCCATTCAACCCATCGCCAGATGGGAACACGCCGCGCCTCTTAGCATCCGGCCCGACTCACAGCATCTATGCCGCCCCCGGCAATACCGCAGCGGTCTTTTTCGCCATCAGCCCAACCAATCCTCAAAACTATGCCTTCATTGACGGTTTTGGCACGTTAACCGTCGTCCGTGGCCTCAACCGTAGCGGCCTCCCCGCCCCGTTCACCGACTTCACCCCTGCCAGTCGAGAGACCAGCGACAGGCTGGCGATTGGCGCGGTGTGGAGTCCGGATGGAAATTCACTGGCCGTCCTGATTGATAATCCTGACCGCAAAGACGCCAACGGGGGTGTCTGGATTTGGACGCTCGATCAGGGCATCAACCAAGTCTTGCGAAATTGTCGCCCCGGCACGCCCAACTGCGGTGATTTCGTCAGTTCCGATGGCGTACCCGCCTTTTGGTATGCCACAGGCGTGGCATGGTCGCCGGATGGTCAGGACTTATTGGTGCGCGGATTCATGGACGGATACGGCTACGATGGGTTCATGTTGCTCAATCGTAGCACAGACCCTAACCACCGCCCGGCGTTCTGCCCGTATGAGTTCAGCGAATGGACGTTAGACGGTTTACGGGTGGTCGTCAGCGGGCGTGACGCCAACGCTGAGGACACGCTCGGCACGGTCATCCCAGCAAACTGCGGTGATTTCTTGCCCGCGCCCGTGGTAGACCAACGCCTCATCATCCTCGGCGGGACGCAACTCTCCGATGGGCGTTTGGCGATGTTGGGGCGCAAAGGCAGCAGCTTCAGCCCAGCCAGATTGTATGACCAAGACGGCAACCAACTTAGCCCGGCCATTGGTTCATCTCAACCGGATAGGTGGTTGTGGAACGATACGCGTGACGCGGTATGGGTACACACTACTGGCGGGCGGAATTATATCGTTGGGATTGACGGTAGTGTGACCGAACTCGACCTCATGGAAACCATCGTACCCCTCAGTTGGGGACAGTAAAGGCGAGTCCTAAGTGATGAGACCTGAGAAATAATTTGATGCTCAGGATTTACCGTTATCCCCTAAAACAAAAAATCCCGAGTCCTGAACTCACACTCAGGACTCGGGACTCAAAACTCATCACTTCACACTTAGGCGATTGTGACATCTTCACACAGATACACGTCTTGGATGGCTTGCAGCAAGGCTGCGCCTTCGGCCATCGGACGTTGGAACGCCTTACGACCAGAAATCAAGCCCGTGCCGCCGGCACGCTTGTTGACGACGGCGGTCTTGACCGCATCGGCAAAGTCGTTCGCGCCACTTGCGCCGCCAGAGCTAATCAGGCCGATACGACCCATATAGCCGTTGGCGACCTGATAGCGGGTCAAGTCAATCGGATGGTCGCTGCTCAACTCGGTATACATCCGGTTATCCAGCTTGCCATAGGATGAGTCGCCGGTATTCAGCGCCTTGAATCCGCCGTTGATGTCCGGCAGCTTCTGCTTGAGGATGTCGGCCTTGATGGTCGCGCCGAGGTGGTTAGCTTGGCCGGTCAGGTCTGCCGAGGTCTCATAGCTCTTGCCCTCGATTTTGAAGGCGTTGTTGCGGGTATAGCACCACAACACCGTCGCCATGCCCAATTCGTGAGCGTAAGCGAACGCTTGGGCGACTTCAACGATTTGGCGGGCGCTCTCTTGTGAACCAAAATAGACCGTCGCACCGACGGCCACCGCGCCCATGTTCCACGCATCCTTGATCGTCCCGAACATGATTTGGTCAAATTTGTTCGGGTAGGTCAGCAATTCATTGTGATTGATCTTGACCATGAACGGGATGCGGTGCGCGTACTTCCGCGCCACCGATGCCAGCACACCAAAGGTTGAGGCAACAGCGTTACAGCCACCTTCAATCGCGAGTTCTACGATTTTGGCCGAGTCAAAATAATCTGGGTTCTTGGCGAACGACGCGCCAGCCGAGTGTTCAATGCCTTGGTCAACTGGCAAAATGGAGAGGTAGCCCGTTCCACCCAAACGGCCATGCCCGAACATCTGCGCCAGCGAACGCAAAACCTGTGGGCTGCGGTCTGTCTGGGTGTAGACATCGCTCACGAACGACCCGCTGGGCAAATGCAGCCGGTCTTTACTGATGGTAGTGCTGGTGTGCTTCAACAGCGCATCGGAATCAGAACCGAGTGCTTCAACAATCTTGTCGATGGTATAGGTAGGTGCGGCATAAGTCATGTGCGGTTTTTCCTCTGGAAGTCCCTTGTGCGAAAGAGATGGGACTGAGTATATCAAGACTCTGACCGATGTGCGTTATGGAATCACCGCGACGAATTCAATTTCGACTAAACCATCCAAAGGCAGTTTGGCAACTTGCACAGTTGACCGCGCTGGCGCATCGCCTACGATGTATTCGGCATAGACCGCGTTCATCGCCGCAAAATCGTTCATATCTTTCAAAAACACCACCGCTTTGACCACATCGCTCAAGCTGCACCCGGCGGCGGCCAAAACTGCCGTTAGATTCTTGAGGACTTGATGAGTCTGCTCGGTCACGCCGCCTGCCACAAATTGACGGGTCACGGGGTCGAGTCCGAGCTGACCGGCGGTGAAGACGAATCCATTGGCGGCCACGGCTTGCGAATACGGGCCAGCGGCGGGCGGGGCGGAATCGGTGTGAATGATGGTTTTCATGGGAGGGTGTCCTTCTACTTGGTCGGTTTGGATAAGATGCGGGTCAATTCGCGCAGAACCATGTGCGGCTGCTCATCGCGCAGCAAAGGGAGGCGGGCGCGAGTGCGGGTGATTTGATTGGTGTCGATAGTTTGGACGATGAGCGCCTCGTCCAGATAATGGCCTTGCGTGACGAATTCGCCGTTGGGGTCAACGATGGATGAGCCGCCCCAGAAGTTTTTGCCGTCTTCATAGCCGACCCGATTGCAGTGAATCACATAATTGGTGAACATGCTGCCATAGGCTTGATTCACCAACTCCACCCAGCGCGAACTGCCCAGCCGGTCTCCTTGATCGAGGCCGCGTGACGGGCTGGCGCTGTGCAGCACCAGAATATCCGCCCCATCTTGCCACAGCAAATAAGCCGGACTCATGTGCCAAAAATCCTCGCAAATCAACATCCCGACCCGCCCAAAGCGCGTATCGAAGGCGCGGGCGCTCTCGCCCGCGTCAAAATAGCGCCCTTCATCGAACATGGCATAGGTCGGCAGATAAATCTTGCGGTGGACGTGCAGACATTCCCCGCCGCTGAGATACGCTGATGCGATATAGTAACGGTTGCGCGTATCGCGCTCGACAAACCCAAACACGATGTCCAGTCGCTTACTCTGCGCCAGCATCTGCGAGAATATCAAGTCGTCGGACTCGGCGCGGATTGCCACCTCTGGCACTAGGTCTTGCACCTGATAGCCGGTCAGCGATAATTCGGGGAACACCAACAAATCAACGCCTTGATTGGCCGCATCGTCAATATACGCGAGGTGTTTTTTGAGATTGGCCTGCACATCGCCCAATTTGGGGTAAATTTGGGCGAGGCCGATGTTCGCACGCATAGAGTTCTCCCGTCATGCTTGCGCCGTTCGGCGCGATATGAACAATCTAACCCGATTTAACCCATCACCGCTAGGGGCGACTATGACCATCCACATGACCTTAGACCAAGCCGCCGCGCTCATCACCGATGGCATGACCGTCGCGCTCGGCGGGATGACGCTCTATCGGCGTCCGGCAGCGTTCTGTCTGGCGCTACTCCGGCGTGAAGTCCGTCCGCGCAATTTGACTCTATTGGGCTTCACCCACGGCATCGACGCCGACTGGTTGGTCGGGGGCGGCTGCATCTCTGTCGTGCGCTCGTGCTATTTTGGACTCGAATCATTCGGCCTCGCGCCGATGTTCACTGAGATAGCGACCAAAGGCGCGGTCAAAGTCTTAGAAGAAACCGAGGCCAGCATCGGCTGTGGTCTACGCGCCCAGATGGGTGGAATCGGGTTTATGCCGTCTGCCGCGTGGCTGGGGACGGATTTGCCGTCGCTCCGCCCAGATATCAAAACCGTGACCGACCCCTACAGCGGCGAAACGTTGATGGCGTTCCCCGCGATTCCGGTAGATGTCGCGATACTTCATGCGCTAGAGGCCGATGATTACGGCAACGTCGCTATCAACAACAACACCGCCATCGACCTTGAATTGGTCGCCGTCGCCAAAACCGTGATTGTGACCTATGAGCGCCGCGTGCCAGAACTGTTCAAATCCGCAGACCGGCTGATTATCCCGTCGCCCGTGCCGAATGTGCTGGTACACGCGCCCGATGGCGCATGGCCGACCAGTTGCTATCCCGATTATCCGATGGACGGCGCGGCGATTCTGGACTACATGGACGCCTGTTCCGCCGGAAATTTTGAGGGGTACATCGCGCAAGCAGGTCAAACGAAGGGATAACGGCGCTTTAGAATTTTCGGCGCGTGTTACCATCCTCATTTGATCGCCGCATCAATCAAAGGCAAAACACCATGCGCTATATCCGAGTTTTTCTATTGAGCATGGTTTTATGGATTCTGCTGGCACACCTCTCCCCTACGACGGCTCAAAACACCACCGACGACACGCTCCTCGCAGAAATCGGGCGCGGTGCAATCCGAAATGTATTTTGGCATCCCGACGGCACAAAATTTTATGTCCAAACCACACGCAGCGCGATATGGGTATATGACCGAGCCACCCTAACCGAAATCGGCCATCTTGAAACTGGGAACTACAGCTTATTAATAAGTCCATCAGGTCATTGGATTCAAGTGTATCGAACTGAGGATAAACGCTGGGATTTATTTTCATCCTCCGACTTTACACAAGCTGAGGTAGAGGCGATTAATTTCAGTCCCGATGGGCGTTTTATTTTGGTGTCAGATACCGATGACGCCATCCGGCTGGTAGATAGTGAAACATTCTTATCAGTCACCGATACGCCTTTTCCAACGGATAACTTGATATGGAGTCCTGATAGCGCAAAATTTGCCAATCGCCTTCAGACGGGTGAAATTCAGCTTTGGGCAATGGACGAACATGGGGATTTTGTTAAAAAAGTGTCTTTTGGCACAACAAGCGACACAAGATTGGAGTGGAGTCCTGATAGCAAAAAACTAGCCCATCAACTTATCGACGACGGGTATACATTTAACTTACAGTGAGATATGGTTGATAAAGTATAAGGTCAATACGCGGTGAAAAATCTATGAAATCAAGAATGCGTTTCGTCATTCAATGGAGTGTAATTGCCGTACTGGTCATACTGGTTTTGCAATACCTCTATATCCAATGGCAACAGATTGATTTGGTCTTTACCCCAAAGAATTGGTTTATGTTGGGCATCGCCCAATTGATTTATATTATAGGGATGGGTTTATTGCCATTTAATTCATGGCGCTTACAGAAATGGTTTGGCTACAACCAATCTGTCACTACAATGTGGCGTTCATTCTACCTTGCCCAATTTGTGAAATATTTGCCCGGTGGCATCTGGTCTATACCCGGGCGAGCCGTGATGTACCATCAAAATGGCGTTCGTGCTAATGATAGCGGCGTGCTGGTTATACTGGAAATTTTGGGTATGATGGTTGGTTCCAGCATTGTTGGTCTTTTCAGTTTATCAATATTCCTGCCTATCTTATTTGATAACATCGTCACAATACTTACAGTCGGGATGGTGGGTTTTATAGCGCTGGTTTTGGGATTATTTTTCACCCGCAGTCGTTGGTATCCTGCCACCCAGCATATTTCACTTGGGAGATCCCTTGCAGTCTGTGGTCTTTATGCGCTCAATTGGGTGATTTTAGGGTTAGGGTTTGTGTTTATCGCGCTGGCCTTTGACCTACAGATTGGCTCGTTAGAGACGGTGCAAATCATTGGGGTTCATGCAGTAGCTTGGGTGGTTGGATTTCTGGTTATATTTGCACCGGGAGGTGTCGGCGTTCGTGATATTATTCTTGCCGTGGGTCTTGCCTCTTTCCTACCAGCCCCTTCCCCTGTTATTATTAGCCTATTAGCCCGTATCGCTTGGACTATTGCAGAAGTAGCAGGTTTTTTTATCCTTATTCCTCTAATGAAAAGATACACTGAGGCTCAAGAGGTTCTCTCATGAAACTTATCATTCAAATCCCATGCTATAACGAAGAAAAAGACTTACCTACAACCCTCGCCCATTTGCCAACGTCCATCAAGGGTGTTGACCAGATTGAATGGTTGGTAATTAACGACGGTAGCACTGATCGCACAATTGAAGTTGCCAAAGCCCATGGGGTTCATCATGTCATCAGTAATACCGCCAATAAAGGATTAGCTATCACCTTCCAAGCGGGCATCAACCGGTGTCTGGAATTGGGCGCAGACATCATTGTTAATACGGACGCGGATAATCAATATCCGGGAGAATATATCGCAGACCTCATTCACCCAATTTTGGCCGGTAAAGCGGATATGGTCATCGCAAATCGTCAAACCGATAAAATTCAACATTTCTCGCCGCTAAAAAAATGGTTACAAGCATTAGGCAGTTCTGTTGTTCGCTTAGTCTCTGGCACATCAGTTCCCGATGCGCCTAGTGGATTTCGCGCTATCAGTCGCGAAGCCGCATTACGTCTAAATGTTATTACTGGGTATACTTACACTCTTGAAACCATCATTCAGGCTGGCAAACGAAATTTGACCATCGTCTCAATTCCTATTGAAGTCAATCCTAAAACCCGCGAGTCTCGCTTAATTCGGAGTATCCCCGATTATGTGAGGCGGTCACTCTTTACGATTCTCAAATTATTTATTCTATACGAACCAATGCGCTTTTTTCTTTGGCTGAGTGCGCCTTTCTTCTTGATTGGAGGGGGATTATGGTTCAGATTTTTTATCATCTGGATTCAAGGTGAATCGGAACGTAGCTCCCATATTCAATCACTGATTGTTGGCTCTGGGGCATTAATTATTGGCTTCTTGGTAGTTGTCCTCGGTATTTTAGGGGATATTATCGCCATCAATCGCCGAATCCTTGAAGAATCGCTCTATCATACCAAACGCCTTTCCCTGAGCAAAACCATGCCTAAAAAGGACGAGGAAACCTTATGACCTATGGCCCCGCAGGAAATAACTTCGATAAATTCAAAGCTACCAATCCCATATCTCGTTATTTGATGCAGGGATTCATAGGTTCGTTACAATCCTTGCTAGACCAAGTAGACGCCGATAGCGTGCTTGAAGTTGGTTGTGGTGAGGGATATATCCAACAAATTTTGGGTGACAGGCACATCCAGACCCGCTTTGCCTTTGATATTGATTACCCGATTGTGGTTGAAGCGCGTGAAAAAATGCCGACCTCGGCTTATTTTGTCGCTAATGCCGAGTCGATACCCATCCCAAACAAATCTTTTGACCTCAGTATGGCAATTGAGGTCTTAGAACATGTCCCATATCCCGATAAGGTTTTGGCCGAGATGGCTCGTGTGACACGCAAATATTGTATTGTGAGTGTCCCGCGTGAACCCATTTGGCGCGTCTTAAATATGGCTCGTGGCAAATATTGGACGAGTTTGGGCAACACACCGGGGCATATTCAACATTGGAGTTCAGCAGGTTTTATCCGCCAAGTGGAAAAACATTTTGAAATTGTCGCCATCAAGCAACCTTTGCCATGGACGATGATTTTGGTTCGTCTCTAAGGAGTATTGTGTTATTCATCCCCTTCAGTAGTGTCATAGAGCAACCCTGATGCGTCATCAACGCTCACCTATCACTAGAAAAGTCTTAGCAAGTCTGGCGTTATTGGCCGCTGCCATATCATTTGCGGTGGTTCTAGGACTATTACATGTGAATACACGCCCCGTTCAGCTCACAGATTCGTATGGAGCAGCGACAGTTTCGTATACGGCTGGTCAGAAATGGGTGTTATTTCCAGAAGAATGTGTAGAAGTTGCTTGGACAACACAAAACGTTGCAAGCACAACATTCTATCCAGTAATTCAACCCGGTCAGCCGTATGGAGATGGGGTGCGCCAAGTCTTTATGACCCGCGATACTCGTGTCGGAATTAGTGTCACAGAAGATGCACGGGGCGGGCAATTTGAAGCCATCACAAGCACAGACCCTCAAACCCGTTCGGCCTCTGCCTGTATTGATTTCACAAGTGAACCAAAATTGCGTGTACATTTCCTTGACGGTAGCTCAAAAAGTTATACATTGGGGTTAGATAGTTTTTTCCTTCGACTAGAGGTTTGGCTACTGCTCATCAGCGCAACAACGTTTTTTTCCCTCGCCGCTATTTTAATTCCCTCTAAGCGATTTACACTGACACACGTCCTGACATGGATTAGCACCGCGTTACTCTCATTTTACGCGATGGCGTTTTATCGTCAGGGCGATTTTTTCGCACATTATCTGCTTGATGCAATTATTTTCCTCATTGTATGGGGTAGTAGCCTCATCCTGACTGTATTGAGTTTATTTTCACACGATAGATTTCATACGGTGCTGGATTACCTCCTATCGCGGTCATATTTGTCCTTCGGTGTCATATTATTTTGGCTGTGGATACTTGCTTTCGGATACGCAGACCCCGCCCCATCAGCACGAAACGAGTTATTCTGGCTACCCTTGTTCCTCTGGGCATGGGGGCTTGGTCTCATCGTATTGGGCTATGGACAATCATCTAATAAACAATCCACCGTTAATAAGCATCATAAAACATATACCACCGTTAAAAGCTGTTTACAGTTAGCGCTCTGTTTCGCGGCAATCAGCTTGATTCGAGATCTCATTCTTATCCAGCTTTATTCCATCACTCAAGCGGCTGACACGCGCTCATATATCATCACCGCCAAAAATTTTCTAGAAGCCGGAAGTAGTATCGGGCTACCCAAGCGCATTTTCCCCTACCTCTTGATGAATTTCATCACCAATTCAAATTATACACCTGTGCCGTTGGTAATGCTTCAAAGCATTATTGCTGCCCTCTCGGTTGGCATGATGACATACGTGACCGCCCGTAAACATTGGTGGTTAGGTCTGATTACTGGCATCCTCTTGTCACTCAACTTAAGTTGGGGGATGTACAACCGCATTATTATGACTGAAAGCGGTTTTATCAGTTTTAATGTGTTGTCTTTCGCCGTGATTTTTTGGCATATACAGCGAAAGCACTCTATCTCATACTGGGAATTATTTTTGTGCGGTATTTTATACGGTTGGACGTTGCTTTTTAGAGGGACTGGATTACCCCTCATCGTACCGATTTTAGCTATATATTACTTCTTCACCCGAACATGGTTTAAGCCGTTGGTGGTGATGATGGGGTTTTCGTGTTTTCTCCTAACAGTCGGATTATATAACCAATGGCGCTATGCAGAATTTGGCATCATCGGACCGCAAAGTGATACGCTCGCATCTGCTTTGTTTTCTTATCACCTGTTCTCACCAGAGAACGGCTCAACCTCGCAAGAAATCCATGAGCAATTAAGTGGGTGTATGGGTTACTTGGATTATCATGATGTCCCACGCTCTATAAATTATTTCATTTATGGGCATTACAACCCCTGTATGGAACAACGTTGGGAAGTCGATGAAATCACTCAGATGACCTCGCGTGCTTTGCGAGAACTTATCGTACATAATCCATGGGATTTTGGGCGGGTTTTGATTGAAGAATTGGGGATTGGTTTAAAGCAAGAGGCAGGTCGCGAGTTTCAAACTAAAAACAATCAGCTTATACAACAAAATGACAATACTCAGGTGTGCCATCGTCAAATTGCGTGGTGTAAGGATTTTCGACAAATTGAGTACACAGAAAATCCTTTTCTTCTCAACCTCAATCGACTTTTGACCATCCCAAATCAAGTGTACTTAGTCGTTCAAGGAATTTCCTCTAATACCTCGGCGGTGATGTTGTTCGCGTTTCTCATGTTGATTGGATTTCTCTGGATAAAAAACCCTGAAAAATTCATCGTTGGCAGCCTTAGTGTATTCATCATCTATCAACTGACAACCGTATCGACTGTCCACAATTTCATCCCACGGTATGGGATTATTTTAGGGCCATTTTCTAGCATCATTTCAGCAATAACGTTGTGGCATCTGGGGCAAAGAATCAGAAAATTATTCGAAAAAGGCATACAATTAAAGCGTGTTCACATCGGTCTTATCGTGTTATGTACGATATATGGGATATGGGCGAACCCGTACTTGCGCTTGTCTATGGTGATGCCACTATCAGCGCGGATACAAGTCAACCTTATAGCGAAATATGGTGTCATCAACGCGATTGATTTCCAAACGTATATAGTCCTAAAACAGCATGGCGGTATCGCGTTCTCACCCAGTTTCTTGAAAGAAGATGCCAACCAGTTATCGATTACGGGATTGATTACTAATGTCTTCGGCCTAACACCCTATCAACTTTACCGACTACGGGGTTGGGAAGCAACACGCCTCCCCTCATATATCCGTGATATGGGGTTTACATCGCTCCTACTTGACGAACGACAATGGGCAAATCTTAGTGAAGATGCCAAAGCAGTACTATCTAATCCAGCCCATTATCAATTGCTTGGGGCATGGGAGGCTGATGGTGATTCACGGCGGTTATACGCGCTGGTTGGAACAGAACGTGCCAGCTACACAATTTATGAAGGCACGGCCTTTGTGGTGTTTGAGCAATCAGATTTAGCATTAGATGTGTACCGGCTTGATGAAAACCGTAACGGGATGTTCATAGCCCGAATACCACCTCAAACCGTCCTCTCCACAGCTGTGTATGAGAGCGAAATCGGCTGGAAAATACATTTCGAACCTCAAGACCCACGCACCTATCGTATGGTTATTACCAACGAAGATGGTATGGTGATTGATGAGCCATTCACTATCGTTCTACCTTAAAAACGTGGCGTAGTCAGACACATCAATCCATCTATATCATGCTCTACCCTATGCGAAACTGAAAATGACCTGCGACCTGCGTGATCTTTTGACAGTTCCTCTCAAACTTGTTATGCTGTCTGTGTTCTTTACATTTGCAACCCAACCGGGGGAGTCCACGCACAAGTGGGCTGAGAGGGCATGTATCGCCGCGCCGACCCTATTCACCTGATCCGGATCATACCGGCGTAGGGAGTGTCCATGATGCGTGATTGCATCGCCTCTGCCGCGCCGTCTGAAGATTCAGGAGGCGTTTTTTGTGTGCGGAAGGTCTCTGGTGGGGTTCAACCAAACAAGGAGTCGCCAAACAATGACATTTTTCACCCGCTTAGGGCTGGCTGTGGCCGCCCTGTTGATGGTCGGCTTGACCATCAGCGCCCAAGACGCCCCCACCCCATTGACCGTCGTAACCTATGACAGTTTTGCCGTCAGTGAGGAAGTCCTCGCCGCGTTCACCGCTGAGACCGGCATCGCGGTAGAAATTGTCCGCCTCGCAGACGCCGGTGCGATGGTCAATCAGGCCGTCCTGACCCGCGATAACCCGCTAGGCGATGTGATGTATGGTATCGACAACACCTTCCTATCTCGCGGCCTGAACAACAGCCTGTTCGAGCCGTATAAATCGGCAGGGCTGGAAAACATCGACGAAGCCTTTCAACTCGATACGAATGGCTTTGTCACCCCTGTGGCTTATGGCGATGTCTGCCTGAACTATGACGTGGCCTACTTTGCGGAAAACGACCTTGAAGTGCCGCAAACGCTCGAAGCCCTGACCGACCCCGCCTATGCCAGTCTGTTGGTGGTTGAGAATCCGGCCACATCTTCCCCCGGCCTCGCCTTTGTGCTGGCGACTATCGCCCACTTTGGCGAGACGGAAGACTATACGTGGCTGAACTACTGGGCGGATTTGGTCGCCAATGACGTGCTAGTGGTCGAAGGATGGAGCGAAGCCTACTACGGCGAGTTCACCGTCCCCAGCGAAGAAGGCACGCGCCCATTGGTCGTGAGCTATGCCAGTAGCCCCCCGGCTGAGGTTTATTTCGCTGACCCGACCCCAGAAGAAGCCCCCACCGGCAGCATCGTCGCGCCGGGGATGTGCTTCCGCCAAATCGAATTTGCCGGTATCCTCGCGGGGACAGACCAGCGTGAATCCGCCGAGAAGTTCATCGACTTCTTGGTCAGCGCCCCGTTCCAAGAAGATTTGCCGCTGCAAATGTTCGTGTTCCCAGTCAACGCAGAGGCCGAACTGCCGGAGGTGTTCGTCGAACACGCGCAAATTGCCGAAGAACCGGCTACTATCGCGTTTGAGGACATCGACGCCAACCGCGAAGCATGGCTAGAGGCGTGGACAGACGCGGTTCTGCGCTAAACCATTTGACTGTAGGGGCGCAGCACGCTGCGCCCCATGAGAACGGTGTAAAGAAAAATCTATGCGCGTCCTGAAAATTACCCTCTATGGTTTGCCCATCGCCTTTTTGCTGATATTTTTCCTATATCCCCTATTTGAAATTATGCGCGTTAGCCTGACCGACAATAACGGCGGACTCGACCTGAGCGGATTCGTGAAAATAATCGAGAAGCCGTTTTATCTCGAAACGCTCTGGTTCACCATCTGGCAAGCGTTCGTCTCCACCGCCCTGACCCTCGCATTGGCGATTCCCGGCGCGTATGTCTTCGTGCGCTTCAAATTCCCCGGCAAGTCAATGTTGATGGCGCTGGGGACTCTGCCGTTCGTGCTGCCGACGGTAGTAGTCGCCGCTGCCTTCGACGCCCTGATTGGAGAGCGTGGGCTGGTCAACAGCACGTTAATGGGAATATTCAGGCTGGAAGCCCCGCCCGTGCAGTTGGAGCGCACGCTGGCGCTAATTTTAATCGCCCACGTATTTTATAATGTGGCCGTCGCGTTACGGATGATTGCCGGATATTGGGGCAACCAATCACCGCGCATTGAAGAGGCGGCCAAAATACTAGGCGTCAGCGGGTGGGCGCTGTGGTGGCGCGTGCGGCTGCCGATGCTGCGCCCAGTCTTGACCGCCGCCGCACTATTGGTATTCATTTTCACCTTCACCAGTTTCGGCGTCGTGCTGATTTTGGGCGGCTCACGCTTCTCGACCATCGAGGTCGAAATCTATCGACAGACCCGCACGATGTTTGACCTCCCAACGGCGGCGGCGCTCTCGCTGGTGCAGTTGGTCATCACCACCGTCATGATGATTGTCTATACCCGCTTACAGGCCGGAGCAAGCGGCGCGATTGCCGCCCGTGAGCAAATCGAACGCGCACCGCGCACCGGGCGCGAACGCCTCGCAGTAATCCTCACCGTGATTGTGCTGGTCGTCCTGATTGCCGCGCCATTAGCCGCGCTGGTCATCCGCGCCTTTACCGTGGCGGGCGGAGTCGAGAATTTCACCCGCTTATCGACCAATGCACGCGGCTCGATTCTTTTCGTGCCGCCGCTGGTGGCCGTCTGGAATTCGGTGGCATTTGCCTCAGCAACCACGGTGCTTGCGGTGATTTTAGGCATCCTGACCGCCTTGCTGATTCATAGCCCGCGTGGGAAATGGTTGGACGCCGCCTTTATGCTGCCGTTAGCGACCAGCGCCGTGACACTCGGATTTGGTTATTTGGTGGCGCTGACCGTCCTGCGCTCGTCATGGTTGCTCATCCCCATCGCGCATACGTTGGTCGCATTGCCGTTCGTCGTGCGGAATGTCCTGCCTGCGCTACGTGCCATCCCGCCGCATCTGCCAGAGGCCGCCCGTATTTTGGGCGCGTCTCCGTTTGAGGTCTGGCGGCGCATCACCTTCCCGATTATTGGGCGAGCAGCGGCGGTGGGCGCAACCTTCGCCTTCACCGTCAGTATGGGTGAGTTTGGCGCGTCGCTGTTCATCGCCAGACCCGATACACCCACCATGCCGATTGTGATTTTCCGGCTACTGGGTCAACCCGGGTCAAGCAACTACGGGCAAGCCCTCGCCATGAGTGTGATTCTGATGGGCGTGTGCGCCGTCGGATTTCTGCTGATTGAGCGCGTCAGGATGGCCGGGGTCGGGGAGTTTTAGCCGATTCGCTGAACATTTTACACAAAAGCACCTCCTCTGCTTAGGTTATATTAACCAGCGGTTATTATGGCACTTTGCACAAACATGGTGTACTATAAAAATCATATTCAATAAGATAAGTCTTTTAAGGAGACGAATGGCAGAGAATATCAAGCCCAACCCCGGCGATGTTCCGGGCGATACTGGCAGCGCGAACCAAAAGCGCAAATTATCCGGCAAACCCGATTTTTCACTTGATGCGAAATATCTACAAGAAGACGGCGTAATCGTGCTATCGGGCGTGCAAGCGTTGGTGCGCGTGCCGCTAGATATGCGCCGTGCCGACCAACGACGCGGCCTCAACACCGCCACCTTCATCTCAGGGTATCGTGGCTCGCCATTGGGCGGGCTGGACATGCTGCTCCAAGAGAACGTCAAAATTATGGAGCAGTATCACGTTAAATTTATGCCGGGTCTGAACGAAGACCTCGCCGCCACTGCCGTGATGGGCAGCCAGATGGCGAACACCCTCCCTAATCCCAAATATGACGGCGTACTGGGCATGTGGTATGGCAAAGCCCCCGGCGTAGACCGCAGCGGTGACGCCTTCAAACATGCCAACTTTGCGGGCGTGGGCAAATATGGCGGCGTGCTGGCGCTGGCCGGTGATGACCCCAACGCCAAGTCGTCTACCCTGCCCTCTGCTACCGAGGCGCAATTGGTCGATGCCTTCATGCCGGTGCTATACCCCGGCAGCGTGCAAGAGATGATTGACTATGGGCGCGTCGGGCTTGAACTCTCGCGTTATAGCGGCTTATGGGTCGGGTTCAAAGTTGTGACCAATGTCGCAGATGAATTCGCCAGCGTCGAAGCCTCGCCAGACCGCCTAAGAATTATCGACCCCGGCTTCACGCTGCAAGGCAAACCGTGGCAGCCGATTCAGCGCCCGATGCTGCTCACCCCGTACTCGCTGCAAACTGAGCGCGAAATCATCGAAGGCAAACTAGAGGCGGCGCGGGCATTCGGCGCGGTCAACCAAATGAACAAAGTGGTCATGCGCGGCCCAGATGACTGGATAGGCATTGCGGCTGCCGGTAAGACTTATTACGACCTACGGCAAGCGCTCAAGGAATTGGGCTTGGACGACGACGCCCTACGGCACTACGGCATCCGCATCTTGAAAATCGCGATGCTCTACCCGATGGACAACGCTATGCTGCGCGATTTCGCACGCGGGCTTGAAGAAGTGTTCATCATCGAGGAAAAACGTGCCTTCATCGAGACGAGGGTGCGCGATGCCCTCTACAACATGACAGAACGCCCGCGCATCGTCGGCAAACATGATGAGAATGACCGTGCGCTGGTCAAAGCCTACGGCGAATTGGACAGCGACGACCTCGCCGCCTTGTTGTATCAACGCCTGACTCAACGCATCCCGCGTGAGGCGCTCAACAATCGTATTGACGAACTCACCAACCTGCCGCTTCCGATGATGCTGCCGATGGTTTCGACGGCCTCACGCACGCCATATTACTGTTCCGGCTGCCCGCACAATACCTCTACCATGAACGTCCCAGCGGGCGCTGTCGTGGCGGCGGGCATCGGCTGTCACACCATGACTTTGCTGATGGACAGGACGAAAGATTCGATCAGCGGCCTGACTCAGATGGGCGGCGAAGGCGTGCAGTGGGTTGGCGCATCGTTGTTCAGCGATACAGACCACATCTACCAAAATCTAGGCGACGGCACGATGTTCCACAGCGGGACGCTGGCGATTCGGCAAGCGATTGCGGCCAAAACCCACATCACCTATAAAATCCTGTGGAATTCGGCAGTCGCCATGACCGGCGGTCAAGACCCCGAAGTCACCATGCCGATTTGGAACTTGACCCAGCTTCTACGCGCTGAGGGGGTCGGTAAAATCATCGTCACCACGCCCGACCCGCACGACTATCCCCCCAATACTCAATGGGCGGAGGGAGTCGAAGTCTGGCATCGTGACCGCATCGAAGAAGCTCAACTCGCCTTGCGGGAAGACCCCGCCGTGAGCGTTCTGATTCACGACCAAGAATGTGCGGCGGAACTACGGCGCAAGCGTCGGCGCGGCTTGATTGAAGAGCCGAATACCCGCGTGTTCATCAACGAGGCGGTCTGTGAGGGCTGCGGCGATTGCGGCGAGAAATCCAACTGCTTGAGCGTTTTCCCAGTTGATACTGAATTTGGCCGCAAGACTCAAATTCACCAATCATCCTGCAACAAGGATTACTCGTGCCTGAAGGGGGATTGTCCCGCCTTCATCACGGTTGAGCCGGTGGCGGCAGAACTCAAGCGCACCAAGCCGCTATACGAAGTCGATATTGCCCTGCCCGCGCCGGTCTACCGCACGCAAGGCGAATCCAACCTATATATGATGGGCATTGGCGGGACGGGCGTGGTCACGGTCAACCAAATCCTCGGCACGGCGGCGGTGATTGACGGTAAATCCGTCGTCGCGCTCGACCAGACCGGCCTGAGCCAAAAGGGTGGCCCAGTCGTCTCGCACATCAAGATTTTCGATCACATCGAAGAAGGCGCGAACAAGGTCAGCCGTGGCCGCGCAGATGGTTATCTGGTGTTCGATGAACTCAGCGGCGCACAGACCACCAATCTGATGCACTCTACCCCCGGTAAGACCGTTGCAGTCGTATCCAGCAGCGTCGTCCCCACCGGTCAGATGATCGCCAACCCGAAGGCCGGTTATCCGACAATGAATCACCTTCAGCGCACGATTGACGCCATGACAACCCCCGCCGAGAACGTCTACTTTGACGCCATCGAAATCAGCGAGGCGCTATTCGGCAGCCACATGCAAGCCAATTTGATGATGGTCGGCGCGGCTTATCAGCGCGGCCTCATCCCGGTGAGCGCGGAGTCGATTGAGCAGGCCATCACGCTCAACGGCGTGGCGGTCAAGGCCAATATCCAAGCCTTCCGCGTCGGACGGCGCATCGTGGTCGAACCGGAATGGGTCAACACGCTCAAGACCAGCCGTCAAGGTGATTTGGACTACACCCCGCCCGCCCTCAGCGCCGAAGCCCGCGCCATCATCGAATCGGTAGGCGCATCGGGCGAGGTCTTGCGCGTGCTGGAAATCCGCGTGCCGGAACTGGTCGCCTACCAAAACGCAAATTATGCCCGTCAGTATGCCGACTTTGTGAAGCAGGTCGCCGTGGCAGAATCACAGACCAAACCGGGGCAGACCAAGCTGACCGAAAATGTCGCCCGCTATCTGTACAAGCTGATGGCCTATAAAGACGAGTACGAGGTCGCCCGTCTGCACCTCAAGTCGAATGTGCAGACCGAACTGGCCGAGCAATTCGGCGCGTCTGCCAAAGTCGCGGTCATGCTACACCCGCCGCTGCTTAAGACCATGGGGCTAAAGAGCAAACTCAAATTGGGCGCATGGTTCACCCCGTTCATGAAGATGTTACGCGGCGCAAAAGGCTTGCGCGGCACACCATTGGACATCTTTGGCTATGACCACGTTCGCAAGGTCGAACGCGCCTTGATTACCGAATATCGTGAACTGATCGCCAAGCACCTCCCGACGCTGGCACAGGATTACGATGTCGCGGTCAAATTAGCCGAACTGCCAGATATGATTCGCGGCTACGACGAAGTGAAACTCCGCAACGTCGCCGCCTACCGCGAGTCGCTGGCGGCATTGGTCAAAAAGTAGGTTAAGGGATGCCCGGAACGGACACGGCAGTGCCATGTCCGTTCCACGCCCCATCGGATAAACAAAAAATGCCCCTCACTAGATTAAGGTGAGGGGCATTTTATTGGATATCGAGCTGATGAAACGCCACACCAACGAATTTAAATCTCACGCCGTTGATATGTCGGAACAGGTTAATGTAGGGACATGGCCTGCTATTGTCCACCACGATTAACCATTTAACTGAGACGTTATTTCCGCAGCTTGCGTGCGCCGAAGATGATCCCGACCAAGCCGAGGACGATGAGCGCCATCGTGCCGAAATTGCCGACGCCGGTCACATCATCGAACAAGCCGGTATTCGGCAATTGCCCCGTACCCGTCCCGCCGCCATTTGCCGTGGGGATGATGAATATCGTACCACTCGCGTCGGGGGTGCCGGGGACAGCCGTCTGCGGGCTGAGAGTCAGCGACAACGCCGTAGCCGTCAGCAACACGTCCGAAACATCACCGAAGCCCGGCCCGCTGACGTTGGTGGCTGTGGGGGGTTGGAGCGCGGCTGCGGTCTGGACGGCAAACTGGGTGGCAAGCACAGCGGTCTGCGCGACGGAAGTCGTCTGCGCCGCCAACGTCTCGGACTGCGCGGTAATTTGTGCCACTGGGGGTAACGCATTAAGCGTCTGTTCAGCGGCAGCCAGCTCACCAGCATTATCCAGAGTCGGCGTGAGACTCGGCTGCAGGGTAATGGTCGGAACAGCCCCAGCGGTCTGACTGGCTTCTACCGCGACCTGAGTCTGGAACAGCACCGCTTCTTGTGTGCCGAGGGCAAACGCCTGTGCGGTGGCCGTCTCGCCCAGCACAACAGCGGTAGCCGTCACTTCAAAGATAGCCGTGTTTTCGGTCTCGGTAGAGGCGATCTGCGCGACAACCGTATTATTGGCCGCCACAATCGCCGTAGCGCTGAGGTCACGGTCTGTCGGGCCGGTGTTGCGATTTGTAAAGTAAATCACACCAGACAACCCAACCAAAAACAGGATGACGATGACTACCGCGAGGATGACAAAGGCGCGACTAGGGCCTCGGCGTTCCTGCGTGGCGAGGTCATCATCAAAATTGAGGTCATCCCCTGTCAGGCCGAGTGAATCGTCGTCGCCAAAGTTGAGGTCGTCATCTGCCCCAAATGCGGCGTTGTTATTCTCGCCAAACAGATCGTCATCAAAATCAAAATCGTTATCGTCGTTACGGTTCGACATCCCCTGTCTCCTTGATGATGCGGGCGCGTTTGCTCCGCCGAAATCAGCCCGCTTGCACTGCTACTTATGAATTACCCTATCACCTCGAGGTTGGTGAGCGGCGCGTAAATTTGTTGGTCGCCGCCTAACTCTACCAAAGCACAGGGAACACGTAACCCATTGTCCAACAAAACCAGTTCATTTGGCAAATTTACCACACTCCCCAGTTGTCCGCTGTAATCTCCGCCGACCACGCGCACCGCCATCCCCGCCCGTAATGTCAGGTTTGGGCTGGGTCTGGCGGGGACATCGCTGCCTTTGGGCTGCACATTCATGACCGCCTCTGGACGGCGTGCATCCCAGACTTCGGGCTGGACTGCATCCAATGTGACTTGCATCCCTTCCAAGTCTTGAAAGACTTGCGCCACAGCGCGATTCAATCGCATTTCGCCGAATCCCTCAATCAGCATAACAGGATACGGCTGAATGTGCGCTAATTCCACGAGGTCAACCGACATACTGGGCGCGATGAGTCCGGCGACGTTCTGGCTGGCAGCCACTTCGAGGATTTCTTCCGTGACCGGGCGGCGCAATACAATCACCGCACTACTAAAGCGCGACCCCATCATATCGACCTTAGCGGATTCAATCGGGTTTTGGCCTTCATTAGCGATGACCGCAATCGCCCGCCCTCCATTGCCCCACACCCCTTGAATCTGCGTGCCTGTGGCCTCTATCAGCGCCCCACGCCCCGCCTTAACCTCGGTGACACGCCCGCGCAGACCGGCTTCGAGGTCAATCACGGCGTTCAACTGCTCAACCACAATTAGCCCATCACCAACCGAGGCCACACGACCAGTCACAGGGCTGAACAGACGCTTACCCCGCCCGCTATTCTGACCCGCCAGTGGCTTGAGTTCATCCACCTCATCATCGACGCTAACCAGCAAAAGTTCATCGACTTCTGCGGTGGTCTTGAGCTTAAAAAACGCTTTGGCGTCTACCACGACGAATTTACCGGGGACGAGGCCGCGTGCCACGACATCGCGCACATCCACACGTTGGTCATTGATGACCGTCACGACGCCGCTGGCATCTACGGGTAATGTGACTTCGCGCTGGATGACCGCCAGCTTATGGGCTGGGCGTTGTTCTGGGTAAAATATACTCATAATTGGTTTCCTTTACCCGTTCCGCAGGTCATCTAGCGAGACGTCGGATGGTTCAGCAACCGGTACAGCCTCACTCTTAGACCGCCCTGAGCCACCACGCTGTCTACGACTGACCTTCTTGGGGCGCGATGACTCGCTAGGGAGTTTGGGTTCATTCAGTGCCTTGAGCCACTCAGCGGGGATGTTGCGTTTTTCATCACCGGTGATTTCAGCCACCCAACGCGGCATTAAGTCTGCCCGTTGCGTCGGCGTGGTATGTTGCAACAGCGGACGGCCACGCCCATCCAAAATCAGGCCGACCACGCCGCCCATGACTTCAACCTTGAGTGAGCGCTTGCCCTTCACCTCTAGGCCGCCGCCCAAAACGCGGATTTTCAGCTTGGCGCGTTCGCCAATCCCCAATGAGATGACTTGAATATGCCCGCCGTTGACTGTGAACTCACGGATGGGATGTCCCGGTTGCTCCAAGCTGACTCGCAAGACCGGTTTATCTGGGCGCACCCGCCCGCTGACGCACACCGCCGTCCCCAATTCAGCATAGCCGCCCTCATCCAAGACCTGCACAACCGCCTCAGAACGTGAGGCCGCCACTGCGCCCAGCGCCGCCGTCAGCCCATACGGGTCAGAATATAAGCGCGTGACGCCGGACATCCCCAACGCATCCAGCCCCAACAACGCCGTATAGCCGGAGTTGCCCGTATCATTGAAGGCCGCCCCACCCAAGATGAGCGCGTCGGCTTCTGGCGCATTACCGAGGCCAGTAGAGCGCCCCATCACGCCCGCCGCAGCGCGTAGCAACGCATGTTCGAGATACAACTCGCGCAGATTAGACGGTATCACCGAAGGGCGCAAGGCTTTGTTGGCCGTGTAATTGCGGACTTCAGAGCGCGTGGCCTCGAACGGCAGCCAGTGCCGTATCTCATCAATCCCTACTGCGTCCAACAAGCTCTGAGCGTTATGCCCGACGCCCAAATCGGTACGGATAGAGAAATCGGTGTCTCTGCTGTGAGCAACCGCCAGAATCGACGCGCCGCTGCCCACATCTAAGGCGATGACTCGTTCGCGCTTGGACTGCGCCAGATAGCCCGCAATCGTCACGTATCCGCGTGCCGAAGGCATCACGCCCGACGGCGCAAGCGACGCCAGTTCCGCGAACCCATAGCCACGCCGTTCCGCATACCGATTGAACGCCCGCGATAGCATCGCTCGTGCAGAACTAACCGACTCGTTTTTCATATCAGGGCGGACGTTTTCGGCTATCAAGACCTCAGCCACGCCTTCAAATTGCGTGATGACATCCTGACCCAGCGCCGCATTTCCGGCATAAATCACTGTCGGGCGGCGACGGCGGTCTACCAGTGAAAGCGACAAGCGCATCACATGGAGCAATTCCAGCACCGGAGTCGCCGCGCCCCCATCCGTGCCGCCAACGATGAACACGACATCGGGGTAGGCGTGTAAAACGGCGTTGAGTCGGCCTTCAAAGTCGCGCCCGTCGGCCAGATGCAGCGTCTCGACCACGGTCACATAGGTATTGGATAACGCCTTGAGCGCGGAGGCCACGCTGATGCTGGGCATCAACCCTACCACCAACGCCCGCAATGGTCGCCCGCCGCTGGCCGTCACCACGAAGGTATCTGCACCGCTACGGTCAGGCAACTCTGGCGAAATCACGCGCCCGTCCGGGTTGGTGAAGTTGCGCCCGCTGGTATCGCTCAACAGATTCAGCACCCGTCCAAGGCCAACCGTCACGTTCTGTACTGGGAAATCGTCGGTAGTGCGCGTGCGCGCAAACCCGACCAATTGATACACCCCATTCACTTGGTCAATCAGGAGGGCGCGGGTGTGTACACTGCCAAAATCAACGGCCAAAATCGACATGGGTTGTTATCCTCCGCCGAAGCGTGACAGCATAAACGCAATTCGTTCGCTGAATACCGTCAGACTGCTGAGGATGGCCGCCGCGTACAGCGTCCCGAACGTCACTACGATGACCGCCTCGCCCACTGTCGCCATCAGCGCCACCGGCAGACTGCGGCGCGTCTGTCCGCTGGGCGTGGATTTCGCCAAGTACATGAAGTAGAACAGCGAACACACAACGGCGATGATCGAAATCAGGAAGTTCGGCAAGGTCAGGCCGGGGCGGGTCGGCTCAAGCGTCAAAGGGATGAGCGTCCCGTTCACCGCGCCGACCAGCGTAATGGCTGTGCCGACGCCGATCAGCAACGCCAGCGTCAAGCCAGCCAGCCACCCTAAGCGACCAGCGCCCTTCAACAGCAACAGCCCGCCCAGCACCAACGGCACAAACCCAATCACAACCTGCCCGAAGTTCCCGCTAAAAACCGTCTCTTGTAGCCACGGCAACAATATACTGGTATAGGTCACAATCGCCACATACCCAGCGCTAAGACCCACGAACACGTATACCGCAATGCGGTAGAGAAAATTATCGCCCAACAGATAGCTGAACACCATCAGCGTCAGGATGAAGCCAGCCCAAAGGCCAATCTCTTGCAGCACCTTAACGCCTCCTACGCAGAATAATCTGGATAACGCCCACGATACTGCCCAATCCCATCAGGACGGCTGCGACGATTGCCCCCAATGAGACAGCAGACCAGCGGCGCTCGGTATTGGTAGTGATGGCGAGGTTTCCGAACTGATACGACCCGCCCGCGCCAACCCTCATCCCCGGCAGGCTGGATTCGCTCTGCTCGATTTGGGCGCGTGCGGCGCTCACCCACCCGACGCGCTCATCTGGGAGTTCAATCTGAAGCCACTGCCCATCGCTGGCGCCAGAAATCAACCGGAAACGTTCACCAGACTCAACCGAGGTCAAGATTTGGAAATTTGTGCCGGGGCCTTGACGGACATTCACGCGCCCTGTCCCGGTAATCACCGCAAACACCGTGAACGAGAGCGTCGGGCCGGGGGTCGCTTGTGCACTACCGCCGTCCGCCGTCGCAGTCGGTTCAAGGGTGGGTTCAGCTGTTGGAGGAGTCGTCTCCAGCGTCGCGGTGATGCTGGTCGCAATCGCATCAGGCGTCCCTGTGATTTCGGTGGCCGCTAGTGTCGTCGTGCCTTCAACTGTCGGCTCAGGCGTCCCCACCGTCGCAGCCGGGTCTGGCGACGCGGTGACATCCACCTCTATTGTCGCGGTAGGGGGTTGTAGGGTCGGAATCGCTGTTGCGGGCGGCAGCGTGGGTATGACGAACGCCCTCGGCGGATATTGGGCGTCAAGTTGGCTGGAGTAGGTAATCCCGTCCCGCAACCCGGCTAAGAACCGCCCGCCGCCAATGGTCGCATACGGCGCAGACAACGGAGATGCGCCCGCACCCACCGCGAACGTCAGCGGAACTGTCATATACGGTTGCACCTGTTCCGCCCAAACGCGCACCGTATCGGCGCGGTCTGTCAGGACGATGACGCCTGCGAAAGCGTTAATATCCGTCACGTCAAGTTGGGTCGGCAAGCCGTTGATGTCGCGCTCTAACAGCGTGTCGATGCTCTGTAGGAAATCTTGCGTCCCGATGGCCTCGCCCAAAAGATAACGCCCGATGACATAATCGACGTTGCGCTGGCGTCCCTGTCCCAGTTTATCGGCCAACCGCCCGACGTGCTGGAGCGTCACGGGGTCGCTCCCTATGACGACAGGTTTTAATCCACGGGCGAACAAGTGACGCAGAATCGGCTCACTCAGCGAATCCAGTTCCGCGATACTGCCGGGACTGTAATCGGCGCTGACCAATACGAGAGCGCCCGCCGGAAGTGCCTCAATGAGGTCATAAGCCTGTCCGCCGCCACTACTGGGGGCGAACACTGCCGGGGGCTGAATACCGACTTTCAAAATATCGGCATCGCTGACGAATGGTAATATGACTGCCACCATCAGACTAGCAGCCAGCAAGAGGCGAATCGCGTTGATCCCAAACCGGCGGCGTGAGGTGCGTTTCTGGGTCGCTTGGACGGCTGCATCAGCTTCGTCGCTGGCGACGCCCGTCACATTCGCTAATGCGCGGAGAAGTTCCGCACCGCGCCGCTGCGAATCGGTCAGGCCGGGGATGCTGCGCGGCCCGGACGGGATGAGTGGTGCGGCGGGAAGCGGCGGCAGCGCCGTTTCACTGGATACCGGCGAGAGTTGTATCGCGGCCAATTCATCATGCAGGGCGCGTAGTTCTTCCGGCAGGTCATCCAGCGGGACGTCTTGTTGTTGGCGCAATAAAGCGGCGACGGACGAGGCACGCACTGAGACATCGCGCAGAAATTCTGGCACAACCGGCACATCTTCAGCGGAATTGGGCGTATCGGCCAAATCCCCAAAGCCGGGGTCGCGCAACAACGCCCCCAAGTCCAACGGCTCAGAATTGCTGATAGGGCGCGAGTCAAACGCCAGTTCATCCCCTTCTAAGGAAGACAAGAACGCGCTGAAATCGTCATCCGCAAGGCGTGACTTCCCAGAAGTCGCTGGCATCTTCAACGGCGGCGGCGCTGTCGATGGCTCGACGGGCGGCAATGGTGCGGCGGCGGGCGTGGGCGCTAAGTCCGTCGCCCGTGCCTCAAACTGTGAGAAATCGAACGCATCGGTATCAACCGGCTCTGACGCTTGTGGCTCATCCAAACCCAGCGTTGAGAAGTCAAACGACGCAGAGTCGTCAACTGGTTGCGCGTCTTGTGGTTCTTCAAGACCCAGCATTGAGAAATTAAAGGCAGACGAGTCATCATCCGGTGCTGAGGTCTGGGGTTGTTCGAGTCTCAACATCGAGAAGTCGAACGGGGCATCCGCCTGTGCAGTCGGCTCATCCAACATCGGGTGAAATTCTGGCGTCGGGTCGGGTTGCGCCAACAGCGTGGCAAAATCTGGGAAATCATCATCGCTGATGTCAGAAGGGGAGGTATTGCGACCTTCAATCGGCGCTAACATGCCCGTCCTAATCGACTCACCGCCGTTGGTTTGTTCCAACAGGCTCAACAAGTCGAGGTCAGCATCGCCCGCCCCCCCGCCGGATTGGAGCAGATTGCTCAGTAACGGGTCGGTGGTCTCGCCGGGGATGGTCGGCATATCCGCCATGAGGCTGGCGAAATCATCCTGAGGCACGCCAGATTGTTCACGGGTCTGCATCCAAGCAGGGATATCTTCGCCAAAAACCGATGAAGCGGGCTGCTGGGAGATCGCCCCGCCGAATGGGTCACTCACCCCGCCCGATGCGGCATTGGCATCTACGTCGAAATCGAGGTCGTCAAATGACGATTCAAAGGCATTGGCATCTGCCGCGCCGAGGTCATCAGCGTCTTGCAACCACGCTGGGAGGTTGCTGGCTTGGTCGCCGGGCGCGACCATCGGCTGGGATTCGGCCTGCGCTTCCGCCTCGGTGAACGCCTGCGCGGAGGTTTCGTCGGCTTCCGCCAACCACGGCGGCACATCCTCTTTATTAGCGATGGGCGCTGCCGCCATCTCCTGCGTGTCCAACCACGACGGGATGCCCTCGGTATCGCTGTTGACGGGCTGACCCAACGGGATGAGGTTATCGACCACGTTCATATCTTGCGTCCCACTGGTAGGGGCGCTGGCTTGCAGCCAAGACGGGATTTCGCTGGTGACGACTGCCGGATTATTCAATGAGGATACGTCGGGCGCATCGTCGAACAGCCCCGAGAACTGGTCATCTCCATCCCCAGAATCAGAGGAGGGTAATTCCCAGTCGGGGAGCAGTTGTTCCGTCCCAAACTCTGAATTGAAATCGTCCTCGTCTTGCCCATTGGGGTCGTTCAGCCAAGACAAATCGTTTGGGTCGAGGTTATCGGTCATCGTCCCTCTCCCTTATTCTCGTGTGGCACGGTCTTGACCGACCAGCACCCGGATACCAGCGACAAGGGTCGCCAGCGCCGTCCCCAACAAAATAGACCGTGTTCCCGCGTCTACCGGCACGGCGTTAACCCAATCGACCACCGCAACCCACGGTGAAGCGCTGGACATCGTGACCGATGCCAGCAACATCCCCACTGTCGTCAACACGAATAACGCGCTTGACCATCTGGGGCGGCGGCTGGTCAGCGAGGCCGCGCCATAGACCAATGAGAACAACACCAACGCTGAAAACGCCAATTCGAGGGCGATTTGGACTTCTTCCAAGACCACCCGCCCCTCATCGGCTGACGGGCGCAGGCTAAGGAAAATCACCGCGCAAAAACTAATCAACATCACTACGCTATATAAAGCGAGGCTACGCTTGGCCGCCGCCCGCCGTACATGCACCGCAATCAGGTTAAACACGCCGACAATCACAGCCACGGCGGTGATAATAACCACGAACCGCAGCATCAATTGAACCAGCGCCCGCAGAGGAGTCTGGTTCACAACTTGCGACAGCAAGCCAAGGTTATCCCCTACCACCAACCCTGCCAGCGTCAACAGGCCGAATCCCATCGTCAGCGCCGTCAACAGCACCGCGCTCAAACGCACGCGCACGCTAACCTCCCCCATTCAGCACGCGCTGTGCAGCGACCAAAATGATCACCCCAACCAGCAGCACGCGCAGCAAATCCAACGCCACCGTCTCGCCTTTACGGGCGGCGTTATCGCTCAAATAAGCAGATGCCTGAAATAATTCTTCGGCAATCAACGTCCGTGAGCTAAACGCGAAGGCAACCGCCTGCCCGTCTAAGCGGTCTGTGGCGGCAATCACCGCATGACCACGCCGCACGCTCGATTCGGCAATCAAGGCCAACTCCGCGCCGAACCGCCCGACCAATATATTGGCCGAAGTATCTTCCAGTGGTTGGAGCGCGGTCAACGCGGCGGCATAGGCCAGCGAACTCGCGCCGGACGGATACCAACGCGCATCCGTGAACTCACGCCGATGTCCAACCCGCTTAGACGCCCGCCGTGCAGTATCTTGGATGAGCGCTAAACCGGTTGGGCTAGACGTTGACAGCAACGGCGCACGGTCTCCGAAGGCCGAACGCACCGCGACCTGATAGGCGATTTCCGCCGCAGCCAGCGCAATCACAGAACCATCGCCCCCCAAGCCCACATTCCCGACGGCGACCACCAGCGGCTGCCCAGACTCCACGGATAATGCGGCATATCCCGGCAGAGCGTCGAAAGCGTCCTGCCGCCGAAATACAAATAAGTCAGGCCGACGGCGCACAAATTGGGTCACAATCGTTGTGACCGCAAAGGCCAACAGCAAGACCAAAATGGTCAGCACTTGATGATTCGCGGTATCCAATCGTCCCCCTCGCTGTACGGCGGTTTATCCTTCACGCAGCCGCTTCCGCAGCCCGTCCACCCCGCCCGGAGATTCCAACACATCGGCCAAAATTTCCAGTGGAAAATCACGCACCAATACCCGGCTGACCGGGTGACTAACATGCAACATTTGTGCGGCCAACGGCGCAAGCGGTTCGATGACATCCAATAGCGCACATACTGAACCAACCCAGCCCCGTGTGCGTATCCGCTCAATCCATGCGTCCAACCGTTGCTCGTCCATACCGGATACTATAGCACACCCTCAAAACTACCGAAACAACCTCATCACAATAGGTTACTATAGTGTTGGTTTTTTGTGTGGCTCTCATCCTATTTAGGGCAAGAATCGCCTTCGCCCAGAACCGTGCCGCTACTGACGATTCGACGTACCCCGCCCACACAGACCAAATCTATAGCTTGCCCAATCAATGAGCCGTGGTCAACCACCGCATAACCGGGCGCAAGTGACCGCAAACGCCATGTGAATACCCCACGATACACCGTTAATCCGTTTTCGGCGTCCCATCCCAAACGCAAATCAGAGCGATAGTCGCCCGCAAACGCGCTGTCAGAGTCGATGGGTGGAATCGCCCGCCGTGCGAGGTCGCGCTGAGAGGCTGCCTCTCGCGCCCAACGGTCACGCATGGCAACCGCGCCAGAGGGCATGAATCCGTAAGCATATTCAATGACGGCGTACCTTAGTGCGTGGATGAACTCGTCTGCATTGCCTCGGTTGGCCGCGATAAATACGCCGATTCCCGCCGCTGGGTCAAGCATGATGGCCGCCGTATAGCCCAAGCCATCGCCGTCGTGCAACCACACTCTGACACCGGCATACTGCTCGGTGAACATCCCGCGCCCATAGCGCACACCCGCGCCCAATGGACAACAGGCAGCCCCCGCCGCGCTGACCGTCTCAGCGGTGAACAGCGAATCATCGGCCAATAACGCCCGTATCATCTCGATAGACTCTGACGCGCTGAGTCCGGCGTCCAGTATGACAGACATCGCCCCCGCCTGATGCGCCGTCTCACTCAAGGGGATGAGTCGCCCGTCCAATGCACGGTCATAACCGGTCACATCGGGCGGATAAATTGGGAACGTCTCGCCGGTATAGGCTTCGACTCCGCGCAACGCCAGCGCGAACACGACATTGTGATAGGTGAATACTCGCCCAGCAGAGGCAACCGGCGCGGATTCGCGCATCAGGGCGGCGAGGTCGGCGGCGGATAGCTCGCGGCCAATCCACGCCCAATCCTCACGCGGATAGCCAGAGGTCTGCCCGACGGCCTGAGCCAACGTAATCGCCCCAGCATCGCCCAAATCCAATTCCGGCCACAATTTCGATAGTGGCATGTCCCATCGAATCGCGCCGGATTGGACGCGCTCATCTATCCAGAGCGCGGCAGCCGGTTTTATCGCGCTGGCGACGGCGAATCGTGAGTCCGGAGTCACCGGTTGACGGCCCGCGATGTCTGCGACTCCAAAGCCCGCCATATACTCGCCATCCGGCCAAACCAACGCAAAAGCCGCCCCCGGCACATCAAACTCGGCGAGGGCGGCTTCGATTTCTAGGGCTAATGACTCGGCTTTGGCGTCGTTTAATACCCCGACCCCGCCACCGCAACTGGTCAATAACCACACAACCAGCAAAAGAACGGTAGGGATACCCCATGGGGTGTCCGCCATAAGAACCCCGCGTTTGGGTTTAAGGCGGGAATCATCCCTCACCCATACATCCCGCGAGTCAGCGGCCAATTGGGCAGGACATCAAAGTCAAGGTCGTCGCGTTGCCCCGCCATAAACCGATAATATCCGGCGGCGGCAATCATGGCCGCGTTATCGGTGCATAAATTAATCGGCGGATAGCGTACTGGCAAACCGGCGCGGCGCTTCATCTCATCGCGCAAGCGACTGTTGGCGCTCACCCCACCGCTGATGAGGATTTCAGTCACGCCATATTCGGCGGCAGCGCGGGCAGATTTCTCGACCAAAATATCAACCAGCGCCTCTTGGAAACTAGCCGACGCA
>Ga0163144_10001283_pt1 | contig 59305 bp, 81 predicted proteins | sample OliLak19BULKMAT1_FD_123175 | JGI IMG/M metagenome (GOLD analysis project Ga0163144, IMG submission 123175) | Freshwater microbial mat bacterial communities from Lake Vanda, McMurdo Dry Valleys, Antarctica - Oligotrophic Lake LV.19.BULKMAT1 | ecosystem: Environmental > Aquatic > Freshwater >...
TGTGTATGCACAGCAGATAACACCAACGAAGCATTACAGTTAGCTGTTACAGGAATAGCAGATAAAAATATACGATGGTGTGCAGTCATAAACATAACTCAAGTAAGTTATGGTACTCCATGATGGGCAATCATCAATCTACATGAGGAAATTTTTGACTTACTGCTTTTTCTATTGCTTTATCAGAAAGTCCTTTTTTTCTTAACATATTTACAAATTCTTCTCTATCGCCAGAAAATTTACTTTTTTTCTGTGCTACAATTTTGGCTTCAATTTCTTTACTTCTTGATGCCGCTAGTTGTAGTTTATCATTATTTTTAGAAATATCTACAACTCCTCTGCCCATTTTATCCGCCCACATAAGGACTAATAGCATCATAAATTTTCTATCATTGATAATTTTTCCATCTTTAAAAAACTCAGCAAGTACCTTTTTGCCAAATCCGCCTTGTGCAAAATCCATATGTCTTTGAATTAAAAACTCTATAATATCTTTATTTTTGTTATAAAAAGAACTTATAGAGTTGGGAGCCAAACCAAGAAGTTTTTCTATTTGAGGGGCATAATGATTTGGTCTTTCGTGATTAATTGCTTGAATTTTTCCTGGCTTTGGGTTTAAAAGATAATGAATTCCGTCTATTGTTGTAGCTGTAGATTTTCCTATGTCATGAAGCCATGCACTCATAAATAAAATTTGCATTTCTTCTGAAGTAAAAATAAAATCTAAATTTTCTAATATATCTCCAAAAACAGGATAATTTTTAAGTTCTTTAAGAGCTTCCGTAGCTTTTGGAATTGCTTTTCTAACGAGTTTAATGTGCGAAAGAACATTTCCCTCTGGGTGGTGGTTTGGATCTTGCGGAACATCTTCTAATGACGAACGATATGCTTTGGCTAAACCTTTAAAATCTTCTTTAAAAATCCAAGTTGTAAAATTTTCCACTAATCTCCCTTTAAGATTCGATATGAATCTTCTTCATAATCTGTTGTTGAGAATTCAAAAAGCTGTGTTTCCTCTATCGCTTCCATTTGGTGTATTAATCCAACTGGAACATTAAAGTCATCTCCCGTATTTAGTATAATCTCGACAGCTTTAGTTATATCCTCATTCCATCCATATCTTACTTTTATCTTCCCGATGCAGTAAAAGTGCTCTGATTTCAATTTGTGATAGTGGAATGAGCATTTTTTGCCTTTTTCAAAACATAATATCTTTCCACAATATCCATTATCATTATGTAATATTTTCTCATATCCCCAGCCTTTATTGACTATTTTCATAAATCTATATTTTGTCTTCTAACTTCTTGAGCTAATTTTTCTATTCTTTGTTCGGTAAAGACTTCAAATTTCCAACCTCTAATTTTACAGGCTTCTTGAGCCGCTTTCCACTTATTTTTATTTTGTTCTAAATCAGTTTGACTAGTTGGCTTTACTTCCCATAATTCTTTATGTCCATCCATAAAGGTAATAAATAGATCAGGAATATATTTATGAGCTTTTCCTTGATGAATATAATCTATACCAAATGGTTCTTCGTAAAAAGACGCAACATTATCATGTTGGTCTAATATTTTATATAATTTTTCTTCTAATCCAGATCTATATCCTAGAATTCTTCCTGTTTTTGTAGATTCATATTTGCCTTGTTTGAAGTTTGGCTTTTTTGTTCTTTTGCCTCTTCCAGAAAAATCATGCCAAATTATTGCTTTTATTTGACCTGTATAATTCTTAAAGTCAGCTTTTGGGTGTTTTGCTTTAAAGTGAAGTTTTAAATCTCTTACTGGAGCCTGGCAATGGTCTAATGGACATTTTATATATTCTCGTCCTTCTTCGTGGTTTTCCATTATGTGATCTTTAAATTCAACATATTCTTGGAATTGAACTCCGCAACAAAAACAAATATATTTACCTTTCGAATCTCCAAATTGAAAAGTCATAAATCGCCTTTGTATTCGGATCTTAATTTTTCCAAAATTATATTTATAACTTCTTTTTTATTTTTAAATTCACCTATTTTATTACCAATTGCTTCACATACTACATATTTTTCTTTATATTTTTCAACGATATATCCTAATCTTGCGCTCCAACTTTCAATAGTCAAAAACATTATTTTTCCTCTAGGGGCTCATCTTCAGAAATTTTTGGAATTTGTTTGCCTTTTTTCTTCATTATTTTAGCGACTTTCTTTTCGTCTATGATTTTAATATCTGGCATATCTGCCATTCCAAATATGACCCTTGTTTCGTTTCCATCATATGTTTTTTCAAGGTCATATGCATCAAATGTAGCATCTTTTGCCCAAGCTTTATCTTCAGCATCTGGATTTTTCATTCTTGCAAAAGTTAGTCTACCATCCTCTGTAGAGGCGTATATTCTACCATCTTTTTTAAAAAATAAACACAAATTATTTTCAATCATTAATTTTCTAGCATTATCCCATTTATTCATCAATTCTCTAAAAGTTGAAAACATATATATCCTTAAAATTAATTTGTCTTTTGATATATATCTTATGATGTATTCAAAATCTTTCAAAAAATTTGTAGAAGAAAAAGAAAATTCTATCCCCTATATTGACGCATTACGAGATGAATTTGGAATAGACCAAGAAGATTTTGAAAATGAACCACAAATAGCTTCTTTTTTCTCTTTAGGTAAAGATATAAGAAATATTGGTCCTTATAGAATAATTAAATTTATTAAAAATAATGATGGTAAAACAACTCATGCTGTAATTGAAAGATATGATGATTCATCAATAAAAAATAAAAAATATTCTTATGAAAAAGAAAAAATAGTAAGAAAATATACAAAAGGAAGTAAAGAAAAATTTATTATTCCAATAGAAGATTTAGATAAACTTATGAGTCAAAATTTTCAGCCTGCTCCTGATGCAAGCGGTGCCGGAATGGGCATGATATGATTTTAGGCGAATATTGGATCACGGAACATAATGTAGAATACGCCGATGGCGATGATAGAAACCATGAGATGATTGCATTGGACTATATTGCGGGCCATTATTTACAAGACATATACAATTTAAATAAAAACTTAAAATTAGTTTATAAAAGATATATCTCTTTTGAAGAAACCCCGTATGAATCAATAATTTATTTAATTAAATCTTTAGAAAACTATTTTGAAAATAAAAATTTAAGAGATTCTGAAATATTGAATATTATATCTAAAGAATCAAATGTTCCATCTGAAGTTCTCGCATTAATTAGAAATACTAACTCGGATCCTCGTGAATTTGTTATGAAAAATTATGGATGGATCGCTGTGAGGGCAAACAATGTAGAATTATTTGATTATAGATCTAAAATTAAAAAATTAATAGATGGACTTGATGAAATTTTAGAAGAAGAAGAAGAAGATGATGATGATAAAATAGAACTAAGCATATTTGATATTAAAACAAAAAAAAGTTTTATTGCTACATTGAGTGATATAAAAAACAATAGTTTAAGACCATACCAATTGCCAAACACAACCTACAATATTCCTTTAATAATTAAAAAAAATAAAGGAAATCTTCCATCTAAAATGATTGATGCTAAAACTAAAAGTTTAATGAACACAAGCGAATCTGTGCATTTTAAGACTTGGCTCTTAGAAAATAGTCAAATAATCGTCCGAAGGAATTGGTTTGATTTTTCAAATAAGGAACAACGAGATTGTCTATCTTGCTGTAAAGCGAAGAAAGATCAGAATCGTTAATTATAAAAAAATCTATCAATCCAAATTTTCCTTTTTCTGATACTTTTCCTTCTTTTCCTAATTTTATAAAATATTCAACAAAAACACGAATTTCTGATTCGGAAGAATTTTCATCATAATTCATAAATCCTGGACGGTATATTAGTATATTTTGACCATTTCTTACTTGAATAGAACTCATTTCATTTTCATATCTTACTCCAGTTATAACAACATCATTAATTGATCTTTTAAATAAATCATCAATCCAAACTTTTTTATTAATTTTTCTAAATCCCTCCCCAATAAATTGCAAAGATTTTCTAACTGTCATTGAAAACCCTGGGGGCATTTCATCTTTTAGCTTCCAGTTTTCCAGAAATTCCAAATCAACATTGAAAGATTTGCAAAATATATTTTTGACCCCTCTTGCGAAAGCATCTTTTTTTAAAGAGTATTTTTGCACCAAATAATCACCAATTTCATCTTTTCCATTTTTTAGTTGTCCAGCTACCCCTATAATCATGAAATATTCCTTTAGACCTATTATAATAGAATACTAGAAATTATTCAATTGGAAATTATGAAAAAAATCTGCAATAACTGTCTTTTATTTAATCGAGAAAAAAGCATATGTAAAGTAGCCATTTTAATAGAAGGTGAAAAATTCCATATGCCCGTTGATCCTGGAGATAAGTGTCATATGGAGGAATTGGATATTCCAATTGAACAAATTAGGTGGTGGATTGAAGATCCCAAAACAGGAAAGCAAATTTCAGAAAATGGAATAGTAAAGATAGAATATCCAACAACTCTTGAGGAAAAACATGGCTGATTGTTGTGGAGAAGGACCATTTATAAGAGGAGTAGCTCCAACTGCTGAAAATGAAAATCAACAATGTTTTGCTGATTGCTGCGATAAATTATGTCCTCCTCCAGAATGTTGTGACACAATCAGAATAAGCTTCGAGTGTGGTTGTGATTGCCCTTGTGCTCCACTTGGATTCTTATTCAAAAGCATTAGTTACAAAGAAAAATTAAAACCAGCACCTAAAATACCAACATTTACTAAAAAACAAATTTCAGGCAATGGTTTTGTTTTCGCACAATTAGCGACAGTTCCTTGTGATCCTTGTGGTTGCGAATCTTGGACAGTTGATTTAACAACAGATGGATGTTGTTTGTATTTAGGATCAGAAAACATTGAAGCGGTTGGTCCTGGAACCGTATCTGCTGTCGCTGCAGGAGCCTCTATTGAGGACTGTACCATTTCTCTTTATCTGAATGGCGTAGAACAATCATCCGTTGTTGTCGCTGATGGAGATGTAATAACGGTGGAACTTATGACTTCTGGGGTTTGTAGTTGTTGTGAACTGGGAAGAGCATGTGATGGAGTGCTTAGCGGATTCTTAAAACCTTTATATAAAAAATTAGCAATAAATAAACAAGAAATAAAAAATAAAATAAACTCTATAATAAAAAAAATAAAAAGAAAAAAATAAATTTAATTTATATTTTCCATCATTTCTCTTATTTTTTCTTCTTTCATATTTAATATTTTTTTGGCTAAATCAAAATTATTATTTAAATCAGAAGCTTTTCTAAATCCAACAGCGTACAATTTTTCTGCTCTTACTTTTCCAATATTTGGCATTTTGCAAAGATCAATAAGTTCTGCTCTTACTCCATAAGATATTCTCATAGATAATTCTTTAAAAAAACGATCTTTATTCCATTTTGCAGCTAATGTATCTAGTAATTTAAGAACAGAAGAAACTCTATCAAAATCCATTTGTAAAGTTCTTCCAATAGGAGTGAATGCTCCCAAATTAAGTCCATTAATAAGACAATGATAAATATAAGCTCCTTTAACAGCCGAATCTATCTGATCTCCAAATGCTTTCTTTAATTTAAAAGAAAACCCCTCCATTTCATCCTTTTCTGCTCTAGTGACGAATCCTCCTCGTATCGAATCTACATTGCCTAACGCAAATGCGACAGCCAGATCATTATTTTCTAAATTATTTGAAAAAACAAGCTTGAAATTTCTTCTTAAATCAGCGACATCGAAAGGACTGTAGTACATCATACTGGAGACTTTGCCAACGGATGTAACTTCATATTTTTCATTAAGATATTTTACCGCACCTACTTTTTCAAGTAAATCTAATGTTTTATTAGCTATATTTTCATCTAATTCTTTATATTGAAAATAAGCCAATGATCTTCCATACCAATTATGAACATCATCTTTTGTTGATATATTACCATGATGAATTTCGCTAACAAGATGGAAAGCAAGAGTTTTATAATGAGGATTTTCTCCTCCGGTGCTAGATAAAAGCTGTGATTCTATTTTTTGTGGATTAGAAAGTTTCTCAATATAATAGTCAGCTTTCTTATCTGGAATCAAAATATAAGCATCTCCACGATCATCAAATCCTGGGCGTCCTGCCCGGCCAACCATTTGGGTAGTGTCATAATTCTCCACCTCGGTCATTCCTCTGTGAACGCCCGCTATAATCACCCTCCTTGCAGGCGTGTTGACGCCCCAAGCTAATGTGCTAGTCGCCACCAGTACGCGAAGATTTCCAAATTTAAAATCATTCTCTATTTTTTGTCTTTTATCTTTATCTAAGTTTGCATTATGAAAAAAAGATTCAATTTTTATTTCTTCCAATGCCTTCAATATTCTTTCGCCTGTATTTTTTGAATGTACAAAAACTAAAAATTTATCATTTTTATATTGTTTTACAATATCTATAACTTTATCTATCTTATTATCTTCTATTATATCATAAGTTCCATAAGAGTCATATTCTTTATAATGTATTTCTAAAGGACAAGGTCTATAATTTGATGTTATAAGATATGTATCTTTTTTAACTAAGCTACACGCCACCCAATTAGCTATTTCATCTACATTTGGCATTGTTGCAGAGAGACACACAATTCTCAAATCTTTAGCAATTTGAGAAAATTTCATTAAGCCAACTTCTAAATGATCTCCCCTTCCTGACACCGTAAGCAGATGTCCTTCGTCCACAACAACGGTTCCACATTTTTTTAGAAATTCATTCTTTTCTGAATCCATATTTCTACATCGAGAAGATAACATTTCTGATGTCATAACAATCAGATCTGCCTCTTCTAATTCTTTTTTTCGAGATTCAGTTAATCTATAATCTCCTGTACATATGGCTATTTTAAATCCATTAAAAATAGAATTTTCACTTGTCCATTCATCTATTTTTTCTTTAGCTAAAGCCCGAAGGGGGGCAAGATAAATACTCTTGCCCCCCCTTCTTTTAATCTCGTCTATCATAAAAAACTCTGCACAAATTGTTTTACCCACACCTGTAGGTGCAGCAATTATACAGTTACATTCTTTATCATAAATTTCAAATACTCTACTTTGAACACAATTGAAATGTTCAAATGAATATTTTCCATATTTAAATTTAGAAGTTTCTACAAGTTCATTTTGATCTGATAGTCTTATTAGGCTCATTTTTTTTATTTTGATTTCTAGAATCTAGTTCATATTTAGCAACTTCTCCAATAGAATCAATTCTAGCAAACCAATCTTCGGCTCCTGTAGCTTGCGAAAGCCATCGATCTATCTGTTGATCTTTTTGAAGAATATAACATGCATTCGCTCTATCCCAAGCCACTAATTGAGGAAGCAAATCAGAAAGTTTTTGTAAATCTTCGTCGGAAGACCTAGAACAAAATGCTTTTGCCAATGAAACTTCAGATTTGCCTACCTTCTTGACTATTTTTGACATTTTACAACTCTCACAAATCACTAAAGCCAGCCTATTTGACATGAAATAAGCATTGTTAGATGTTTAAATTATATTACAAAATTGCCACTTTGTCAAGCTGAAAATCACAAAACATCGAACAATTTGATATTTTTGCCATTTTCGTCCAATAGGGTATCTTCACATACCATTTGCTTGTCGCCAGCGTATGATAATCCCAAATTGTAATTATCAATACGAACTGATCTGTCGCTTTGATGAGCCATTATGGAACAATAATCTTGTGTAATTTCTTGATTTCCAAATTTATTTTCTTGGGTAATGCTGACTTCCAACATCATGCCTTTTGGGAGCATTAGTTCTACAGATCCTTCTTTCATGAGATATTCCACAATGAGTCTCTGTATTCTATTTCTAGCCGCATTCATAGCTTCTCCTATTCAATAAAAATGTAACTGATCAGGCGACAAATACGCATATTGAAATCCTTCAAATATGCGAGAGTCTGATTTTTCTTTCATTAGAGTTTCAACTGGTCTTCCTCTTTCGTCTAAACATACTGTCCAGCAGTATACTTTTCTACTTTCTTGATAAAATTCAACAAGAGAAAGATGATGAGAACCCAATGTTATCTGGGCTAATTTTGAGACTAAACAAAAAGGTAAAAATGGAGCATGTTTGTTAAATATTTGGAAAGTTTCTAAGTAATGATTTCCATAATACGCTCTATTAAAATGATATAAAATTTGATATCCATCAGTTTCAACTTCTCCTTTTTTTAAAGGAGAAAGATAATTTTCCCATTCAACTGATCCAATAGGGAAATTATAAGGAGTTAAATCCTTAGCTAGATTCCTAGTAACTTCTATCTTTGAGTTAAACTTCGACATGTTTTTTCCTCATACATATTTATTACTAATATAATAGATTTATTTTAATAAAAGGAAAAAATTAACCAATTGTCAGCCTGCCATTTTCGTCTTTTTTAATCCTCATCCAAGCAAAAGGAAGCAAGAAAACGGCATATGCTTAGCTCGGTGGTTCGTCAACTACCGTTTGCCGTCTTTAGCGGCGGGGCAGTTAACGAAGATCAACACTATCATCTAAAAACAAAATTTTAGTCATTATATTCCTTGAATTTAGTTGTAGATCTCATCTCTACAAAAGGAATTTTAAAAGTGAATCTGTCAACTATAGATGTCCATATTAAAATCTGTTTCCAACAACAGTAAGCCGATGCTCCTGCCACTGCCCCCACCACCAAAAAATGGCTCTCCACATTCGAATTAACTGTTGTTGGAAACTAATCTTTTAACCATCTACTCTTCCGATAATTCTGACGATAATTCTGACGAGGATGCTCGTCCAATTTCAATCTGTTCAACTGTATCGCTACTTGTTAGGGCGATAGCATCTGACCATTCTTTTACATACTCTTTAATTTCATCTTCATTTTCTGCATCAACCAACAATGGATATTTAAGAATAATATTTACATCAAATGGACTTGACTTTGACTGTTGGAATACGGCTTCTTCGTCTCCTCCATTCCACGGAGACAACACCTTATATTTACCTTGACCTTTGGTTGCAACAATTCTATCTGACATCAAGAGTGCATCTAAAAGTCCACCAAGAGGATTAATTCCACTGTTATAAAACAAAGGAATATCTTCGATCTTAATTCCTGGCGTGAAGTGTCTATTTTTCTTGTTTGTAATGGTCATATTGACCCCAAGAGCCTTCTTAGTGTCTTTCTGCTGGAAAGCCTTTGGAGCCCCTGTACGGAATCGTAATGAGGCATAAAACTTAAGGGCTTCGCCACCGCCGCTAGTCGTCTCGTCATTTCCATAAAGAACGCCAATTTTCTTTCTTACCTGATTAATGACATACAAAGTGGCGTTATTATCATTTAAGAATGGATTTAGAAGTCGCAACACTTTATTTGCAGCTTTTGCTCTTTCTCCAGGTCTTTCAAGTCCAACCTCTTTTAATTGTGCAGCGGTTGGATTATCTGGAAGTTTTATTTCACTAAATTCTCTATCTGTTGGGTTTACTCCAATAGAATCCCAAACAAGACCAATGGGTTTATCTGGGTATTTTTCTCTAATCTTTTTTACAACAGAAAGAATTTGTTTTTCAACTTGTTGTAAACTTATAGGGCTATAGACAATTAATTTATCTGGATTTACATGTCCGCATCTTTCTGCAAACTCACTTCCACTTGATCTTTCGCAATCAAGAAGAACTGCAATTCCTTTTTGTTTTTGAATTGAACCTAGAAAGCAATATCCAAGATATGATTTTCCAGAAGCTTCTGGACCAAAAGCTTCAACAATTCTTCCACCTGGAAAACCCCCTTTTAAAAACTTTCCGCTACAAGCAAAGTTAATTGCAAGGTTGCCAGTATTAACATGATACGGAACTTGTCCTGCCGTTCTTAGTGTTTCTCCACCAGTCTCAGCTATAATTTCATCAAGCCAATCATCATCATCTTCTTCTACTACTTTTTTTTGTTTTGCCATATTTTTTCCTTTTTGTATTGTTAAAAAAATAGTGCTCCCTATAACCCAATTGTTATAGAGAGCACTATCGCATCACATCACTCGCTCAACCCTCTAAGTTCTTGTAAAAATTCTTCATCTGCACCATCTGAATCATCAGAGTTTGGAACTAGAACTCTTGATTTAGTTGCAGTAACTTGTTGTTTTTCTTCTGAAATTGCAGTTTTTTCAGAAGCTTTATATTTTGTAGCATCAAACCCGTCCGAATTTTCCTGTTTTAGTCCTAGATGAATGAGAAGCTCATGTTCAAGCTCTTCATAAGTCTTGGTGTGACGAAGAACATTGAGATTATGAAGATTCTTCAGCCATTTTTCCCATTCATCTAGATTTCCAGCAGTAGATTCTTCAAGAAAATGGGAGCCTTCATAATTTGGAAAACTCTGATCGCCTGACTTGCGAATCGTCTTTACAAGTTTAAAATCGCACCCCTTCTTTGAATCTGTAACATCTCCGAGTCTTGGCTGATTCATTTCTTTATCGCCAAGAATTCCTCGAAGAATAATTTCGTGGACCGTCTTTCCTACAGAAAGAATCTTAGGTCCAACATTCTTCTTTACCAAACCATCTTCTGCTCGTTCTTCTCGAACGATAACATTATAGTAATATCGTTCCACAGGTTTAATGTTACGATACAAAGCTTGTTTCTTTGCAGCTTCTTCTGGAGCGGACTGTTCGCTGTCTTTCCACAATTGTCTCATATATTCACAAATAGGATTGCGACCAACCCATTTGCCGCTTACATAATCTCGAATGTCATGAAGGCTCTTGCCATTCACTCGATGAATGGCAGTAATAAGATAAAAAGGATTTTCATCTTGACCAAACATTCCTTTTGCCGCCGGTGGAAGAAGACGCATTATAACGCTTCCTTTTCCTTCTGGCATCTTTACAAAGTTCTCTAGAAAAGAACCGCCTTCGGCTGATTTAAGACTCTTATAATCGTCTTGAAGGGAATTAATGTTCAAACTCATGTTTTCTCCGTTGTTAAAGTTAATTGAAACACTACTTGGTTTCGCGTTTCTAAGTTATAGCTAATATAGTGTAGCTTGTCAAATATTTTCCAAATTATTTTGAGAACTTCTTGCCTCAGTTTCCATTGCTGTTAATTTTTTTTGTAAAGTATCATGTCCTTCTGCCTCTAGTGCCTGATTCATATTCTTTTTAATTTCTTGCTCTTTGAGATATTCTTCTTCCAGAGACTTTAGTATTTCATAATTCTTTTGAAGTTTATCAATAATTTTTTCATTTTTCACATCTTCTATCATTTTTTGCTTTTCTTTATCTTTTACAATTGGAATTGTTTTTTCTCTAAATTTTTTATCAAGCAATGCAATTTGACGATCTTGTTTTTTTTGAAGATCCATTTTGTGCCTTCTTGATGAAACTCTTGATTTAGCTTTAGCCTCATGAGCTTTCTTTTTTCTTTCTTTCTGTTTTTTAGTTGACATTTTTTTCTCCTATTTTTTTGAATCTAACCAAATATTTAAATCTTCCAATGAATAAAATACAGGTCTATTTAAATCATGAAATAATTTAACTTCCGCATCTGCTCCTGGCGAATCATCATGTTCATAATCGCCTATTTTTGCAGTTAATCTTAAACAAACATCACAAGCTTTTATAATAAGTGCGTTATCGTAATTTACCCAATCGTAGTAATCTCTTTCTTTATAGAGATGTTGAAAGTGAGACCATAAAGGAGCAATGGGCCAACAGTTATTTTCAGAAATTAATTGATCCCATATTTTTAATTGAAATTTTACATTTAATTCCACATTTCCTTTTGTATAAGGACTTGCAATGTATACAAAAGGCTTATTTAAAACATTCATTTAATTACCTTCCGCGAATATCGGGCATTTCTATAGAATCTCCATTATTTCTCCATAAATCAATATCGTTTCTATCACTATTGGTTATTAATCCTGCGGCAATAAAATATTCCGCTCCCAATTCTGCATTTTTTCCAGAATCGTCCACGGTTTTATAAAACATAGAATTTCCCATCGACGATTCTTCTAATATGGGATAATTCTTTCCAACCGTAAATTTAAATCCTCTTTGTTTAACTTTTACTTCCATTAATGGATTTGGATCGTAAATTTCATGTCTTAATATTCTTTTTACTTGATTTATTTGATTGACTTTTTTCTCTTGAGTGATTATATCAGTTTTGTTTGTTGACTGAATGGGCAAATCAACATCTTCTTCAAAATCACAAAATTCAACTACCTTTCTTGAATTAAATGTAAACTTTTTATTTTTAATTACAATTCCATTATCTGTTTCTCTGTAAGACAGCTTTTTCTTTTCATATTCATATATTTCAACATCTACAATTAATACATTTCTTCTTGCCAAATTAGACATTATTTTACTAGCAAGATCTTCTAAGGGTATATTTTCTGTAATTTTTCCTATTTTTATACTTTTTTCTTTGACCTCATCTGAATAAATCCCTAGCATTTCGGTTGCGTCTTTATATTTAAAAATTATTTCATATCCCATTTTATTCCTTTATAATAATTGCAGCTTTATATCTTGTTTCAAAGATTCTACATTTTACATTCTTTACCTTGCAAAAGTCAAGAATTATTTTTTCAGAATCGCCTTCTGATATTTTGTCTACCAACAGGACTCCTTTTTCATTTAAAATATTCCAGCAAAAATCCAAGCTATTCATTATTTTGTCTGTTTTTAAAGGAACTGTAATAATACTGGCATTAAACTTTTTTAATAAAATAAATTTAATTTCACTATCTTCTAATTCTCCAATATGAATTTTTAAAGGGAAGTATCTTCCTACAATAGTTTTTATATTAGATGTTGCAACTCTTGGAGAATAAAAACTTTCACTTGGAAATTGAACGCAAAACGCAGAATTTGGATTTTCACAACCTTGCAATAAACAACTCATTTGCAAACCAAGCTCTAAACCAACACAAAATATATCTTTAAAATTAAATTCTCTACCAACATAAAAATAAAAAGGAAAATATTTTGGATCTTGAAAAGCACCAGTAGACCTTGAAGATTCCTCAATTACGCCCATTTTTCCAAGTAAAATCTTAGAAGAAATAGAAGCGTGTTTCATTTTTAATTCAATATTATCTAGATTTTCCACTGTATTCCTTCCATATTTTTAAATCAAACTCGGCAACTGTCATTCCAGAACTTTCCACTAATCCTAAAAATATATTTTCAATTTCAAGATATTTATTTTTAGATGGTGTTGATCTTGGAACATTATAACCCAAATCTCTCATGTATTTTAAAATATGAGTATCTAATCCAGCCAATTTTACATTTCTTTTACTATGAATTAAAAAACATCTGGCTGTTTTTGGTCCAATTCCTTTAAATTTTTCCAAATCTTCAACAGAACAAGTTTTTAAATTTAAATTACTTTTGACAATCGAAATCATAGTTCTTGCTTTGTTATTAAAGCAACCAATTCCATATTTTCTTAAAACCTCTGGCAGATCTTCAATGTTTTTTATAATTTCAAAAGGAGATTCTGAAAAACAATGTTCTTTTAAAATATTGTTTAATCTTTGAGAAACAGTTTTGGCACTCTTTCCAGCAGCACAAATCCAAAATAACAAACTCAACTCAAGTTCATGAGTTGTTTGATCATATTTCGTTATATTATTTGGATCTATAAGAAAATTAATTTGATCTAATAACATCATTTATTCGTTCATCTTTGGTTTTAAATGTTATATCAGTATTTAACTTATCCATTTCTTTTCTGACCATGTGTCCTCTACTCATGGCATTTTCGTGGGCTTTATCCCACGCTCTCAAATGCTGTTTGAGGACCGTAACTTTATACTTAGCCTCGATAGTATCCTTCTTGATCTCACAAGCACTTGGATCTTTTTTTGCGTTTGCTTCCGCCAATTTATCCGTGCATCCTTCTTCTTTATTTTTTTGATAAGAAGAACAGAATAAAATATCATATTCATATTCTTTATATGAAAGAAGAGCTTCTGCTTCTGCTAATTTTTGGCTAAAATAGTCATACCATAATGCTAGATTTTCCATAAATATATTTAAACTAATTTCATTGAATTCTAGTCTAGAATTATCAATGATAATTTCTTGCCCACCCACTTTAATTTTTACTTGTGAGTAAGGAGATATCTTTTTTAAATCTTCTCTGTTCATAATTTTCCTTTTTTAGTCATTTCCATCTGGATCTTCGTAACCTATATCGTTGGCAAAAACATTTGTCTTTCCTTTTTTGACAATATTTTTTACCTGATCATCTATTTTAGTTCCTCTATCTGTTTTATTCATGCAATAATCTTTCCAAATTTGATTATATTTAACTTCACTTATTTGTCTTATTTGAAGAGTTTTAGAATCTACCTGTGCATGAACAAAAAATCTACTCTTTCCATGACGATGTTTAATAACAAATATTCTTGCTACTCCAGCTTCTTTTTCTGATTGCATCTGATTTATACTCCAACAACCATCTAAAGGTCTTATTTGACCATAAGAATCTGCCAAATTCGTATCATCAATAAATCCATCTCCAAGTCCATCTTTCTTTTGAGCTTCTCTAGCATCTTTATTTGGTTGCATTGCTGTAAAGATGCAAATATTATCTTCTGTAGCCATACCTCTTAAATTTCTAACTATTCTATATCTTGATTCATATGTTGGAAGACCTGGATAATCTTTCATTTCTCCAATATAATCAATAATTAATAAATCTGGGGAGAAACCGATCATTTGAAGTTGCTGCATATAAGCTTTTAAAGAATCAACACTCATTGACCCTGCTGAGAATTGTTTAATTACCAACATCCTTTTATCTTCTTTATCTTTATGAAAATCTTCAAATGCATCTCTAACTTTACTTTTCAATTCTCCAAGTTTATTAATATCAACATCTGCCAATTGAGCATCAAATCTTTCCGCGATTGCGTCTTCTCCCATTTCAAGAGAAACATACAACACTTTTTTGCCTAATTGAACAACATTTTTTAGTGCGGCTCCTACCAACGCTAGACTTTTGCCGCTGCCGCTCATTCCAATCCAAGAATAAACCTCGCCACGATGACAACCACCACCTAAAAGGGCATCATCTACGGCTTGAAAACCACTTGTGAATATTTCTTGAGCTTCTTCAGACTGTTCCATTCGAGCGTATCTTTCCTCAAATGTTTCAAAATAATTTAAACCTTCTTCAAAATTTCTTTCTACTAAAAGAGCTTTTTGTAATTCTTCTCTAATTACAACCCATGTTTCTTCTGCCTCTGGGTCTTTTTTAATCATCATTATAGACTTATCAAAAGCATTTTTTAAACTCATTAATTTAGAAAAATTGATGATCTTATCTAAAAGATATTCTCTAGTTTCAAGTCCAGGCACATACTTTTTGTATATTAATTCAATTTCTGAAACATATTGAAGTTTTGTTTTATCATCTCTTTTAGATATTTTCTGCTTTATTTCTTCAATTAAAAATAACTTTGTCGGTATTGTTTTATATGTTTCAATATAATTAAAAAGAATTTCACAAACTAATTTGTGTCTTTCATCTATAAAATAATTTGGATAAATTATACTTTTGCACTGATTGGCAAACCATTTGTCATTAAGAAGTAGTCCTATGATTGTTCTCTGGAATTCTTCATCCCATCGATATTTTTCTTCTTTCTTGTCTGGATTTGTTAAATTTTCTTCCATTAATATAAATTAAACTGCTTTCTAAGGTGTCGTAAAATGAATTACTTTTTTAATTCTTGCTTCAATCAACTATTTATCCATTAACTCACATTAACACATTGAATATGTTTCAACAAGCTTAAATTTCTAAATAACCAGTATTATTTAACCTTACTCATATATGCAACTTGATTTTCGTTGCACATATCAAAGTGTTGTCATTGTCATTGTCATAGTAATAGAGTTTTCACCCTCCTAAAATTGGATTTGAATTATTGTGTATCTTATTAACTCTGCAAAAACTAGCACATTTATTCATATCTTTTGTGCTAGAAGCACCTATGTAGCAACAACACGATCTAATTCCTCCCAATAATTCTTGTATTAATTTTTGTATTGGCCCCTTATTACATATTGATATTTTTGTCCCTTCTGATGCTCTATAATCTTTTAAAGTGTCTTCATATTGTTCTTGCGAATAATGGGTACTCATACCATAATATGTAAAATAATACTTTGGACTAAGAACAGAGCCATCTGGATTGTTCCATTCTCCTATGCACTCATCACATCCCGCCCAATATCCGCCCAACATTACAAAATCACTTCCTGCACAGAGAGATTTACATACATCGCCAACATTTTTATGCCCACCATCAGAACAAATTAATCCAAGGTGCCTTGGTTTGTTTTGTTGACCGTGGGCCACATAACTATTTTCTATAATTGCTGATAGTTGAGGAACGCCACAACCAGCCACCATTCTAGTGGTGCATGCGGAGCCTCCACCAATTCCTACTTTACAGATATCTATACCACCATAAACTATCAATTCTTGTGTGCTTGAGGCATTTGTAACATTTCCAGCCATAATAATTGATTCAGGAAAACTTTCTCTTACACTTTTACAGTATTTAACAAAAACATCCATATGTCCATTAGGAACATCAATACAGATATTGGGTTTTTCTATATTAAGTGCTTTTAATTTTGATTTTAATTCTAATAGTTTATTTAGGTCGCCCTGTTTGCATCCTATAGTAACCCAAGTATATGGAATATTTTCTGGATTATCTTTAAAGTATTTGGTTAATTCATCTACTGTGTGGTATTTATGCAAACAGGCTAGCATCCTACTTTCTGCTAATTTTTTAGCAATTTCAAACGAGCAAAAACTCATATTTGCACACATTATAGGAATGCCATTCCAAATTCTAGTAGAATGATAAAACCTAAATTCTCTTACTAGTTCAATATTAGAGCGACTAGTAAGGGTAGACCTTTGTGGTTCGATCAAAACATCATCGAAGTCTAATTTGATTTCATTGGATATATTTCGCATATTTGCATTCTAGCATTTTTGAAAAATAAATCAATCTTTACTAAATTGTTTTGTGGGCAAAAAAAGAAAATTAATAAATAAAAAGAATAAGAAACTATCTGATAAAAAATGTAAATTTTGTGAAGAAAAAGAATATTGTGTTTTAGATTTACATAGAATTTTACCAGGAGAAAATGGTGGAACTTATGAAAATCTAAATACAGTAACATGTTGTGCTAATTGTCACAGAAAAGTTCATGAAGGAAAAATTAAAATAGAACGCATGTATTATTCTACAAAAGGTTGGATTCTACATTATTTTGACGAAAGTGGAAAAGAACATTGGGAATGAATAATGCCCCCGTCTATTTAATAGACGGGGGCATTATATCGACTAAACAACTCTAATTAGACAAATGCTACGACCATGAATTTCTCACCAGATGTAACAGTGACCACAACATTGGTTATTGTGTGAGTGCCTTCCACTAGAACATAAACTCCTCCACTTAAATTAGTTGGAAAAATCATAACAAGACCTGGAATTACGCCCAAACCGTGTGCGGCATTTTGTGCTGCACCAGTTCCGGTTAGTTCTGCGGATTTGAAAACTTGCATTTTTGCAACTGAAACTGCATTCGCTGCAATTTTTGCAGTAGTAACTGCCAATGCATTAATTTTTGCAGTAGTAACTGCCAATGCATTAATTTTTGCAGTAGTAACTACATTATCTGCAATAGAATCAGCAGGTAAATTCACAGCTTTAACTACACCATTAATGATTAATGGTAGTGAATTGGTTGCAGATCCGTTGCCATGTCCTTCTGTCGTCTGTATCGCCATTTTTAACTCCTTTTAAAAGATATAGAAGAGTAATTCTTCTATATTATTTATTAAGATAAAATATAATTTATATATTTATTTTCCAATATCCATTTAATCAATATTGTAATTTATTTTTCTGAAGCTAGGTAATCGAATTCTGAAATTGAAACCATACCTGTTCTGATACTCTTTTCTTTTGTAATTTTTTTACCTAATGCTTTTTGAGCATTCCAAGTTATGGCTTTACAATAAGTAATAAATTTTGTATCTAATGTAAGATTAGCTTTTCTGTCTGGTCTTTGTTTTAATGGAACAATAGTTTTCACTAATTTTTCTAACATTTTTTCTTGATGTGGACCAAACTTTTGTTTACTTACTCCATGATTTTTTTTATTTTTCCATAAATTAAAAATTTGTGTTAACATGGATTTTGAAACATCATCCTTTGCATATTTTTTACAAATATCAAAACACTTTTCAACATAACATTGTCTTTTATAATAAGAAGCTGCTCTTAGCAGTGCAATTCGCATATCTTGAGCGATATCTTCTTGACTATCTGTATGATTATTTCTCGTATTCTTTTTAATTAACTGCCAGGCTTGATATTCACAGAGTTCGCCAAATTTATTATTTAACATAAGATATTCTTCTTCTGTTATTGGGAAATCACTTTGAATTTGTTGCATCATTCTCCTTTTTCTAATTGATTTAAGTTATAACCATATTGACTTGTGACTTGCAATTGTATTTCTGGAAACAATTCATCTTTTTCTTCAAGAATTTGTTTTCCTATTTTTGAAACAATAGAAACATCATTTTTTGAACAAATTACACAATATCCATCGTGTACATGAAAACAAATTCGTGCATTATTTGATAAATTATCATGCAATCTCACTAATTTTCGAAGACAAATCATACTTGCGGGAGATTGAACGGAAAAATTACGAATTTTATAAAGTTCATCATCTCTAAATGTTCTTCTTCTTCCAAAATAATCAATTGCCATGTTGTTGCTAAAGGTTGTTTGAGATTTTACCCAATCGAAAGCAACAGGAAAGGTTTTAGTTAATCTATCTATGATTTTGTAAGCATTTTTTTCCTCTATGCCAAGTTTAATAGCTAAAGATTTTGCTCCTTGACCAAAAATTACTGGAAGAAATATGTTTTTGCATATTTTCCTATGATAATCACTTGCTTCTTGATTTGTAATTTTTTTCCAAATACTTTTATAAGGATCTTCTTCTTTTAGTACATTTCCAAGATCTTCATCTCCAGAAAGCCATTGAAGTACATTTACTTCCATATTTTTATAATCAAAATAAACAAAAACATCATCGTAATTTGTAGGTCTTAAATTTTCTTTTTGTTCAATATTAATTGTGTGCGGGTTGTAATGGTTTTCAGATGGCACTGTAGCCTTCATTCTTCCGTTTATTTGCCCTTCTGGTGTGTAAAGGGGGTAAACTAGTCTTTTTTTAGAATTGTCGATTAGGGGTGAATTTTCGACTTCTGGTAGTATTCTGGAAATCAGGGGGATATACACAAGATTGTAAAATTTAGAAAACTGCTTCCATTCTGGATTTTCTGTTGCTTTTTTTAACAAAAGCAATGCGTCTTGAAATCGTTCAGGTTGTTCGCATTCTATATTTAAATAAGATGTAATAATTCTTAAGTCATAGATTTTACATGGTATTTCCATGTTTATTTGTGTTTTATTTTTAAGATATGACAAAAGATCTTTTATGTCCCACGAAAGAAGTATTCTATCTTTATCTACAAAATGATGAAAAGATGAAGATAAATAAGAAAGAGAATTTTCATCAATAGAATTTATTGTATTTTTTGTTGATTCATAATGAAAAGACAAACTTGATTCTTTATTTAAATAAAAATACAAATCTTTTCCTTTCAATTTAGACATTAGTTCAAAGATATCTTCCATTAGCAAATTTATTCTATCTTAGATTTAAAATAATGCAAGTTTGAATTGATAATTTTCTTGTTTTTATGTGTTTATAGACCGGGGGCTTTCCCTCGGGTACCCCCTTCTAAGATTAGAATTAATTATATTTATTCTATCTTATACTAAGCGTAATTTTATATAAGGGTAAAATTACAAACTGAATTCCTTAATCCTTTATCTGATTTATACAAATTTTTGTTAAGTTAGTACCCATTTGACTGTGACCCAAGCCCCATGATAGATCGACTACTATCGGGTTTCACAGGAAAAAGCACAAATAAATTTGCGCCAAAAAATCTTTCCTCAGATAATCCAACCCCCTCGTCATTGTTTATGCTAGTTTCAAAGCATGGTTTAGGAAAACAAAGAAGATATAATTCTTTGCGGGTATATTGCTATACATCAGTTATGTAATAAGTGAAAGTTCAAGTTGACAGTAGGTGGTTTTTTAGTAGAATTAGTTTTTTGGTTGAGAGGATTATACCTAATCGTGTCACTTAAATCAATAGAGTCTTCCGTGAAAGAATTAGAACCAATCATCAACTACAAAATGGATCCTACTGAATCAAAAGCATATAAATTGTCTTTGATTTGGCAAGAAGAATGCCAAAAAGAAATTCCTAATGAAAATTTTATTAAATTAAAAAGAAAATCAGATCCAAGAAAATCTATTTTATTTAAATATTGCTATAAATTATCAAAAGAAATGAAAGGAATACTTTCAGATAAAGATCTTCATTTATATGTAAGAGCACAAATTCAGACATTAAAATGGATAAATAATGGAGAAATTCATGCTCTTATAGGACCACATTGTTTAGTAGGAGATAAAGCGTGGAAAAGATGGAAAATATGGAAGAAAAAATATGACAAAATATCTAATTCTCCTTCAAATGTAAATGATATCTCAATAAAAGCAACAGAATCAAAAATAAAAGCAGAACTATTAAGTTCTTTAAAATTTATTCAAAAAAACAAATTAAACAATTTTTGTATTTTAAAAAATAAAAAAGAAGAAATTAATAGATGGATTAAAACAGGAGAGTTATCATGTTTTTATGTGGTTTTATCTCCATGGATCAAAGAAATATTTAATAATTATGATTTAATTGATTTTGACTATGTTTATTATAGATGTTGCATAACTCCAAATATAGAATCTTTTTTTAAAGAAATTTTTAGTAAGGAATTTTCATGCCAAAATCAATAGTTACTGGTGGTGCTGGATTTATAGGATCTAATCTTGTAGATAAATTATTAGATTTAGGACATGAAGTATATTGTATAGACAATCAATCTTCTTCTTATGATAATAAATATTATTGGAATGAAAATGCTATTAATTACAACATTGATATCAAATCAAACAAAATAGAATTTATTTTAAAAAATACAGATTATGTTTTTCATTTAGCAGCACAATCAAGAATTGAAGCTTCATTAAAAAATCCAAATAAAACTATTGAAGATAACATATTGGGAACATTAAATATACTAGAATATTCCAGACAAAATAATATAAAAATATTAGTATTTTCTTCTACTAGTTCAATATATGGAAATAATAAAATTCCAAATAAAGAAAGTCAAAAAGAAGATTGTTTAAATCCATATTCAATATCAAAATTTAGTTGTGAAAAATTATGTAAAATGTATTATGAAATATACAAATTAAAAACGATAATATTAAGATATTTTAATGTATATGGACCTAGAGAACCACAAGAATCAAAATATGCTCCAATAATAGGTAAATTTTTATATTTAAACAATAAAGGTCTTCCATTAACAATAAATGGAGATGGCAATCAAAGAAGAGATTTCACACATGTTTTAGATGTTGTAAATGCAAATATATTATCTATTGAAAAAGATATTAAAGAAAAATATTATGGAAAAGTATTCAATGTTGGATCTGGAACAAATATATCAATCAAACAAATAGCAGATATAATATCAAATAAAATAGTATATTGTCCAAAAAAAGCAGGAGAATCAAAAGAAACTATGGCTGATAATTTAAAAATAAAAAAAGCATTAGGTTGGAAACCAACCATTAAATTAAATAATTATCTTAAAAGTTAATTTACATGTTCTTTAATCCATTTGGAAAATGCACTAATTCGAATGTGTCCAGACTCATTATTATTACCAGAATTAGCTTTAGTATTTAAAGATGTGGATCTTATAAAACTATTTATTCCTGCTAATTTTTTATCTATAAATACTCCTCCTCCACTATCTCCTGGAGCAATTATAAAATCCATTTTTGTTTTTCTAAATTTGGTTAAAGAGAATATCAAGACATTATCATTTTCTATACTCGAAATAACATTATATCCAGCTCTTTTTTTGCCATCATAATTATTAGCTCCTTCATCAAAAGTTCCTGTCCATCCATAGCCACATATACTAGAAAATTTACTTAATTCATCTTTATTTTCATATAACTCTGGATAAAAATTAATATTTAAATCTTTTTCTGATTTGCAAAGAGCTATATCAAAACTTCCAATTGATTTATCTGAATATTTTTCATGTATTATGATATTTTTAATTTCAAATTCTTCTTCTTTTATGTTTATTTTAATATTTGATTTGTTATGAACCACATGAGCTGCAGTTATAATCCAATTTTTATTTAATACAACTGCACTTCCAATGGATATATGCTTTTTTCCACAATTACACATTGCATGTATTTTAACTACACATTCATATTTTTCTCCATACTCAAGATATTTTTCATCTAAAACTTTACTATCACGAGTACCAGCAAAACAAGTAGGTGATAAAATAAAAAATAAAAATAAAATTCTGAACATAACTCTCCTTGAGAAAAACCAATTTTTATCTATAATACTCAAAACTATTTTATGTTACATATGGAAAAAATATTAATAATTATGGCTTCTTATCATCCAAAAATAGAATGGATAGAGCGAGCTATAAATTCTATAAAAGGTCAGAGCTATGCTAATTTTGACTGTTATGTCGTAAAAGACGGATGTAAAAAAATTCCAGAATGTGAGGTATGCAATGAATCTTGTAAATTTTTCCAATCGATCATTGATCCTAGATTTAAGTTTTACAAAATGCCAGTAAATTTTGGATCGGCAGGATGGGGACCAAGAAATTTTGCTTTACTAAATACAAAACACGATTTAATAGCATATCTAGACGATGATAATTGGTACGAACCAAATCATTTAGAAAGTCTATATGAGTCTATAAAAGATAAAGATATGAGTTATACAGGAACAAGAATTTATAATGATAAATATATTCCTGTTTTTGAAAGAATTCATCCTTTTAAACCAAAAAAAGGATATATTGACACAAGTGAAATACTTCATCGCAGAAAATTGATAGATATTTATGGGTATTGGAGAAAAGTGAAAAAAGGAAATGATTGGGATTTAGTTTCAAGATGGAAAGAATTTACATATACTCATACAAATAAAATAACTTTAAATTTTTATATGAGAGAAGGATGTGGAATTCATAGAGATTAATCCAGCAGCTAAAGAGGTTGGGGCTTCCTGCTCGCATTTAGGTGATTGCTAATCTTTTTCTGTAACTAGTTTTCCAAAAGTATTTATTTGTCTTTTTGGATCTATTATTATTTTTTTAATTTCTTTTTCGCCATTTTTTGTACTTATTTTTTCCCATGCTTTTTCTCTAGTTTGTCTAGAATATTTTTTGAAAACATCTTGAATGTTTTTAGCTAAATCAAGAATTGCCCCTCTTAAATTTGTTTTTTTATCTGCCATTTTTCTCCTTTTTTTTCAACCATTTTTTAAATTTTAATTTTTTCTTTTTGCAGTTTAAATCAGATCTTGCTCCCCAAACTTGGTAATTTGGATTATCTTTACATCCTACTATTGCAAATGATCCAGTCATTAGTATGTCTTTAGTGAAGTTGATATTGAATTAATTATTTCATGTTCTGGTTGATTATTTAAGAAATACTCATCCCACTCTGATGGTTGAATTTTCCAAGTGTGACCTTTTATTGGAGATTGAATTCCTTCTCCAATACTTCTTATCAAGCCAGTTTTTGGATTATAACTCATATTTATATGAAATACTTCCAGTCTTTCACTTCCTGGAGCTTCCACTCCTCCACCGCGACATTCATATGTTATCAAAAAATTATTTTCTGATTTTCCTTTTTTTACTCCTGTATATATGAAAATTTCAGGAATTATACCTTTTGTTGTACATTTAAATGAAATTCTTCTTACTAAATTTTCAAAAGATTTGTATTCATTTTTTGGGGAATACAAATTATTTTCTAATATATTCTCAACTGAATCTATTATTCCAATAGATAAATTTTCATTTATGTTATTTTCATTTGAATTGAATTTATGATCTACTGATATTACTTTTCTACAAATCCATTGATTTTCGCCGAGTAAATTATGAGTTAATTGTTGAATTATTATTTTTATAAAAGGTATTTTCATTCTTATTGCACCAACATCTTCTCCCCATTGAATTTGATTTGAAAATTGAAGATTTGGATTTAAATTTTGTATTTTTTTAGACATTACATAATTTATTATTTCATCAAAATTAATTGTATTTATTGGATTAAAATCATTCTTATTGTATTTCAATATCTTATTGTCACTATTGATTTTAAATATATCTTTCCATTCATTAATTAAAAATTTTTTAAACATAAATATATATATCTTTATGGAAATTAGATTTAAAATTTGGTTAGAAGATAAAAATATTGTAAAAAATGCCATACTAGGGACAATATCAGGAGCAGATTCTCTTTCTACCGGAGAAGAAAAGCATTATATGGCTAGAAATACAACTGATTATTCCTCAAAAATAAGAAGTGAGTTGAAAAATTTAGGAATTGTAAAGTCTGTAGTTGGCAAATCAAGAAGAATAAAAATATTAAATCTTATAGATGATGGAATGTCAATAGAATATTTAATTAAACTTGTTAATAATGGAACTTTAGAAGAAAGTAGATATGTATCAGATTTAGACGATTTTGCTAGAAATGCTGATATAGAACTTAATATGAGAACTCAAGAATCAAATAAATTTAAAAATACTAAAGATTATGTTAATTTTTTAATAAGTTTAGGTTATGAAAAGGACGAAATAAGAAATTTGGTTAATTCTAAATTTGGACCTGTTGATATTGAAAATCTTTTTTAGAAATCAATTTCTTCTTTAATTAACACATCATGTCCTTCATTTTTCAGTATTTTAACTCGTTTATTACTGTGTTTTAGAAGATATTCATTATTGTGAAAAATAAAGTCAAAATAATTTAATATTTCTTTGTCATTTGCTGTTCTTAAACCTCTTCCAACTCTTTGAATGATATGATGATCCGCCTGTCCACCGGCAGCATTAATTACATTATGAACCATAACATTAATACCAGAATTGAAAATTTGTTGAGTGGAAATTGCACATGTATTTTCTTTACTAGTTTTTAATTTTTCAATAACAAACTTACGAGTTTTAAGATCATCTTTTCCTTGAATCCACAATGCACCAGGTATAAGTGATGCCAATGCATCTCCATGTGCTATTCTATCAACTAAAATCAATGTTCTTCCTTCTAATTTACCAACCAACTTTTGTACTATTTCATGAAAATGCCAGTTTTCGGCAATTCCTTTTGTAACAGCATCAAGATATATTTCATATTTTAGATTTGGTTCTTTAATTGAATAAAAAATACATTTACTTTTTGATAATGTTCCTCTTTCTTGAAGTTTTTTTATAGTAAGAATACCTCCCACACTTTTTGATTTTAATGGTGGTCCAAAATAACCTTTAACTAACCATTTTTGACAATCATCTTTTCCACCAAATTTAAAAGGAGTTGCACTAATTGCCGCTCTTACACAACAAGATTCTAATTTGTTGAAATACTTTTTTGGCTTTTTGCTCATATTTTCATGAATTTCATCAACAATAACAGCTTTTATTTTTCCTAATGAAGATTCCATTTTGTGAAGAGATTGAATTGTTGCACATGTTATGATATTTGGAGTTTTGTAATTTCCATAAAGACGACCAACATTTTCAAATCCAAATTTCATTATTTCTTCATAATTCTGTTCTACAAGACTTTTCTTATTAGCAAGAATTAAAGTTGGACAATTTTTAGGTAAAGCTTTAATAATAGAAATAAGAATATTGGTCTTTCCAGAGGCAGTAGGAGCACAAATTATACCTCTTTTATTTTTTATAAAAGCATTAGCAAAATCAACTTGATAGTCATATAATTTTATATTATTTTCTAAAAAATCTTCATCAATGATGCTATATTGAAAATTAAAATCTTTTCTTTCATCAACTATATCATAATCTTCATTCAAATGATTTAAGGCAGCTTTAACTTCAGGAAGAAGCCCAGTTAAGAATTTTCCTGTTTTTTTGCTGAAAAAATCTGTAAAACCATCCCACAATTTTTGTTTATAAAGTCGGCTGTGAAAATATCCCCTTTCTCTAAACCTCATATTATCATACAAAACAGACAATACTTTGGGATTTTCACAATATAGCCATGAATAACAATTTTGGATTTTTAGTGCGGTTTTCTCCATAGTTCTATTATATCAGAAAATCCAACGAAATAGAAAGTTTAAAATAGTGCAAATTCCAGATATGAAACACACGATGTAAAAAATTATCAATGTAATTCCTGTAATTACGAATTGTGATTGAACTTCATTTTTATTATATTGTTTTTTACTGAAATAAACACCCAATAAAGATAAAATAAAAATAAATAAAAATATCATAATATTTAGCATTTTACTCCTTAAACATATATATTACTTATGATCGAATTTAAAAAATGGATAGAGCATAATATTGGAACCGATTTGGTCCAAAGTCAAATTGATCAAATTTACAATAAAGCAAAATATGCCATTCAAATAGTTCAAATGTATTCCAAATCTACAGGCAAAAAATTACTTTATAACATAAGCACAATTGTGCCATTAAATTCATCTGTTTACGGTTTATACAATTCTAAAGAAAATAAAAAAATAATAGGTCCAAATATTGCGAATAAAATAAAATTTAAATTTGGACAAGAAGCACTAAATGGAAATATTCAAAAATTGCCACAAAATATCATAAAGCAATATCTTCCAGATATTGATGAAAAACAAATTCTTCCTAGCGATATAATTCATGTTAATGTGGCAAAAATAGTAAGAGAATTGGGTGATTCTAAACAAACTGTAATTGAAATTGCAAGTACAATAGTTCATGAAGCAACTCATGCAATAGAATTTCAATCAACAGGAAAAACAGATGAAGTTACTCCTGTTGAAGAAGAAAAACTATTCAAAGTGTGGGTTGACAAAAATTGGAATTCAATTATATCCAAAATTCCAGCTCTCAAGTTTTGAGCACCACAAAAAGCCCATGAATTAAGCCAATTATGTAAAATCCAAAAACTGTCAAGATTAAATTAAGTAGAAATTGTCCGCTAAAACCAGTTTTTAGAGCCACTCCTAATGGTGGAATTAAAATTGTAATGATAGTAAGTGCCAAATCTTTAGTTTCCATAAAATCCTCCTTGTTTTAATTATTTATGTTTTGAATATATAAATTAATGATAAGTTTTCACCGATTTGTATTCAATGAAGAAACTCCGCCTCCACAAAAAGCAATAGCAGACTTATCTGCTCCGCCAGGAGGAGGGCCACCAAAAGGTATGGGAGGGCCACCAAAAGGTATGGGAGGATCACCAATGATGGGAGGATCGCCATTTGGAATGGGTTCAGGAGGTCCATCAGGACTCGGAGGACCGTTAGCAGGAGGAATGGGTGCCGGAATGCCACCATCTCAAGCAAAAGTCTTAGAAATCAAATCTAGCAATGTGTGGGATGCTTTAAAAAAACTAACACAAACTGGACAAAAAACAGATGATCAGGTATGATATCTTCCAATAATGAAGATATTAATTTTTAGCGATATTCATATTCATACGCATAAAAAATCTATAGAAAGATTAGAAGATTGTCTAAAAGTACTAGATTGGACTTTAACTACGGCAAAAGAGAAAAATATAAAAAATGTTGTTTTTCTTGGAGATCTTTTTCATGATAGACAAAAAATAGATGTTTTAGCTTATCAAAGAACATATGAAATATTAGAAAAACATCTATTAAATAAAGATTTAAAATTAACCATATTACTTGGAAATCATGATCTTTGGCATCATGAAAGATTGGATATTTCTAGCGTTAATCCTTTAAGAGCAATTGAAAATATTAAAATTGTAGATAAACCTTCTGTACAAGAAATTTCTTATAAAAATGAAACATTTTATATGGGATTTTTACCATATACGCACAATCCTATTGAAGACCTAAAAAAAATAGAAAAAGAATGGAAACAAGATCAAAGAAAGGTTCTCGGAGGACACATCGCAGTAGATGGATCAATCTGGAACACAAGATTTAAAACAATAGCAGATGTTTCTGTAGAACATGAAGGAGATATGGTTAAAGTAGGACCAGAAATATTTGAAAAATGGGATAGAGTATTTTTAGGTCATTATCATGCTTCTCAAAAATTAAATGAAAAGGTAGAATATGTTGGATCTCCATTAGAATTAAATTTTGGAGAGACAGGACAAAAAAAACACATTGTCGTATATAATACAGATGATGATTCTAATAATTATATAGAAAATAATTTTAGTCCAAAACATCTAATTATAGATGAAAATCAAATTGATGATGAAAATTTAAAAGGAAACTTTATTAGATTGGAAGTAGAAGACATGACATCCTCTCAGATTTCTAAAATAAGAAATAAATTAGTAGAAAAAAATATATCTTCATTAGAAATAAAACAAAAGGATAAAGATGAAAAGCATGTAGTTGAGGACGCAAAAGCAATATTGAATAATGAAGATGAAATGATAGAACAGTATGTCAAACAAGTTGCTCCAGAAGGATTAGATCACAATATTTTAATTAAAATAGGAATGGAAATTTGCCAAACGGCGTTTAAATGAAAAATCTTAATATAAAATATATAAAAGCTAAAAATTTTTTGTGTTTTGGCGAAAAAGAAATAGAATTAAATTTTTCTAAATTAGGAAATATGATTTTGGTAAAAGGTCTAAATTTAGATGTTTTAGACATAGAATCTAATGTTTCAAGCAATGGAGCCGGTAAAAGCTCAATACCAGAAATTATTGTTTATACTCTTTTTGGCAAAACTATAAAACACCCTAAGAAAATAAGTCATAAAGATGTTATAAACAACTCAATTGGAAAAGGATTAGTAACAGAAATACAGTGGGACAAATATCGAGTTGTAAGAACAAGAAAACCAGATTCTTTGAGATTATGGGAAAGTTCTGAGGCAAAATGGAACGAATCAACAGAGATTACACTTGGCGGACAACCAGCTACACAAAAACTTATAGAAGAAAAAATAGGACTTAACTATGAGACTTTTACAAATGTGGTAATATTTACAGATAATAATTCAGGAAGTTTTTTAGAATGTGACGCCTCTGGAAAAAGAGAAATTGTTGAAAATTTACTTTCTTTAGAAAAATACAAAGGATTCGCAGATACTGCAAAAAATTTAAAGAAAGAGAAAAAAGATATAATAAAAATAATTCAAGTCGAATTAGAAGGATTAATTAAACAAAAAGATCAATCAGACTCTAGAATTAAACTTACAAAAGAACAAGAAAATAATTGGCGTAACAAAATAATAAAAGAAATTCGTCAAATAAAAGAAAATATTAACAATATAAGTATCGAATCATCAGGATATGATAAAAAATTAGAAGAATATAATAATGCAATTTTAAAAATAGAAGATTTAAAAGAAGATTTGAAAAATAATGAAGATAAAAGATCAAAAGTAGAAGCCATAACAGAAAAAGCAGAAGAAAAATTCAATCAAGAAAAATCAAATTATAATGATATAAAGTCTGAATTGAAAAATATTGATTACGAAATTAAAAAGTTAAAAGAAGATGTTGAATCCAAAAATAATAAAATTAAAGAATTAAACGAAATAGAAGGTAAACATTGTGATTATTGTTACGGAGTTATATCTAAAGAAAATTCTTTAAACTATTTTAATAATGTAAAATTAGATATTGAAAAATCAAATGAAAAGATATATTTATTAGATGATGAAAAAAATAAAATTTTAGTTAAAATTAAATATAGTGAAGACAAATTGAAAGAAATAAATAAAGCAGTATCATCGGCAAAAGAAATCATATCTAAAACATCCAATTTTATTCGAGAAATGAGAGGGAACCTATCCGCTCTTCAAAATATAAATAAACCAACATCTGATAATTCTATAATTGAACAAAAAATAAATATTCTTACTGATCAATTAAACGAAAAAAGCAAAGAAACTAGTCCATTTTTAGAAATAACAAGTTCTTTAGAAGAAGAAATGAAAATAAAAGAAAATGAAATATCTGAAAAATATAAGATTTTAGAAGAAAATGAAAAAGAATTACCATATTTTGATTTTTGGCAAATTGGATTTGGAGATTCTGGAATACGGAAGTTTGTTATAGATGGTATAATCCCAGCGTTAAATTCCAGAATCGCACATTGGATGCAATATCTAATAGACGGAAAAATAAGTTTAAAATTTAATAATGAACTTGAAGAAACTATTGAAAGAAACCCTTCAGATGGAGATCCTTTCGTTTATCACGCTATGAGTGGAGGAGAAAGAAGAAGATTGAATCTTGCCGTGTCTCAAGCTTTCGCTCATGTTATGATGCTAAACTCCGGAATGCAGCCAAGTTTGGTTTTTCTCGATGAAGTGACTACGAACATTGACCAAATAGGGGTGGTGGGCGTATATAATATGATCTCTCAACTTGCCAAAGATAGGCAAATTTTTATTACCACTCATGACCAAAATCTGCTGGAAATGCTTGAAGGTTGCGAATTAATAACTTTAGAAAGAAAAAATGGATTTACTAATTTGAAAAAATAAAAATAACATCCATATGATAATCTCACCTCGAAATATGAACAAAGGAAAATTTAGATGATTTTTGAAGAACAAATAAGCAGAAAGCCCGATCACTATCCTTGGACACAAGATTTCATCAAAGCGATGCATAACGGATTCTGGACAGATAAAGAATTTAACTTTCAAAGCGATAAACAAGACTTTATGGTTTCACTCACAGAACAAGAACAAGAAATAATTATAAGAGCACTTTCTACAATCGGACAATTGGAAATTAGTGTTAAAAAATTCTGGGCTAAACTAGGAGATAACCTTCCACATCCAAGCATTAATGATATGGGATATGTTATGGCAAATACAGAAGTAATTCATGGAGATGCATATGAAAGACTTCTAGAAGTTATTGGAATTGAAGATTCATTTGATAATATTTTAGAATTAGATATTATCAAAGGACGAGTTAATTATTTAAGAAAACACTTACACAAATTCCATAATGACAACAAAAAGCAATTTATTTATTCCCTTATTCTTTTTACTCTTTTTGTTGAGAATATAGCTTTATTTAGTCAATTCTACATAATAAGCTGGTTTGGAAAATATAAAAATTTATTAAAAGATACAAACAAACAAGTTGAATATACATCACGCGAAGAGGCACTTCATTTTATGGCTGGGGCAAAAATAATTAATGTAATAAGAAAAGAATACCCGGAACTTTTTGATGAAGAATTAGAAGAAAAAATAATGTTTGAAGCAAAAGAAGCGGTAAAATATGAACTTCAAATAATTGAATGGATTATAAATGGATATCAAGCTGAAAATATTAATGCGGAATTATTAAAGGAATTCATAAAAAATAGAATGAATGAATCATTAAAAGAAATCGGATATAAAAAGATTTTTGATATAGATGAAGAGGCGATATCAAAAACATCATGGTTCAACGAGCAAATTTTAGGAAATAATTTAACTGATTTCTTTAATTCACGGCCCGTGGAGTATTCTAGAAAAAGTATGAGCTTTGCTGTCGAAGACCTATTTTAATTTGCCCAAATTAGCATATAATAGAATTTCACTGGAGATATAATGAAAAAAGAACAAGAACCATTTTATTGGTTAAACAAACACAGCAGAACTTTTCTAGAAAGAGGCTATCTAGAAGATGGCATAGAACCAGAAGTTAGATATAAAAAAATAAGCGACAATGCAGAAAAAATATTAAAAATAAAAGGGTTCTCAGATAAATTCTACAATTATCTATCTAAAGGTTTTTATTCCCTAAGCACACCAATAATTACAAATTTCGGCAATAAAAGAGGATTGCCTGTTTCTTGCTATGGCTCTTGTGTGGCCGACGAAATGGAATCTATTCTTACGAAGGCTGCTGAAGTGGGAACAATGAGCAAGTTGGGAGGAGGAACAAGTGGTTATTTTGGAGAATTAAGAGCTAGAGGAACAAAGATAAGCGTTGGTGGCGAAAGTAGTGGTGCAGTTCACTTTATGGAAATATATGACAAAGTTAGCGATGTCATAAATCAAGGTGCTGCACGCAGAGGAGCCTTCGCCGCCTATCTTCCTATAGAACATTCAGACATTGAAGAATTTCTAAAGATAAGATCAGAAGGTCACTCTATTCAGAATATGAGCATTGGAGTTACTGTTACCGATGCATTTATGGAGGGGGTAATCGCAGGGGATCAAAGCAAAAGAAAAATTTGGGGGAAGGTAATAGAAAAAAGATTCGAAACAGGATATCCATATATCATGTTTATAGATACTGTTAATAAAAATTCTCCTAAAGTTTATAAAGATAAAAAATTAAAAATAAAATCTAGCAATCTTTGTAGTGAAATTTCACTATTTTCAGATAAAGATAATAGTTTTGTTTGTGTATTAAGCAGTTTAAATCTTCTTCATTGGGATGAATTAAAAGATACTGATGCTATTGAAACTATGGTGCAATTTCTGGATGCTGTTTGTGAAGAATTTATAATAAAGACAGAAAATGTTAAGTATATGGAATCGGCTAGAAATTTTGCTTTAAATCAAAGAGCATTAGGAATGGGCGTATTGGGATGGCATTCATATCTTCAAAGTAAAATGATTCCTTTTGAAAGTATGAATGCAAAGTATTTAAATACAGATATATGGAAGATAATAAGAGAAAGAGCAGATAAAACAACAGAACAAATGGCAATAGATTATGGAGAACCACCATTATTAAAAGGATATGGAAGAAGAAATGTAACTACTTTGGCAGTTGCACCAACGACAAGTTCGTCGTTTATTCTTGGACAAGTTAGCCCAAGTATAGAACCATTAGATGGAAATTATTTTGTTAAAAATCTCGCCAAAGGCAAATTTACATATAAAAATCCATTCCTTAAAGATATTTTGAAAAAATGCGAGAAGAATACAGAAGAAGTTTGGAATAGCATTTTGGTTAAAGGAGGATCAGTTCAACATTTGGAGTTTCTTTCTGATGAGGAAAAAAGTGTATTTAAAACCTTTGGAGAAATCAGCCAAAAGGAAATAGTCATACAAGCCGCCAATAGACAAACATACATTGATCAAGCACAATCATTAAATTTAAAAGTGCCGTCAGTTCAAGGAATGCAAAAACAAGTTAGCAATTTGTTAATTGAAGGATGGCAAATGGGAATTAAAACCTTTTATTATCAAAGAAGTGCTAATCCAGCTCAAGAATTGGCTAGATCCATATTAACTTGTTCAAGTTGTGAAGCATGAAAATTAACTAAAATTGTGAGATATCAATGATAAAATTCGTAAAAACATCACCGTTTGCAATAGTTCCAAAATTTTCTAAAAAAGGAGATGCGGGAGCAGATTTAACTTCTATTGAAGATGGAGAAATTCTTCCACTCTCTAGGGCTATTTTTAGAACTGGACTATGCGTAGAAATTCCAGAAGATTATTATATTCAAATTTCTCCAAGATCAGGTTTGGCAGCTAAAAATGGAATTGACACATTGGCGGGAGTGATAGATTCCGGGTACAGATCTGAGGTAAAAGTTATTCTATATAATACAGATAAAGAAAAAACATATAAAATCCACAAAGGAGATAGAATAGCTCAGATTATAATTTTAAAATATTTTAATTTTGAATTTAAAGAAGTTGAATCTTTATCAGAATCAGATCGTGGAATTGATGGATTTGGAAGCACTGGAATTAATTAATACATTCCTAAAAAATTCACCAATTAAAACAAACATGTAATGAGAAAAAAATAAAATGGCATTAAAAATTTGTCAAATTTGCAATCAAAAAACTGATTTTTATACAAATGTTCATAAAAAAGATCCATTTATTAATGGTAAAAATTATGATTTTGTATGTTTTACTTGTTTTTTTGTTCCTAAATTAATAGAGCAAACATACAATAAAGATTTAACTTTAAAAGAAGAAATTGAATTGGAATATTCTTGTGAAAATATAAAAACAGCTAAAGATTTATATGAACAAGGGTCTAGCGACACTTTGGCATATGCAAAAAGATCAGTAGAAGCAGTAAAGTCTATTTGTAAAGGTGTCAAAAAGATGAAAAAACCACTTTCTGTACCAAAAAAATCTTGGAATATTTGTAAATAAAACTATATAATTACATGAAATTTAAAGAATTTTTAATGACAGAATCCAATCAATATTTTGCCAATAAATTGTCAAATATCTTAAATGCTTTGCAAGATTTAAATGATACTTCGGATGATATTGGAGCAAAGCATCTTGTTTCAAATGCTCAAACCATTGTTAATCAACTTAGAAGAATAATTCATACTCAATGGAAACAGAGCGAAATGCCATATGTAAAAACCTTACAAAAATGTGGTGTTGCCATAATGAAGGCAATAGAAGAAAAAAATGACCTTAAAGGCGTACTAAAGGCTTGTCAATCACACATTGAAAGTATTGTAAATAAACAAGATACGCCATTAAATAATGTTGAAAATGAGTAAACTACCGTTCGCCGCTAAAGACGACGGGGCTTCCGGCTCGCTCTTAGGTTGAAATTCCATCTAAAATTCAAGAAGCTATTTTTAAAGCAATCAAATAGGCTTAAATTTTAAATAAATTAACTATAATTATAGTTAATGGAAGAAGATCAAGAAATAGAAGATATATTTAAAAAGAAAAAGAAAAAGATTAAATCTGGCATAAAAGGCAAAAGAGTAGAAAGAGGCATTGTAAACGAATTAAATGAAAGATTTAAAGATTTATTTAAAAAAAAGCCAGAAATAGGTAGATTTAGTCGTAGCGTTGGTAGTGGAAATAGATGGTCTCACAATACTTATATGTCTAAAGCATCTAAAGATACATATGTGGGAGACATAACCTGCCCAGAAGGGTTTAAATTCGTTTTGGAGAGTAAGGGCGGCTATAATACTATTGACCTTTGTGGGGCATTTTTGGGCTCTCAGAGAGAGATTGATGAATTTCTAAAACAAGTATCAGATGATTCTATTAGATCAGGTAGAATGCCTTTGTTATTTTGGAAAAAAGATTACAAGCCAAGATTGGCATTTTTATTGAAAAAAGATTTAGGAAATCATCAATTTGAATACATTATGAATTATGGTGAATGGATTGTTATTTCATATGAAAATTTAATTAGTTTAGAAGATAATTTTTTCTTTAACTTTTAAAAATTTAATCTTTGCGTATCATTACAAAATATTAATTTTGTCGAAATTCTGCCGTTTGCAATTCGCCTCTCAAAAAACCTCTATGTTTTGCAATAATAGAATCCGGCTTTTTCATAGATTTTTTGATATTAGAATTAATAGCATCAGGTCAAATTGCGAATCAGAGCAGCTTTCTTTTCAATCATTTTGCTGTAGAGAGTATCGGATATTAATAAACCTGTAATTGTATATTGTCGGATATAAAAGTATTTTCTCCAAAATTTAATTTAAACCAAACATTATATATTCCACAATCCATATTTAAAGTATCTGTATCTAGAAAATAGTATCCTTCCGAATCTCTTCTATAATCAATATCTTGATCTTCAACAACAATTCTTAAATCTTTTTCTTTTGGAACACAATTTCCACAAGATTTTTCTATAGAAATTGTTATTGGACTAGAGAGAGCCAAATTTGTATAGTATTTCTCTAAATCAGAAGCTCGTGGAACATTGGGAATAACATCAATTGTCAACCATCTTTTTTCGCCTTTTTTGATTCTATTTGGTCTAAAGCCATAAGAAAAATCATAAACTATAGGCATATCTGCCGCATACCAAAGATCAGCGAGAACAGTAAATGCATTTGTAACTGTTCCGCTTTGATTTGCGCTAAATCTGACATTCCAGACATCTAAATAATTTCCAATTGTATATAATTCTGATTCTAGAATAAAAGAAATTTTATAATGACCACCTAGAGGATCAGAAACTTCTTCTACACTGCCAGTGAGAAACTCAGCAACTAGAACCCTTCCTTCAGGATTATCTTCCGTTATAAAAGTTTCATCTAATTTAAAGATTTGAACTGATTCTATTTCTTGTACATTTTGTCTTTGATTAGAGTTATATGTAAAAAGTCTTAGATTTAATTCATCTTCTATTACTGGATTTTGACTTCTTTCTTTTGCCATTTTTACTTTCTACCTTTAGCTTTTCTTTGCGCTGCATCCATAGCTTCGTTTTCTTTATCTTTTTGTTTAATAAATCTATCTATCATCCATTTTCTTTCATTAATGGGCAAAGTTAAGAAACTTGCTCTTGTTTGGCGGAGATGATATATGAAAAAAAACATCTCCTCCATCAGACTATTCCATAATTCTAGACTAGCTTCTTCATAGTCCGTTAATCCGTCTTTCGTTTTGCCCGAGGGAAGAAAAAATTTGATTCAAGCGGCAGTTCAATCTCAAAATCTTTGAGACTATAAGGATTTGTTACGCTAATCTTTGTATTTACTCCAAAAGGAGGTTCATTTACTACAGTTCTCAAGTATGCAATATCTTTAATTGGCAATTTCTTAAGAAGAATCTGAATTTCTGTCTTATCAGTTAATCCCTCGATTTCTTCTAATAGATGTGCAGTTTTAAACAATAATGTATCATCTGCTTGGTTTGCGGTATTAAAGTTTTTTGCTTTCCAATCTCTACGATCCTGAATAGTCTGTTCATCTTTCCCAGTAGCTAGATGATAGCTAAAATGATATTCAGTTTCTGGTAAAATATCTTCCAATTTACTACTATCAAAATTATCTGGGCAATAATCTACAAAAAGTTCATCAAGATTTATTGTTGTCGCAAAAGGTTGATCGCTATCTGGATCTTTGATTTGAACATCATATTCAGGAGTATAAGAAATGCCTCTTAAATATATAAGTATATAAGTTCTATCTTGTGTAAGAAAGTTGGCAGAGTCAAATTCTTCTCTAATACATCTATTAAAAATCATATTTATAGCTTGACCCTTTTTAACAAATCTAGGTGTTGCTAAAATTTCTTCTTCTTCGCCAGTCATGGGTCTTAGATGAATTACTCCATCTGTCGGACCATTTTCACCATCATAAAATTTGCCTTTTGATGGCAAATTAACTTTTTCATATACAATATTACCTTTTTCACCAATTCTAGCAATAAGATCTTCTAATTTGCTACTTCCGACAACTCTCATGTCTGGTATTTTGGGAGTTTGTTTATTTCCACTAGACATTGCTGCTTTTTTAAAGGCTTCTGGAATATTTCCTTTCACTTGCGAATTATTTGTAAAATTGGAATTTTGCACCTCATCATCTATATTTTTTCGCATATTTGCCATTTCTTCAAGTTGATTAGCACTGTTAACTTCATCGTCAGTTATTTGCCTTTTTTGTGGACGAAAGACATCATCAGACATTATTTTTTCCTTTTGCAATTAGATTATTTTACTCAAACTAATTTAATAGAGTAATATTTTTAAAAAAAATGAAAATCACCATAAAGAATGCAGAAGAATTAATTTTTAAAGATGCAAAAATTTGGAAAAAAATTCCAGAATTAATTGATCATCGAAACCAATGGTCAATTAGTTGTCTTTCTCCAACATTAAAACAAACTGGAAAAAAAGCAATTTTAGATTTTCTTAAAAAAGTTGATGAAAATATATTATCTGAATATTTTGGAGAAACTGTACAAGTAGACAGATTGGATTATCATATGGTTAAAAGCATAGAATTTGATATAAATGAAAATATAGATTTGAATGAATTTTCTATTTATACTGGATTTTCATCTTACAGAGAAAAAGACAGATTGAAAATCGTATTTTGGCGATAATCAACCTGTGCGATTAAAGCCAGCCCTTACAACATCGGCAGGAGGATATTTTTGTTGCAATCCAGATTTAAGATCTTGTTGTTGACTTTGCTGCATTCCACTAGAGCCTTTATCAAAATTACCTGACATCTGTTGTTGTTGATCATTGGGCTTGTTTGAGTTTGCAGATATGGCATATTGATCGATTACGGGTTGTGCAATCTTCATAATTTTATCATAAAACTTCTGAGCGACCATGTAACTTACTTTATTTCCACTTTGCATGCTAGAATCTCCAGCACTTTTTAGAAATTGACGCATATTTTGCGAGAATTGTTGTTTTACATCTGAAAGAGATTGGTCAATTTGTCCTTGATATGCAGCAAGTTTTTTTTGCATTGCTGTTTTTTTAGCAGCTTCTTGAGCGTCAATTCCTTTAAAATAATCATCTGGGCTTTGTTGTTTTGCTAAATTTGTTGCACCTAAGTGTTGATAATTTGGGTCGCGTTGCATTTGTAATTTTGCAGAACCTTTATCCCAAGCATTTGATGATTTATTTCCGCCAAACCAATTTCCTGGATTTAAAGTCGAAGATTTCCAATTAAATTCATTTAATAGATCTATTTCATTTGAATGTTTATCAGATTCTATTATAATTGGAAGTCCACATTTTTCCCAATATTGTTCAAAAGGCACACCTGATAAAACAATATTCTCACAAATTAAAGAAAATATTGTATTAAAATCCTTATTTTCCGAATAGTCAGCAAAACTTTTCATATTATTCCTTTTTGTCAACTACTTCGCACTAAAGACGGTAGGGTTTCCGATCCAAACAAAACCCAAAATTTATGGGCTCACACAGGATAATCAATTATCTCAATTATATAGCCGTCATAATTTTGATTTTAATTAAAATTATGACGGCTATTGTCCTGTTTGGTCGTTGACCGACCCACACACAAAAGTAGGGGTTTTCTCGTCGCCGATTGATAAAAATTTAGATATGATATATAATAATCTAGATTGAAAAATACAAGGTGGCAAAATTGGTTAATTTTATTTTATTTATATTGTCTACAATTGGATTTACTAATATAATTGTAGATCCGGCAACTATTTTTAAGCCAATTAGAGATTTTGTAGATAAAAATGGACCAAAATTTTTAGTTAAATTAGTATCTTGTTATCAATGTACTGGGACATGGGTTGGATTTTTTTGTGGATATTGTTTGATCGGTCAAGAAATACATACTGTTTTTCTTTGCGGAATGGCAGGAAGTTACATTTGTTCTCTTTCTGCAACTTTTATTAATTATTTAGAAATAAGAAGTGTCATAGGATTAAATGAAAACGAATAAATGTATATTATTGTGTCAATCTTGTGGGTGGAAGTCTATTCAAGATAATAATAAAATAGAAGTCCAAGAGTTGGGAAATGATACACTTAGTAATAAAAAATACAGATGTCCACAATGCGGAAGAGGAGTCACATCTAGAAAATTTCCAGATCCGCAAAGAGAACTTAATTTAAAATTAAAAAAAGAAAAAATAAAAGATGAATTGTCTGAATTTATAGATAAAAATTTAAATTTTCAGAAAGATTTTTTGAAAGAAGTTAGTGAATGAATAATTATATTACTATAAAAGATATAAAAGAAGCTTTAAGAGATTCTAGATTTAGAAATTCTCTTCCGAAAGAAATGGGCACTGATGTAAGTAAATTTTTAGATAATCCAGGTTGTGCCTGCAATATTCCTTTTTACAAAAAGATATTTTATAATTGTAAAGAACAATTAATAAAATATTTTCCAAATAAAAAAGTAACAAATGAACTTGAAGAAATAAAAAACTTAGCAGAAAATAACTGGACGGTAATTAACTGCAACATTGATGAACTAGAAGCTAAATTAGCAAAACTAGGACCAGGAAGAAAGCAATTAGATGTGGCAAGATTTAATGACCAAGTAACAGTTGTAATTAATGATCTTGATTTAATATTTTAATATTTTCTATTTTTTTGCTAATGTAAACATTTTTTCTTTTTAAATAAACGATAAAATCATCGAAATTTTGTTTTATTTTCGAAGGATCTTCTATTTCTATAATTTCATAATAAGTTGGATTTGTATAGTTAACTTGAACTCGCACTTGACCTCCTTGTCAAAGTTACATATTATTTATTGATATTAAACAATTATTTTTCATTTTATTTGGATATTCTTTATATTTTGATATTTCTATTGGTAAAAAATCATTTGTTGGTCTTTTTTCTCCAACTATAATGGCATCGTCATATATGTGATATGCTTTTTGATATTTTTTATTAATATATAAAATATCACCTAACATACACCAAAATTCACTCATGTACGGTTTAAAAGTAATGCACTTTAATATTCTATTGGAAGATTTTTGAAAATTACCGTTAGAAGCTTCTATTTTAGCCAAATAGTAATTCATTAAAATAAAAGAATCAGTAATCCCTTTCTCAGAGTTTAAATAAAATTCTGCTTCTGATTTAAATTCATTAATTTTATTTTCTGCAATAAAAGAGCAAGCTAAATAATAATGAGAATCCAAATACACAGGGTCTTTTTCAACCCATTTTTTACATATTTTTGTGTTTAAAAATCTATTATCAGGCGGATTTTCTGCCAATATTACAATATCTGGTCTAATTTCAGATTTGCAATTAACGGATTCAAATACTGGATTTGAAAATTTTCCTTCTTTCCAAAATCTAACTTGTTTTGAAACTAGTCCATTTTGTAAAATATAAAAACTGCTATTTTTATCTAATTTATTTATCTCATCGTATCCTCTGATAACTTTTTCCCAAGGCTCTATGTATAAATTTTTCCCACAAATAACAGAATTTCTTATTTTAGAAAAATCATCTTCAAAATTAAAGTTCAATATTTCAAGTTTGTATTTTTCGCATATTTTTAGCGTTTTATCTGTAGATCCTATATCTAAAATTTTTATTTCTGCATCTATTCCATTTAAAGAATTAAGGCATTTTTCAATAGAGGATTCATTGTTTTTGGTCAATATTTGAAGATTTATCATTGAATTTCTTGTTTAAAAGATGTTCTAAAGTATCATATTCTTTAATCATTTTTGATTCAAGATAAAACTCTCTAAGTAGCTCATATCCACGAGAAGCAGCGGGGTGTTCGCATATTAAAAGAAGAGATTCTGCTAATTTTTTATTATTTTTCATGTAATTTTTGATAAAAATAGACTTTATTTAATATATGCATCAATTTAAAAATTTAGCTCCATTAAGAAATAAAGATGCTAAAGATAAACCATGGGAAGGAAATTGTAAAAAAAAACCATGGGAATACAATATAACTGCTGCAATTCCTGTGTTAGACACATATGATTCATTAGAATTATGTATAAAATTATTACAACTGCAAACAGAAAAGCCATATATTATAATAATTGATACAGGAAGTAATGAAGAAAATTTAAATAAAATACTTGATTTGCACTCTGAAAATATAGAAATTCATTGCATTCGACAAAATGGAGTGTTGCATCCATCCGACCCAGTTTCTATGAGTATGGATTTGGCTCAAAGTTTATGTAGAACAAAATATTTATTTGCAACTCATTCTGATGTTTTTTTAAAAAGAAGAGACTTTTTAAGTGATATTTTAAATATTTGCGGAGATGAAGAAGGATTTTATCCTATTGTTGGATATGAAATAAGCCCAAGACAACATGATGATTGGCACGGAATGGTTAGTCATACCGCTACTATTTATCATGTTCCAACACTAGATAAGATAGGATTTGGATGGAGCATGAGAAGACTTGCTCACATTTGTGATCTGGAAAATCAAGCCCCCCATCCAGATCGACCAAATTGGCCAGACACAGAAATATTGGGCAATATAATTTTAAGAGAAAATAAAATAAATATAAAACTAATAGGACATGAAGAAAATTTCAAAAGAAATGTTGATGACAATATAGATCATGTAAGAAGCCTAACTATTGGGATGTTGTATTCCCCAACATACGAAAAAGCATCAAAAACCTGGTTCGAAGAAGCAAAAAAACAAGCCAAAAATAGAATATTAGAATGGCAAAGAGAGGTAGATGAACGAGTATCTTAATAATAAAACCTTTGAACTTTTGATTAATAAATTGCAAGAATCAAAAAGATCTAAAATAAGACTAAAAATACTTATATTAGAGTTGTCAGAAACTATTAAAAGAAAGAAAGAAAGAAAATTGGATTTATTCTATAATAAAGAAAAACTAAATGAAAAAAATAAATATTTAAAAGAATCAGAAATTGATTTTAATGATGCACAACAGAAGCTAGCAACAGCGTTTTTTACTCTTTCTGAGAATATTGTAAGATATGCAAAATTTCAATTAATTGATATAGATGACGCTGTTCAAGAAGGCGTAATGATTTGTTTCGACAAAATTGATAGATTTGATTCTAGAAAAGGAAAAGCTTTTAATTATATGACAACATGTATTTTAAATCATTTTAGACAATTATATAGAACTGCACGGAATTATAACGAATTGAAAATAAAGTATCTAAATCATATTCAACAATCAAAAAGTAATTCTTCTTTCAAAAATGGAAAACAAATGTTTAATCAAGAAAATGACCATTGATATTTTTTAAATTAAATATATAATAAAAATATGAGTACACCAGAATATTTAGAAAGACAAGAACTTATTAATAAATTAATAAGCAATGGATACGGAGAAATAGTCAATGCACTTTTAGAAGATGAAAAAAAAGTCTATACTAAAAAAGGCAGACTTAATAAAAGTGGAGCTTGTCGAAAATTAAATTTAAAATCCAAACAATTAGAGGATAAACTTGCAGAAATGCGAGAAATTCTCAAAAAAGATATAGATTAACAATTTTCTATCCAAGCTCTGTCATAACGAAGAGTGAGTTCAACAGAAACATAACTAGACGCCTCCATGTCTAAATCTCCCCATTCTATATTGTTTGGCCAAACATTTCTTACATGCCATTTTTCTATAATATTTCCGCATCCATCATATAATTCAATTCTCGCATTTCTTTTAAATCCTTTTTCTGGATCACTAATTGGTCTATTCCATATGGCATAATCTTCACAAACATCATATTGTGATCTTAACCATGTGAAAACTGGATTTGATTTTAATTTCAAATCAAAAAGCGTCAATGTAATTGGTTTCCAATCGGGCTTTCCAGGAAAATATACAGTTTCATTTAAATGTTGCGCTTCTATTTCTTTAAAATTAATACTAGGTCTTGCGCCTTTATCTGGAGGAAGCATATTCGCTCCATCTCCAATAACATTGGTTATATAAAACATCCAACGAAATTTTCTTTTAAAACAAATATCCTGTCCGCCCAAAACACCAATGCCCATTTTTCTACCCATAAAATTTCCTCCTATCTATTTAAGTGCAAAATTTTAAAAAAAAGGGAGATGAGGATTCCTCATCTCCCTTTTAATTGAAAATAATAATCAGCTTACAGGAGTTCCACCATTGCTATTGCTATCTCCACAACCACAGCAATTTGCAGTTGGCTGTGTTGGAGAGCAACGATTGGTAAATTTAACATTTGAATACCTCAATTGAACTTCAATCGTCGCTTCTTCAGTAGAAGCATAATCAAGTTCGCCAAAGTTAATGGAAGTTGGCCAACAGTCAAATAGCTTCCATTCTTCTAGTTCTTGACCGCAACCATCATACATTGTGCATTTCGCCGTACCACTATAGCAACTTCTTCTTGACGATTGAGTAAGTGCTATATTGTCAATAAAGTTATAAACACTAGCAAGCCAGTTCCACAATGCGTCATTTCCAACACCATTAAGAACAGCAACATCATAATATGTAATTGTGATTTGTTCCCAAGTACCCTTTCCAGGAATAAATGTTTTTGCATTAAGGAAATTGATTTCGGTTTCCTCAATTGCAAGATTTGGTCTTGCTGCCATTTTTACAAAGCTAGCCGGAACAAACGCACCATTAGCTAAATCAATCTGAAATGTCCACCTAAATTTGCGTTTATGGATTAAGTTTTCTCCACCTAAACGACCAATCCCCATATTAATTGCCATATTTTCTCCTATTTCCTCGTTAAATTAAAAAGGGTCAGAACCAGCATCAAAGCTTCCTGTTCTATGTACGCTAAATTCAATAAACATGAATTCAACAGCACGAGTTGGCTGAACGCCAATTCTTGCTCGGAATTCATTTCTATCAATTACATCAGGAGTGTTAAGTTCTTCATCTGCTTTAATAACAAATGCTGTTAGACCTCTACCAATTTGTATTTCTTTTAGAATTGCTGTTGCAATATCTATGAATCTTGAACGAAATTGTTCATCGTGTGGTTCAAAAAGAAGCGCTCTTGATGCTTGACGAATTCTTTTTTCAATCACAAACATAAGTCTTCTTACATTTACGCGATCCAAAGCTGATGGCGTTCTTTGAAGTGTCTTTTGACCCCAAACAACATAATCCTGAAAATCTGCATATTGAACAATTGGATTAACTGCATTGCGATTTCCGTACATCAAATCTCTCTCTTCAAGAGTAGGACGGCTAAACACATCGTTAATGCCAGGAACAACGCCACGATTGATTCCTGCAGGAGCAAACCAAGGAGCCGCCAATGCATCATTACGAGCATAAACAGCCATTATAGAACCACTTGGTGGAACCCAGACATCAACATTGTTAAATGTATCTCGGATTTTAACCCACGGCCAGTAAAGAGCAGCAAAATCACTGTCAAATCGCGTTGTGTTTAATGGATGCGAACCATTCTGCCATGCAACAATTTCTTTAACTGTTAATCCAAATGGAGCATCAATAATTGCAAGACAATCCATTCTCATATTTTGAACCATATCAATAAGAGCTAGAACAACACCCGTAGATGTATGTCCAGGAACAGCAATTATATCAAGATCAATTTGTTCTGGCTCACTAAGAGCATAAATTCCAGTATATCCTATTGAATTTCCAATCAAGAAATGATCCTGATCATCAGGATCAGCAGGAATTCCATCGCCGCCACCAGATAATGTATAAGTTCCGTCATAAGGAGGAGAAGGATTTGCTGTATTGTCAGAAACTCTTACAAAGTCTGAAACTAGACTTAAAAATGTTTCAAAATAATAACGACTTGTCTCATCTTTGGTTAAGTTGCCCCACGATTCTACTTGAACACCATTGTTGTAAACTTCTAAAACAAAATTTCCTTCTCGGATATTATTTCTAATAACAACCTGCGTGGAATTACCATCAATTCCAGCAGAATCAGCAAGTAATGTTAGCGAAACATCTCCATAACGATTGCTATCACCTTTTATAAGTCCATATGTAGAAACTGCAGCATCTCCACTAACACCTTCGAGAGTTACGCCTTCGGAAGTAATATAAGGTCCAGGATCCGAAGCAGCGTCATCGGGATCTACAAGCGGAGTATCAAAGCCTAAGAATTCAAATACAGAACTTTCATTCTTAACTAGAATTCTAGCATCTTTACCAGAATGCAATGTTCTTAATGATACAAAAGTGCCAACCGCTACAGCTTCAAAACCACCAGGAACATCCCCAGCAGTAATTAAATTATTAATTTCAGTTACAACATTCGCGGCACTTGCGGCAGCATTAGTTGCAAGAGCAGATAAATCTAAAACTTGATTTGTATTATCAATTAAAACATTATCTGTTCCGTCTATTACAACTTGCAAATCAAATTCAGAAAGTGTAGTAAAATCAAAAGTAGCCGCCACGCTTCCGGTAAATTGAGCTTCAACCATGCCGCTGCCAAGACCAGTTGGAGAAACATGAACATTACTTCCAACATCTGCAGAAGTAGGACCGTAAAGACTATCAGCAACAGAAATAAATTCTAAGCTAGATCTTGGACCGAACGAAAAGGTTGTTCTTACTCCTATTCTAGAATCAGCAAAAGTTTCGGTATATTTATAATCAACAAAAATTGAATTGTCTGCACCTGAAAGATTTCCATTATAAGTAAGTGTAATTTCGCCAGTGGAAAGATTTATTGTTCCGCTAATTGCCTTTGGAGTAGATGGAACTAACTGAGTGAAACTAAATACTCCGCTAGAATTAATAGTAAATATTTGTGACACTACTCCGTCTATAACAATAGTACCAGCCACAGTACCGGCAACTAAATCCGCATCTGCAGTCGTAAATACAGCACTAGCAATAGCACTAGCTGTTGTTATTTCTTCGTCATCAACAAAATTTGTTTGACTTAATGTTGCAAAAAATTCAATTCCATCAATAGAAGAGTCTAATTGAAGATTGAGATCTTCTGCTAACTGAGAAGCACTATATCCATTTGCTTGAACTACAGGATCAGGATGATCAGCATCAGATAGAGCAACAAGTGTTTTTGACGCCAAAACACCATTGAGTTTCCAACGAAAATACATATCTGTATCAAGATTATAAGGACCAGCAGTACTGGAAACCTCTATAACTTGACCACCGGCAGAAGGAATATCTATTTCGGCAATTCTAGCTCTTTCCCAACTTACTGCGTCGGTATCTGCAACGCGAACTACATAAAGTTCTGTAGCAACCAAGAGATACTGTTGAGCAGCATAAATTAAATATGGATCGCCTTGTTCTGGATGTGGATAACCAAATATTGTATTCAATTCTCTTGTAGAACGAACAATTGTTGGTATGTTAATTGGGCCTTTACTGGCAAATCCAACCAATCCAGCACGATGAAAAGATTGTTCTGGAGCAATGAAGCTCAAGTCTTTTTCTGTGATTCGCACCGAAGGCGAAATTGTATTAGATGGTGGAAAACCTCTTAAAATAGCCATAGCTTATTCTCCCTTGTTCAAATCTTTTCTAGATATACGCCTTGTAGAAATAAGACCAAGTTGTTCGGCTCGTTCTACATATTCTGTTGTTCTTTCATCTTCTAAATTATATGTATTAAGTCCAGCACCTACGCCTGGAATATTTAATGTTGTAAATGATCGAGGAGATGTTCTCGATCTTATAAGCAATTGTATTGGTCCTCTTGTTTTGTTTTTTATTTCAATCATTAAATTTTCCCTTCTAAATCTTTTACTGAAGTTTCTATTCTATCTATAATCTCTGATATTTTTTTTTCATCGATACTATTATAAATATCAACTTTAGTATCTAGGACTGACTTTGTTCTTGTTATCGGCTGTGATATATGAGTTTTAGCAGTCATGTTAAATTCATATTTAACTATTCTTTGACTTTGATCGCCTGGCTCATTATCAATATTGTTTGCGACAGAGTCTAGTTCAACAATAGTTTCCCATCGAACTCCACGCACAGATATATATGCAACAGGAGAAAATTTTAAAAATATTTGTTCTAAAATTTGATCCATATCTTCCATATATCCAGTCCAAATAGTTAATGTATATGTTTTATTTACTGGAATTCCTTTTGTAACACCAAAAACAGTATCTTTTTCCCATTTTTCTTTTGCGTAAAATCCAGGTTTTCCATCGCTTTTTTGTCGTAAATAATCTACCGCTTTATGATAAATATATCTGCTTTGATCAAAATCAACCCCGCTGGAATAAATTGCCAAAGCAGGAAGACGAATTCTATCAACAACTAAACTTCCATCTTTTCTTGTGTTCTCTTGCAAAATCCAAGCAACCGCCCTTTCCTGTGTTCCCCATATTATTGGAACTTTATTAGCTTTTCCATCTTCGTCAATAACAGAAATGTTTTTAAAAAGATCCAACATAGCTTCATCGCAACCTCTTAGACTTTTTGAGTAACGATAAAGTACGGCTCTTTCTGGATTTTTTAAATCTTCTACAATTTGACCGCGTTGCATAGGGTCGCATTGGGCTTCTTTTCCAATTCCAACTTTAGAAGAAGCATGTCTCTCTACCCAACCAAGACCCAAGCCTTCAGGACCAGGACAATTTTTTTTAGAAATATCTATATTTCTATCTGTTTCAACAGGACTATTGGGTTCACATTCATTTAAATTTTTATTTTGATAATTTCCTGGATTTACTATCATTTATATTATCCTCAATTTTATATACGGATTAAATTGAAATATCAAAAAATATCAAAAAATAAAATAAAAAAACAAAAAATTTTTATTCAAGAAGGAGTAAGATTTACTCTTCCAAAACCTAAATTTCCAAGAATTATTATTTGGACTAAGATCGATTATTCAAATCGTTAAAGTCAAAATCTGGTTTGTTTTGAGAGACTTTGCCTTCTCCTGTTGTAATATTTTCTTGAAATCTTTGACACAATAATTGAATTCTCATCTGGCTCCATAAAATAGTTTCTCCAATATTTCTTTGAATAATTACCCAGTTTTCTTTGCGATGAGGAGTAAAAAGTCTAGATCCAATTTTTGGCTCATGACCTATTCTTTGTAGAACATCACGATAATTTAAATCAAAAATTACTTCATCTGGAGAATCAATGCCAAACACACTTTGATAATTTTGTCCAATAACTGGTTCATAACTGGCATATAAAGTTACTGGATTATTTGACCATATCTTGCCGCGATCTTCTCTATAAAGTTTATCTAAAGATCCAGTTTGTATGAAAACCTCATAATAAAAAATAGGGGATCCATATATTTTTATCCATTCCGAATCCCAATCATTCCACATACATCTTTCTTTATTGTCTGGATCAAATTGCTCCAAGCTTCCTGTTACTTTATAAGGTGTTCCATCTGGGTTTTTTAACATAATCCTTCCTGTTAATTTAATTGAATTTGTGGGCGAACCGAAATTTGACCACCGCCAAAGGGCATAACCACAGGAGCGTTAGGAAATTCTTCGGCAAACATAATCGCCCCAGAAGCGTTTACAATATAATATCCATAAACAGTAACTTCTTCAGTAAATATAAAAATAACACTTGAATTATATGTGGCCGCAAGTATCCCCAGAGTGTTATTTATCGTCCAATCTGCACTAACTAAGGCAAATGAACCATATCCTGCTTCTGTGCATTCTGTAAAGTCAGAAGAAACAAATTCTTCTAAAACAAGATCTATTTCATTAGTATATAATTTCATAGTAAGATTAGACGGAGATGTTCTATTGATAATATATTCTAATATTCTTGATTCCGCATCGTCTGGTGTAATTAGTGCCATGTACATATATATTAATTTATGACAATCTTTACCAAAGACGGAAATGTATATAAATTAAATGGACCAAATCCATTGGTGGAAAAACAAGTTTCTTGGAATATAAAAAGCTTAATTTTCTATAATTTTTCTTGGAATTCAATTGTAGAAAAAAATCAAGAAAAAGAAATAAAAGAAGAATTAAATTTTTTAAAAGAACCAATAAAAGAAGAATTGAATTTGGGACATATTGAATATAAAGTATTGTGCCATTGTCTTCCTGTAAAAATAGAGATGAAAATAGATGAATTGTATGGAGAAACAAGAAAAAGATTTAAATATGGAGAAAAATTTATATTTCCATGTGTAATAATTGAGGCTTCAGACTTATATTTTGAAATATGGACAAATGATCCAAAAAACCAAGTGTTAGAGAAAAGTATAATTTATCCTTTTGTTTATGAAGTTTATAATAAAACAACAAAAAAATATGATAAAGTTCCATATGATGATTGTAGATGGTGGAAAGTAACAAGTAGAGAGCCAAAAGAAAATGGGTGGCTAATCAAAGCAATACCATCGGACACACAACCGGATTTTAGTTAAATATTGATTTTCCAACCACTTCTTCTTGTTTTTTTTCTGGAATTATATTTATTTTTACTCCCATTTTTAATAATTGTTCTCGGTATTGATCAACAGCTCTTAAAAACCCCAGTTCAAAAATATCAGCTATTAAAATTCCTAAATTTTCATAGTCTTCTTTTGTTAAAGTTTGAGAAGATAATCTTTCTATAAATTTTTCATTTTTATTGTATCTTTCTTTCAATATATCAAAAAGATATTTTTTAATGGCTATAGATTGAGGATTTTGTAAAAATGGATGCATAATATATTTTAGCTAATATAAGCAACGATTTCAACTTGATTTCCACTTTCCATCCAATGCCAATTAAAAATCAAATCAGAATCCGTGGAAGTAGTTTCAGAATTAGGATCGGAAGGATCAATAATTTTGCCAATTGAAAATATTTGTTGATAATCTGGAGTTCTATCGTGCACATTAAAAGAAGCATGCTCAATCAAATATCCACGCTTTTGCAATAATTCTTGAATGTGAGTCAAAGCGGCTCCTGGCTTTTTCCAATAAGTTTCAATAGACGATACTTCATTTCTTACTGGGTCTTTTCTTAATATTTTTCCATCTACCATCTTTGCAAATTCAAAAAAATTCATAATGTATCTTTCCTCCAAACTTTGCTAATATATAGCCATGTCTCTAAAAAATAAAAATAATGGATAAATAAAATATGAAAACATTTTTTGGGGTTGAAATAGCAAATTCGTATCTAAATCAAAATATCAATGATCTTGTGAATCAAATAAAAGAAGAGTTTCAAAAAGAAAAATCAGCAAGAAATATTTTAAGCGAAAAATATAGCGAGGCTGTAAAAGTTCTTGCTCAAACAAAGATGGAATTAGAACGAGCGTTAAAAGGACAAAAGCCACTTCATCAAGCCGCAATAGAGTCAGTAGATGCAATTAGAGCAATCACACCATACCTTAATTATTCAACTATGAAAAATATGACAGATCAACCATACTCAGATGAAGAAAAAACAAATATAATGGACAAATTCAAATGAAAACTTTCATAGAATGGCTAAATGAAAATACAGTTTCTCAACTACTTAAACAACAAAAAAATATAGATATAAATAAACTAAAAAAAACAATAGAATCATATTTAAATAATTATGAATTTGTAAAAACCATAAAAGAAAAATTAATTTTAATTAATTTCATAGTCAAAATTTGTATTGAAGAAAATAAAAGTGACAAACAAGAAATATCAAGAATAACAAATAAAATTTTAACTAATTATGGAGATTTTATATCTTCAAATTGGAATGTTCTAAAAAGCAAATTTAATAATCCAGCATACAATATGGAACAATTAGATCAAGATTCAAAATCATGGCACGATCATATTGCAACAAAAAAAGCGTCGATAAAAAAAGCGTCGATACCATCTGAAGAATATCCTATTTTAATAAATTTTCAAGACGGATATAAATGGGTAAGTTTAGAAAGAGGATACTGCTCACAAGAAGCTAGGGCAATGGGACATTGTGGAAATTCAGGAGCCAAAAAGGGAGATAATATGCTCTCGCTAAGAGATCCAAAAGGAAACGCACATCTTACATTTATTGTAAATAATGGCCGTTTAGGAGAGTCAAAAGGAAGAGCAAATCAAAAGCCAATCGCTAAATATTTTCCTTATATTATAGAATTACTTAAAAGTCCTTCAATTCAAGTTGTAGTAGGTGGCGGATATAAGCCAGAAAATAATTTTAATTTTTCAGATCTTTCAGAACAAGATCAAAAAACTATCAAATCTTTAAAACCAAATATAGATAATTATATAAGATTTTCAATAGAAAAAAGAGATTTTAAATCCTTATCTGAAATTCTTAATATTTCACATAAAGATTTAAAAATTGATGGAGAAAATATAACTTTAATAAAATATGAAGAAATAGAAGATTTAAAAAGTATATTATATAACAAAAACAAAAGTAATTGGTGGGAGTACCTTAATGGAGACAACTACACACAGCATGAACATTTATCTTACATGGATGTCAAATATTATATCGATGAAAAATCCGAAGAATTAATATGGAAATTGGCAAAAAAAGAAGGGTATCAAGGCGATGACCTTAAAGAAGCTTATGATGAAATTTATATTATAAAAGAATTATTACATGTAGCTTATGAGGACGCAGCCAATAGCGGCGCGCAAGGAGCAGCTTGGAAAAGTTTTAAAAATCAATTAAAAAAGCATTCAGAAGATAATTTTTGGATTGATATGGATGGTCATTCCTATCAATTAAAAATAAGTATAAACGATTTAACAGAATTTTTTAGCAAAAAAAAGGAAGAAATAGAATATTACGGAGATATTGAAAATTACTTATTAAATAAAGAAGAATTTACTTTTGATATTCCTTATTATGGATTTGAAGATTTTGATAAAAAATATTTTAATGAATTATTAATATTAAACTTAAATATTAAATTAAAGTAGCGATATGATTTGGACAGTAGAGAGAATGTAAGGTGTTTAAATATTTCGTTGGAGAAACATGGATATTGAAATTTCGGAAGACAAATTTTTCATGTTGTTGCCTCCAGCATTATTGACAACAAGTGATATAATAACCACTGGAAACTGGTGAATTGAATTATGCATTACCTATATGGAATTAAGTCGGGGTCGCCCAAGTTGGTAGCTACATTTAGCTCCGAACAGCTATTATTGTCTTATGTTCGCTGGGCCACATTGGCAACCAATCCTGACGGCTCTAAGAAGTTTGAGCAGAAAACTCCATTGACGGGCAGTTCTAATTATACGCATAGTTCTCAGCCACTAACCGAAGATTCATTAGAAGTGTCGCATAATCCATCGCCAACTATGCTTTAAACATAATACCATTTGACTCTTGAAAATTAACTTCTTTTAACAAAAACTCTTTTTTCAATGAATTCAATAAATTTCAAGGCATAATTAGCAATATATTTTTCATTTGAATTTTCTTCATTATTTATTTTTTCTTTTATTTCATATAATAAATTTTTTATAGTCTCAGGAATGGTTGTGAAAACAGATTCTGAATAATAAATATATTTCCACAAATCATCAGAATTTTCTATTTCTAGCACAATTGTATTTTTTGATTTAATATATTTCAATTTGAAATTTGTATTTTTTTTATATTTTTTTACAAGATATAAAGGATATTTTTCATCCATTTTTAAATTATAGTATTTAGATATTTTCAATATTATGTCACTGTTTTCTTTTGTAAAATATGATGGTTGAGGCTTTGAATTTTTTATAAAATTTTTAATAATATTTACTAAATTTAATAATTCTTCATTTGAATTTATATTAAAATTTTCTTCAAACTTTTCTTCATATCCATAAATCGAAATTAAAATTTCGTTAAAATTATATGAATTTGTTGTTATTTCTATAGTAATATTGTTATTATTTAATTTTATTTTACTATATTTTTTGTCCCAATTACTCTTTTTTTGTTTGTATATTTTAAATTCTGGAAAATAAGAAGCAAATTTTATCAATAAAGAGTAATTATTTTGATTTTTAACAACATCTATCACACTATATGCTTTATGATCTAAGTATAATATTTGATTTGGTTCATTATAATGAATAATTCCCAAACCTGGATCGTAAATTACATTGTATTTTGTTTTTTTAAAAAAATTATTCCAAGAAAAATTTTTACTAAGTTTTTTAGTATTTCTAACATTTTCTAAAACTCCCCAAAAACGATGTCCTGGGGTATTTTTACTTGAATTATGATAAATTTCCTCACCGTATAACAACATTTTGTCAATATCCATTTGAATCAATAAATATTCCGCTTCTTGATAACTCATGTTGAGATTCAATATGCGAGCGTTCGAGGTTGGCTCTATCAAAAAAGCATATGGATAAGAAGCAAACATTGTGTTCACTTTTAATCCACCATCTAGAATATATTTTTTTGGAAAAATATATATTCCAATAGGATCAGAATGGATAGGTTTCAAATTGAAGCTCAACTGATCGGAATTGGAAAAATGCACACCTGCATATTCTCCTTTTAGATCTTTTATTTTTTCAAATAAATCCGGTAAAATAAGCTCATTAACCTCTAGCCACAAACTAAAATCCATAAAATTATATATTTGACAAAATGCAAAAAGTTAAAATAAACAATTGACTATATATTTACGGAGGATTTATTCATGAGTTGCTCAAATACATTAGCTATAAATAGACCAAGTATGACAAATATGGCAAGCGTGCAATGTAATAGCACATGTTCGGATTTGGGACACGCCGACCCTCTTAATAAAAGTCAATTGGGACCAAGAAAAAAGAGAGAAAAAGTAAGAGAACAGATAAAAGATTATATCCTCCAAATGCTCGGGGCACCAGTAGTTAAAATCGAACTTGATCAACAAAACTTAGACTTTTGTGTCGATCAAGCAATGAAAATATTTGAAGATTATGCAGGAAGAGAATATTTTCAATATTATGTATTTGCAACCTCTCCCGGCAAAAGTGTGTATGAACTCCCACCAGATGTCGGTATGGTTAGAAATGTTTTTTATAAAGAGGTTGGAGATTTTGCTTTTCAAGCAAGCGATCTAGGAGGGGCAATACCAATTGAATACTACACAGGAAGCAATTCAATTCAAGGCGGTTTAGTAAATCCTTTAACTCCAGTATGGGGGAAAATGGGAGAATGGGTTTTGTACAAAGGATACCAACAGATGTATAGCAGAGCTGCATCTGCTCTAGGAGGATGGGAATTTGTCGGAGGAACAAATACAATTAAACTTTATCCAATTCCATATGGTGCAAATAAAGTTATTGTACATTATATTCAAAAAAATAAAGATTGGGGAGATGTAAATCAAGCACTAATGGAGGGAGCCCTCTCATACGCAAAAGAAATAATCGGTAGAATTCGCAGCAAATATCAAAATGTTCCAGGCGCTCAAGGAGCTATCGCAATGGATGGAGCAACCCTTTTACAAGAAGCTAGAGAAGATCGTCAAAAATGGTTTGAAGATCTTATTTATAAATTCGGAGATCTACCATATATCAGTATGGATTAATTTTGAACCATGGCCTGTTACTTTTTTTAATCTATATCTAACTAGTTAATTCGTTTTTTAACTACACTAAAGAGGTTTGCACTGTTTGGTCGCTCCCTACAGGGCAAACTTTTCTCATTCAGAGAAAAGTAGGGGTTTTCTCGCCGCCGTTGATATATAAAACATGCTTATAAATCTTTTAGAAAACGCCAACGCTTTAACCTCCGGACCAGGAATAGACCTTCTCATTGCCAAAGTCCAAGAAATGGCCAATAGAGGGGCTCCAAATGAATATAATAACTATGGATTTAATAAAAGCGATTATGATAGTTACATAAGATTAGTTGCAAAAGGAGTGTTTACATCTAAGGAAATTCAAGTTTCTTACGCAATTCAAATGTTGACAATTCTTTCACATTATCAAAAAACACAAGTTTTAGATTATACAAAAATAAATCAAGCTGTCAAAGAAGATGTAAAAAAGATTTCTTCTTCCAATCATGACGAAGAGAAAATAATGGTTTTTAACCGATCTTCATTAGAATATGAAAAAATGAAGGTTTATGTTCCTGGCGGAATAGATCGCTCAATGATTATACAAATTAATAAAATATTAGATTTGCAATTCAAAGAAGAAGGATCACAAAAAGTAATTGATAACTATGGAAAAGAAGGATATCCAAGATATCGTCTGTTTTCTGTAGATAAATCTGGCGTAAATTTATATAGAATTCATTCCAAAGTCATAAGTAAAATAATTGATTTTTTAAAATTAAGAAAATATGAAGTTGAATACGAATCAGGCAAAGAACCAGCCATAACCAACAATATTACTCCAACATTTCAGAAAATTGTCGATATAGTTATTGTAAGAAAAGAAAAAACTGGATATGGAAATAAATTAGTTGTTCAATTCAATTCTGAAAAAAGCAAAAATCTTTATAACAAAATGAGAGATTTAAGCCTTGCTCCAAAAGCTATCGCCTACGGAGGATCTGGAGTTTTTCATATCAATATTGATGACAAATCTTCTTTTATCGCAGTGACCGAAGCATTGAAAAATATGGAATTCGATATATCACCACTTGAAGAATTTTCTAAAAATCATTTCACAGAAAAACAAGAAGAAAAAAAGATTGAAGACCAAAATTCCATAACATTTAAAGATTTAAATGAAAATGCAATTGATGTAAAAGTAGATTATAGAGTATTAACAAAAAAAAGAAAAGAATTTATAAAAGAGTGCATACAATACACATTTCCAGGTTATATCTGGTCCGGACACCCAGAATATAAATATAAAATATCTGGAACATATAAACAATTTATTTCTTTTGGAAGGATTTTAAAGAAATTTGATTTCGATGTCGATGAATTAAGAGAAATATTAAAGAAAAAACTAGCCGACGGAAGATTAATAAAGACTAGTTGGGAAGGTAGTTTTGATGAAGATAAAAAGTTCATTTCTTCTATAGATTCTAATTTTCCAAAAAGCAATTTTGATCTTTATGACGAACAAAAGTTTGGAATTGCCTTTTTGTACGGCAGAGATAGCGCCATACTGGGTGACGCAACCGGACTTGGAAAAAGCATAATGTTGATCTCAGCAGCAGCATTAAGAATGAAATCTAATCCCAAACCAACATTAATAATAACTCTTAAAAGTATTCAAAAACAATTCGCATTAGAAATCGTAAGAGCTATGGGAGAAGATGAAAGATCTCAAATTTCTTTTGATCCACAAAATCCAAAAAAATGGACAATCATTTATTATGAAAAATTTTCGCAAGGAAATGAAATAGAAAAAAATATAGAAAGTTTAATTAAAACAAATTTTGGAATAGTTGTATTCGACGAACTACACAAAGTAAAACATGGCCAAAGCAAAAGAAGTAGAAATATTGCTAGAATAATAAAAGATATACCAACAAAATGGGGAGCATCCGCAACTGTTTCTTCCAATAAACCATTGGATGTGAAAAATCAATTGGAAATGATAAATCACCCTCTTGGAAAAATTGACAAAAAGAAATTCAAAAGAGACTTCACGGCAGAAGGAAAAGTAGAAAATTCAGAAGAAGAAGAAATAAAAGCAGCAGAAAGATTAAATAAATGGCTCAATTTATCTGGCGTCTATGTGCGAAGAGAAAAAGATGAGCTTAGAGAAATGCCAAGTTTGTCAATAAATGATGAACAAACCTCCATAGATTCAAAAGAATTTCACCAAAAAATGCAAGCTACACTAAGTAATTATAAAAATCCAAATCTGCCAATATCTAGATTAATTGCAGCAAGAGAAGTAATTGCAAGATTAAAAACAAATGAAACCACTAAAAAAGTACTAAATATTATAAAAAATGGAGAAGGAAAAAATCCAGCAGCTAGCAAAGTTGTTGTTTTTACAAATTTCGTAGATGCCGCAAAATTACTCGTTTCTAAAATTAAATCCGAAATAGAATCCGTTAATGCAAATTATAAAGTAGTTACATATCTAGCCAATACTAGCAGAATAGATAAAGATAAAGTAAAAGAAATTTTTACAAATAATCCCAATATTAAAGTTTTAGTAATGAGTATGAAAATGGGCGGAACCGGAATAGACTTTCCTAACGCCGCTCAAAATATGGTCATAAATGATTTTGATTGGACACCAGAAAGCGCAGATCAAAGCGAAGGAAGAATCTATAGAATAAATACAGACCACCCCGTTTTTATTACCTATGTCGTCGGAGCAGGATTCGATAAAGATTTATTCGATAAAGTAAAAAGAAAAAGAGAAATCGCCGCAATTATTCAAAAATATAGGAAAGAATACCACGAAACAGATAGTCAAGAAGCACTTAATAAAATTATCGATGCACAAAAAGAAATTAAGAAAATCGATAGCCAAATGTCCGCCACTATCGCAGCAATAATCCCAGGAATAGATGGAACTATGACTGAATCATTTAAATACTTTTTGGAAAATATAGAAGCATTTGATATAATGGAAATATGACGCAAATAGCACTTGTTGATATAGACGAAACTATATGTTTTAGAAAAGAAAAAAACTACGAAAGTTGTAAACCAAATCAAAAAAATATAGATAAAATTAATAATTTGTACGACTCCGGTTGGACAATAATTTATTGGACCGCCAGAGGAGGACTTTCTCAAATTGACTATTATGATTTGACTTTAAGTCAATTAAAAGAATGGGGATGCAAATTTCACGAATTACAATGTGGACCTAAATACAAACCACATTTTGATTTACTTATCGATGATAAATCTAGAAGAATTGAGGATCTAGATTATCCCACAGCAGCAAAGAAATAATTCAACACCAATTCTTCATTTTTAATCTCCGCCAAACCTCCAGCGAATCAATATCTTTCTTATAAGTTGATGCCACTTTTGACCCAAGTATTTCTCTCGCTCTCTTTGGAACACCCTCTATTTTCGGACGAATAGAGTGCAACCCAGGTATTCTATGAACATTTACATCATCTTCTTTAGTAAATTGTTCTACATTATTAAAATCATGATCAAATTCTTCTTGTCCAAGAAAATTATAAATTCTACTCATTGATGCTTTTGGATTTTTTGTCAAATCATCAAATTCAACAAAAAGCATAGAGTCTGTTTTACCTCTATTTATAGCATCCAATACGCGATTATAAGCCAATCCAACAGGTTGACTCTCATTTGTCCATATGCCACATCTTCCTTCTATTGTTTGAGCACGGAAATAATCACTAGATTCAAACGCCCATTGCGTCTTCCCAGTACTGTTTCTCCAAAGCATTTCAAAACTTCCTAAAATTTCCGATATGTCCCTAACAGGAACAATTATTTTTGGAGTTTCTCCTTTTATAAATTCAATCATTTCAATTAAAGAAAGCCAACCTCTACCTTTATCTATAATTATATCTTTATCTGTATTATGATAAGAATCAAGAGCAGCTACCAAAACTCTTCTCAATTGATCATAATTTATACCCTCGGCTTGATGCTCAATAAGACGATCCCATTGATTTCTTATATTAAACAATATGTCATGACACCCAGAAGTTGCCGGAGAAATGAAAAACTTTGAATTTTGTGCCAAAATATTGCATAAAAGAGTAGAACCAGATCTCGGAAGACCACTAATGTAATAATGAGTTTTCATAAATTTAAAATAGTCTATTTAAATCAAAAATTGACCAAACCATTAAGCAAATAGCATTGAAATATTTTTAAAATATGATATCTTAAAGCATCCATCATTCGTCAAATTTGCGAAATAGAAATAGAAATAGAAACAAATGTTAAACACTGAAACCTTTATTGAAAAAACTCATCAAAGTAAATACACATATCAAAAAACAAAGTATACTGGAA
>Ga0163144_10001284_pt1 | contig 59298 bp, 53 predicted proteins | sample OliLak19BULKMAT1_FD_123175 | JGI IMG/M metagenome (GOLD analysis project Ga0163144, IMG submission 123175) | Freshwater microbial mat bacterial communities from Lake Vanda, McMurdo Dry Valleys, Antarctica - Oligotrophic Lake LV.19.BULKMAT1 | ecosystem: Environmental > Aquatic > Freshwater >...
ACACTAAGGCGCAACGAATGGTGGGTGCTGCCCCACCATTGTTCTTGATCTTCTAGTACGATCTTTGAGATGCCCAAGCTCACTTTGATCAACGACGGCTCGGTTCACGAATTCGAAACCGGGGCCGTTCCCTACGGGGGACATGGCCGGCCCGGATCGATCCTCGACCTCGCCATGCACTTCAACCTGCCCCTCAACCACGTCTGCGGGGGCAACTGCAGTTGCACTACCTGCCACGTCATCCTCGTCGAGGGTGAGCCAAACACCAGCGTGCCCGACACTGACGAGTTGGATTTTCTCGGAATGCTAGATGGGGGTACCGATCAATCTCGACTCGGCTGTCAGACCATCGTTCTCGGCGACGTCTCAATCCGCATCCCCGAATAGCCGCGAGCTGAGCCTCCGCACCCAGTGTTTCCGCGTATTCCAGCGGGAGAAGACGATGAAAAAAATTGGGATGCTGATGCTTCTGCTTTCTGCTACAAGTTGCATGGGTTGGATCTGGCAAGTAGGGGAGGCACGAGACCGTGCCGCCCACTTTCAACCGGTTGACGCGTTGGTGGTCGCTAACCGAATCGATAAAGCCTGGGGAAACAACCCAGCCAACCGCGCCATGCAACACTACCGCGCTGAATACCTGCTGCAGTACACCGTCGACGGCCAAACTCATCGCCACTGGGAAGCCGATTCCCTCAACACCACACAGCGTTTCAGAGCCGAAGCCGTGCTTGGTCAAATGGCTCCCGGTGCAACCGTTAAAGTCTATGTGGATCCCGCCAACCCGCGGCGAATGACCATGCACTTGGCGGGTTGGCAAGCCTACTTTGGCGCAATCGTCTTCGCAACGCTCGCAATTCTATTCGGCAGCGCCGGCAGCGCAATGCTCACCTGGTTTGAACTGAAGTTAAAGTCCAAGCGCTCGAACACCCATGTGGTTTATCTTAGCTAGCATGACCCGCCGCACTTTGCTAGCTGCCGCAACGGCCCCCGCTTCCGACGTTCCGATCCTTGACACGCACATCCATCTGTTCGATCCGAACCGCCCCAAAGGCATTCCGTGGCCGCCCAAGGACGACAAAGTACGTTACAAGCCAGCGCTCCCTCCCCGGTACATTGACCTCACGAAAAACCTCGGCGTCGCCGGGGCCATTGAGCTTGAATGCAGCCCCTGGATCGAAGATAACCAGTGGGTGCTGGACGTTTCCGCCCCCGCTCCAATCATGGTCGGCATGATTGGCAATCTCCCTCCAGGTGACAAGAGTTTTCGAAGCGAATTCAACCGCTTGCGCAAGAACCCCCTCTTTCTAGGCATCCGCTACGGCAACATCTGGGGTTACGACATCGGCAATGAACTGGGCAAACCTGAGTTTATCGCGGGGCTTAAAGAACTTGCCAAAGCCGGGATGATTCTCGATTCCGCCAACCCGAACTTGAAGCTGCTGACCGACCTCCGCCGCGCCTCCGATCTGGTCCCGGACCTGCGCATCATGATTGACCACTTGCCGGGCATGGAAGGCCTCGACAAGGCCGACGCCGTACTTAAGGATCTCTCGGCCCGTAAGCAAATCTACGTCAAGGTCTCTGCAGTGCTGAAGAAGAAGAATGGGGCCACGATCACGGACGCGGCATATTACAAGCCAGTGCTCGACGAGATGTGGCAGCGTTTCGGCGAAGACCGCGTTGTCTATGGCAGCGACTGGCCAAACAGCGATGGCCTCGGCACCTACGAGCAGGTACTCACCGTGGTTCGCAACTACGTCTCCACCAAGCCGCGCCAGATTGCCGAGAAATACTTCTACAAGAACTCAATCGCCGCCTACCGCTGGAAGCCGCGCACCGCCGCCCAGAAGAAGCTCCTCTAATGCGCCTCATCCTCGCTCTCGCAACAGCGCAATTATTCGCGCAGGATTACCGGACTTGGAACGATTACGGAGGCGGCCCCGACTCATCGCAATACACCTCGCTCACCCAAATCAATCGCTCGAATGTGTCGAAACTGCAGGTCGCCTGGTCCTACAAGATCGGCGAAAACAAGCGCTACAGTTTCAATCCGGTAGTAGTCGACGACTTGATGTACGTCATGGGTGCGGGAAATTCCATCGTGGCCCTCAAGGCGGCCACGGGCAAGCCCGTCTGGACGTGGACGCCTCCCGCCGACACAAAAGCCATCACCACTCGAGGCATCAATTATTGGGAGAGCAAAGATCGCAAGGACCGCCGCCTTTTTCTCGCCAGCAACCACATCATGCGAGCCATTGACGCGTTGACGGGAAAAGTGATCGAAACCTTCGGCACAAACGGCGGAGTGGATCTGCGCGAGGGTCTGGATCGAGACCCGAAAATGTTAACTGTCCTTCAGTCCCTCTCGCCCGGCCGCATCTTCGAAGACCTGATCATCGTGGGGTCGGCCACCAATCAGGGCTATGGTTCCGCTCCGGGAGACATCCGCGCCTACAACGTCAGGACCGGCAAGCTCGCCTGGACCTTCCACACGATTCCCCGCCCAGGCGAGTTCGGTTACGATGGCTGGCCGAAGGACGCATGGAAGACAATCGGCGGAGCCAACGTCTGGTCTGAGATGTCGATTGATGAGAAGCGTGGCATTCTGTTCGCGCCCACAGCAAGCGCAAAGTACAACTTCTACGGCAAAGACCGCGCTGGTCACAACCTGTTTGCCGACAGCCTGCTCGCGCTCGATGTCCGAACGGGCAAACGGATCTGGCACTACCAGATGGTGCATCACGACATTTGGGATTACGACGATTCGACCGCCCCCAAACTGCTCACGGTCAAACATGAAGGTAAGATGATTGACGCCGTGGCGCAGGTCTCGAAGCAAGGCTTTGTCTGGGTCTTCGATCGCACCAACGGCAAGCCTCTGTGGCCCATCGAGGAGCGCCCCGTTCCGAAAACGGATATGCCCGGTGAATCGAGCTGGCCGACGCAACCTTACCCCACCAAGCCGGAGCCATTCGCCCGCCAGACTTTCACTGTCGACGACCTGAGCCCTTACCTCAGTGCAGCAGACCGCGCCAAATTTCGAGACCAGATGCTAAGTGCCCGTAACGAAGGGCTATTCACTCCTCCTGCCCGCCGCGGCACGATCCAGATGCCAGGCAACAATGGGGGTGCAAACTGGGGCGGAGCTGCAGTTGACCCCTTCAAAGGCACACTGGTTGTAGTCAGCAAAGATCTCCCTTGCCTTCTGCTGCTCGACAAGAAGAAGGAAGAGGTGCCGGGACTAACCCCCGAAGAACGCTTCGAAAGCGCGTTCGGGTTCATGATCGCTAGCGACGGGTTGTCGGCAATCAAGCCTCCCTGGACTTCGATGACGGTCTATGACCTCAACGACGGCTCAATCAAATGGAAGATCCCGCTTGGAGAAGTGCCTGAGCTCGCCGCCAAAGGCATCAAGAATACGGGCACGCATTACCCCAAGGTAGGCCCAGTCGTGACCGCCAGCGGATTGATCTTCACCGGCACTCGCGACCGCAAGGTGCGCGCCTTCGACATAGATACAGGCAAGCTGCTATTCGAGCAGGAAGTACCAATGGCGATTGAAGGCATCCCCGCAGTTTACGAACTCGACGGCAAGCAATACATAGTGTTTTGCGCTTCAGCACAGGTAGGTTTGATCCCTTCCACGCAGAAGCCAATCGACGGCGCTTACATCGCCTTCGCGCTTCCCTAAATTATCAGCCAAATCAAGGCTGGCAATGCCGCAGCCGCGATTAAGCGCCCTGTGTTCGGGCGCTTGAAGTGTCGCCTTCAACGGTGACTTCATCCACCAGAAATCCTGAGCTTTCGAAACCATACATTACAGGCGTGATTTTGTAGAGCAATCGCGGATGGCTTCTTACTCTTCAACTCATAGGCAACAAGACGTTCACCGTTGATCCAGTGTTCGGTCCGCATCCCCTTCACGACAAGCTTTGCAGTATTGTATTCGTCCATGGCAATCCTGGCAGGATGGTCGGCAGCAATGAAATTGTAGAGCGAGCCGCACTGTTTGAGAGGCCCCTTCTTCGCATCCGGGTTTGCAGCATCATCCACTAGTTGCATCTCCTGACCTCGTGCTCGAATGTGAAGTCCCTCCAGCCCCGGGGGCTGCCACTTGTCCCAACGCACAAGCTGGTACTTCACCCCGCTGTTACCCTCAGCTTGCATCTTCCACTCAAAGGAAAATTCGAAATCCTCGTAGAGCTTCACGGTCTTGATGTCTTGAAATATCTTGAGCCCGCCAATCGACTGTAGGCCCTCGGAAGTCACTTGCCAGGACGCATGCGGGAACGGGCTGCCATCGGCCGCCACCCAATCCTCAACGCCAAGCAACGACAACGGCGTCAGCAGCAACCCACGGCGCGTCCACTTCATTTGCGCTTCGTCGCAACGGCTGCCGGCAGCTCTTTTTGCAGTAGAACCTGCACCTGAGGCACAAGGTTATTGAAACTATCTAGCAGCGCGGCGGCGATCACCTTACCCTCGTTGGTTGTCCCCCAGCCACCCAAGGCAGAACCGCCGAGCGAGCCGATCATCAATCCACCGGCGCCAAGATCGGTTGCACGCGCACTCCCCGTGGCGCTCGCCACTTGCTCAGTAGTCTCATTGTCAGTAAGAAACAATACCGTCTGAGCCTCTTTGAAATTCACGTTGCCTAAAAGCCCAGAGAATTGTCCGATCACCGGCAGACGCGAAACGACGCCGCCAAAACTGTCGCCTGCATTCTTCTCGCTGAACACGATCGTCGTCAGCATAGCGTATTGCGCTTCGATTACCTGCCGCTTGCGAATCGTCTGATCCTTGCGCAACATGCCTGAATTCTCAAGTTCCTGCTCGCGCTTGGCAGCTTCAATTCCAGCACTGCGATCCACCACGCGGAAACACCCGGATTGCTGCATCATCAATCGCATCAGAGGCAATGGCGAAGGCAGGTTGTAGCGCGACATATAGGCGTATCCGCTGGGGTCTTCCACCAGCGCTACCGTTGCTACGGGAACTGCGCAGCGCACCAGATCTTTGGCTGCATTGTGAGCACCTGCACTGCCGCCAGAACCAGTCACTTCGCTGCCTCCCTGCCCCTTCTCCGTCTGGCGGCAGGAGCACAAACTCATCACGATCAGGGCAGCAGCAACGATTCGCACTCTCTAAGTAATAACACTCCACTCGCTCCCGATTTGGTGGGCGACAGCCCGACCTTGATCGCTGCCAAGTCTGGCCTTGAAGCGTTCGATGGGCTCGTCGACCGGCTCACGACCCAGGATAAAGGTCTGATGATGCACCGGCATGATTCGCTCCGCCCCTGCCCAGCCGGCCATTTCAATTGCCTGCTCGGGTGTGCAGTGGCTGGTGATCCACGGGTTATAAGCGCCAATCGGCATGATGGCTAAATCAATCGCCTTCGAGTTGCGCAGACCCTTGAAAAGCGTAGTGTGCGACGTGTCGCCGGAGAACATCACTTTGTACTTTCCAGCCTCGATCATGTAGCCGTTGTAGCCGCGATGCGTATCGCGCCGGACGCGCGCCCCCCAGTGCCGCACCTCGATCGCCTTAATACTCACTGGGCCGATCTGGATGCTCTCGCCCCAACCCAATTCGCGGACGGACTTCCACCGCGTGGCCGCCAGCAGATCGCTTGTTTCGCGCGCACAGATTAACGGAATGTCGCTCTTTGAAATCTCACGCAGAGAAGGGATATCCCAGTGATCGAAATGCGCGTGGCTGAGCAGCACGAGATCGATCTTGGGCAGCTCATCGATCTTCAACGCCGGCTCGACCAATCGCCTGGGGCCGAGGGTTGCGACGAACAAGTCGATGCCGATTCTGCGGCTAAAAACCGGATCGGTAAGGATTGTAAACCCGTCAATCTGAATCAGCGTAGTGGCATGTCCCAGCCATGCGACATTGATCCCCGCAGGCTTCCAGGCCTTTGGATCGGGCTTCGCCGTAGGATTTGCAACTGTCGTTATCATCTCGGTTCCAAACTGGTCAAAGAGGATCGGCCCTTGGCGATAGGCGGCAATTCCGGCCAAGCCAACCCCGCCTGACAGGAACATCTTTCGCCGGCTAATAGCCAAACCGCTCCTCCTTCCAGGGGTCTCCATGATTGTGGTACCCATTGCGCTCCCAGAAGCCGGGTTTGTCCTCGGCTAGCAGTTCGATCGCGCCCACCCACTTCGCACTCTTCCACGCATAGAGCTGCGGCACGACCAGGCGAGCCGGTCCGCCGTGCTCCGGCGTGAGTGGCACACCGTCGTGATGCGTTGCCACCAGTGCGTCTTCCGAAAGAAAATCGCTCAGCGGCAAGTTGGTCGTCCAACCGTGATCGTAGCCATGCGCACTGACAAACTTCGCCTCAGGCTTTGCGCCTCCGGCCAAATCCATCAGAGTCGCCACCGAAACTCCCATCCAGGTATTGTCCAGCTTCGACCAGCGAGTCACGCAATGAAAATCACTGAATACCTCAACGCGCGCAAGCGCCTGAAACTCTTCCCAGGTGAGCGAGACTTCGCGGACTACGAGCCCGAAAATCTCAAGTCTCCACTTCGTCATGTCGACAGGCGGCGTGCCACTGGCGTCCAACACCGGCCACTTGACAGTCTTGCTCTGTCCCGGCGGAATCCTTTGGTCTCGTTTTGTATCGGGCGAAATGATCATGTCTTAATTTGGATGAGTTCAACAGGCTTTGGGATGTTACTAAAACTCAAAACAGTCATCGGGCATACCGTAATGCAGATCCCACAGCCGATGCACGATGAATTCTCATTATTCAATTCCTTTTGTCCAAGCGCATAACTCATGACGTCGATGCCGACCTGGCAGTTCCGCGAACATTCGCCGCAAGCGATGCACTTGTCGTTGGAAGCGATTGCAAAGCGGCTCCAGCGCATACGGGTATAAAACGCGGCCCAAACTTCCATCATCTTCGCAAGTGGGCACCAGTATCGACACCAGACCTTGCCGCCAAAGAACGGGTAGAGAGCGACAGGGACAATGCCAACCAGCCAGGTATCCACGACTAGCCGGTAATACTTGATGCCGGTCCCGGCCGGTTCGCGGAAGGCCTTCACCACATCCTGGCCGAGCATCAGCACTGTGATCACCACCGCCGCCCCCAGCACAATGATGTTCATGCGCTCCCAGGAGATTGCCGTCCGTCCTTTGGGTGCAAGATGCCGCCAGCGGTCGCCCAGCGTCTCAGCCAATCCTCCGCAGCCGCAAATCCACGAGCAGTAGCGTTTTCCGTGCAACAACACCAGCACCGGCAGCAGCACGAAGCTCAGGATCACTCCCCAGACAATCCACACGTCATGCGGATTTGAAAAAAACGTATAGAAAAACAGCGGCCAGGCATAGACGATCCCGTAGCTTCGCCATGCGTTGTTAGCGAAGTCAGAATCCTTGGCCAGCCTCTCCCCCACCCACTGATACTTCACCGCCCAGCCAAACAGAAACTCGGGGATCAGGAAGAAGAAAGTCCATTGAAAACCAATCAGGGTGGCAAAGCGATAGATCTGAAACTTATCCTTGCGGTCAAAGCCCCAGCGCTTCATCGCCTGCAATCCAAACACGGTCACAACCGCCGTATACAGCACCGTGTACCAGAAGCTCCAACCCCGCCCGAAGAAGCTCAACGCTTCGTAGCCCCATCCACGATAGGGCCAAAATTCCTCGCCTTTACCCAGTTTGATGCCGTAAATCGAGTAGGCAATCGCGAATGCGATCAGCAACCCAACCCAACGTTTCCAATCCCATTCATTCTCGAGCCGTATCCCGAGCGATTTCAAGAACTCTACCGGCAGATCCGCCCCGATCAGAACGAAGACATGGTCGTAGCCGGCATCGAATGACCGCAATTCTTCATTCAACCGAACCTCGACGTTGGAGGCGGCAAGCTTGCGCCGGTTCTCGGAAATCAGCCGATCCAATTGAGCGCCGCGGTGCATCAGGGTCACCGAGTTCCGCTCGCTCAAAGCAATCGCGGCCTCAGCGGCGCTGTTGCCGCCACCCACTACCAGAATCTTCTTGTCGGCATACACATTCGGGTTGTAGAGGCGGTGCAGAACATGCAATTGATCTTCACCAGCCAACCCAAGCCTGCGGGGATTCCCGCGAACACCGCTGGCAAGAACTACGTACCGTGTTCGATACTCATTCCCCTTGGTCAATACCGTGAGCCCACCGTCTCGCTTCAGTCCAGTAACTGCTTCCCCAGACCGCAAGTCGATCCCCGCTTCTAGAACCTGCGCCTGCCATTGCTCAATCAACTCCTCCTTGCTAGCCTCCTCAAACTGCAGCAGTGAAGGATTCGCCCGCGAAACCGGCTCAGCATAGATGTATTTCCCTTGGGGAAAGTCGCGGAAAGTAGCCGCCAGTTCCGATTTCTCCAGCACAATCACCCTGCGTCCTAACGAATGCAAACGAAGTGCCACGGCCAGCCCCGCCGCCCCAGCACCCACCACCACGACATCGTAATCCGCATCGACGCCAGGCTGAGCAAGTCGATGATGCAAATGCCGCGCAAGCTCCTCGCCCTGCTCCAGCGCCAGCTTGATGACGGGCGCACCCGCGAGATCTCCAACAATGAACAACCCATCCACCGAACTCTCAAAATGTTCCCGCAGCACGGGCCGGCGCGTGGGCATGTCGGCAGATTGGAGTACGGAACCGGCCAGTCCCTTCGCCCAAGAAATTATTGAGATTTTCGCCACATACTTTCCACTAATCCCATGATGCGACAATTAGGCCGGGTTCGGATAGAACTGATTTTCTGTCTCATGTTGTGTCTGATGGCGCTTCACGCCGCAGACAGTAGAGCCGAATTTGTCGGCGGTACTGTAGCGACCTTCAAGAGCGGCCAGGATGGCCAACTTGCCCTCGATCAAATCGACCGCATGGTCTTCGGGACAAAAGCGAACAAGGTAATCATCCCCTACAGCCAAGTCCGATCGGTCGAGTACGGGCAAAAGGTCGACCGGCGCTATCTGGCCGCGATTCTGGTCTCGCCCATGTTCCTGCTCAGCAAGAAGCGGGATCACTATTTGACCGTTCACTATAGGGACGAAAAAGGCTACGACCAGGCTCTCGTGTTGCGGTTGCCAAAGTCGATAGTACGCGCCACGCTCGCCAGTCTCGAAGCCCGCACAGGTTTAAAAATAAAGGTACAGGACGATGAAGCCCGGAAGGCGTTCCGCGGCTAGACAGCTGCTCCTCGGTTTCGGTTGGTCGGGAATTGCTGCCGCAGCGGCCGCGGAGAAACCTGCGCCCGCTGAACCGCCGCAAAAGCCTGTCGGAGTGCTGCTCAACCCCATCGACGAAGGCCTCAGCCAGCTGCTGCGAATACGAAGGCTGCACGTCCAGGAACTCAGCGGCGGCGATGCCGCCAATCAGATCCGTGACATGATCATCGCCGCGCTCCAAACCGCCGGTTTCTTCGTCGTGACTGAAAACCCCGAGCGCGCGGACGCAGTCCTCAAAGGCACCGCCGAGGACCTCGTCTTCAACGAACAGTTCAGCTCGCACGAGAGCCTCGGCATTCGCAGCAATGTTTCGACGGGCCGCGGCGCAGCGACAGGAAGAACCTCGGATCGAGCAGCCGCCGGAGTCGGCATCACTCAGTCGGAAGACACAAGAATCACCGACCGCAAACACGAAGCTGTCGCTGCCGTACGCATCGTCAACAAAGACGGCGATGTCCTCTGGTCCACAACGCAAGAGAGCTTCGGAGCGAAGTTTCGCGGCGCATCCGCCGATGTCGCCGCGAAAATCACCCGGCAGTTGCGCGCCGATCTCGACCGGGCGCGCAATCTGCCGGCGCAGGTGGCCAAGGCAAGAGAATAGCTCCCAGCTATTGAGGCCGCACACGAAGAATCTGATAAGGCGCACCCGCTCGCAACTTCTCAAGCGCCGGCGGCCGCCCCAACGGATCCATATAAGCCGGTAGCGCACTATCCGTAAGAAGGATCGAACCATCCGGCTCAATCGCCAGCCCGTCGGCCCAAATCACCTTCTCCGACTTGGCCACTGTCCTCAGCGCCCCATCGCTCCCCATGCGAACAATCGCTCCATGCTCGATATCGGTGATCAACAAATTCCCCGCCGTGTCCATCGCGATCCCGTCACTCAGCGGCTTGCGCCCCACCCGCTCAATTTTGCCGTGCACCGCCGCTGTCGAAACCCGACACATCGTGTCATGGCTCATCGCCCCGAAGTAAAGCCACGTCCCATCGCGATCAAGCGCAATCCCGTCCAGACCCACGGCCACCCTCACCAATCCATAGGCGAAGCGATACTGTCCGAACCTTGTCTGGATCACCCAGTCCTGCGGCTGTGCTGCCGCCTCTGTCTGCATCAAACTGCGATACGACTTTGAGGCCACATCGAGCACGATCAACGAGGCCGGACGGATCGGATAGAAACCGGTATCTGCCAGATAGACAGTCCCGCCTTCAGGAGACACGCGCAAATCCTGCGCAAACTGGGCATCCCCTTTGGCAAACCAATGCTCAAACACCAGCTTGCGCGTCGCGATATCAAAGGCAAGCACGCGGGTACGGTCATGATCGAACGCCGCTTGCTCAACGAGCCAGAGCCGTTGCCGGGCATCGATCGTCATCCCAAATACACCCCGAAACTTCGACTGAAACTCAGCGTCCGGAAAAGGCTGCGGCACACCCCCCACCAACTCAAACACTGTCGCCGCACTAAACCGCGCCGCCTTGGCAAAAGGGTGGTAGCCAAAGAAAATGCGCCCTGTATGTTCCACAGCAACATTGCCGGGAGGAAACTCGAGCTGGACCAAAGTTTCAAACGAAGCCGCGCCAGCCCCTAAAGTCACATCGGGATAAAGTCTGCCCAACCCATACTTCCACTTCACCACCCCCATCCCCACCACCAGCGCCAACACAAGCAACGCCATCGATCGGACTGCGACTCTCTGCATGACCAACACTAACCCACCCGCACCTGCTTGCGCGTGTTCGTCTTGCCTGACAACACCTCCACCTCACTCCGCGCCACACCGTAGTGAGACGCCAATACCCTGCACAATTCCTCGTTCGCTTTGCCGTCCTCCGGTGCCGCCGCAACCTTCACCTTCAGCGTGCCGTCGGACATCTCCCCCACCACCTCGCTGCGGCTTGCGCGAGGAATCACTTTAACCGCGACAACCAAATCTCACCCGCCGGGATCTCGACCGGGCCGCTCCAATCCACTTCCCTGCGCTCTCCCTTTACATCCACAAACGCCACTTTCTCGACTCGGCAACTCCCCTTCCCGTAACAGGCAAACACAACCGTGCCAAGTTCAGCCAGCTTCGTCCCAGGCGGCAACTCCGTTGCTAACCTCATCAAGCCGCTGCGCTCCACCGTATTGCCCGCCTTACCCAGATGGCTCATCTGCACGCGTCTTCCTCCGGGCAATGTATACCCAACCGCCACGCGCCCGCCTTCCTTCTGAGTCGAACGAAATTCAGCGTAAGCATAGTTGGCCGGGTCGCTGATATCTTCCCCGCGAACCACCCCATAAGCCCGCAACTTCCCTTCCCGCCTCAACTCCTCACCCATCACCTTCCAGGTCTCCGGCTTCAGGTCCATCACATACTCGCGTGAATGCTCACTCAGATCCACCAGCATGGGATTAAAATCGTAACGCTTCCCCGTCGGCTTCATAGCCCCGGCAACCATGTTGTTGCGCGTCACGGGCATCAACAACGGCCGCGCGCCTTCATACGGACCCGCGAACGGAATATCCTTGTGATCCTTGGCCTGGATCTGATTCCGCAGCGCCGACCCATCCTCTTTCAGCCACACCTTGTAGATGTACTCAATGTCCGTGGTCCGTCCCCAACGCGCCATCAGATCGCGAGTCGAAGTGCCGCCATCTTCATTCGAAAAAATCACGGTATAGGTCAGCGACTTCTCCCGCGCATCCCACTCGACATACATCACCAACGGCACATCGCTCTCGGTGCCGATGGTGTCCGCCCGCTGATACAGAATCGGAGCATGACGCTTCAGATCCTTCGGTTGCGCAAAGGCAGCCGCAGCCATCAGCACCAACAGCAGCAAAGCCTCTAACGTGCGAAACAGCTTCCCGCTGGGACAGGGTTTCTCGAGAATTGCATCCACCATCTTTTCCTCCGGCTTGCCGCGCAATTCTGCAATTGCGCCGCTCAGCACCACCAGCTTAGGTGGCGCAGGTGAGTTCTTGATGGCCCGGATCCGATCCAGTCCCGCCTCGATCGTTGGAATGCGCAAATCCATCAACACCAGTTCCGCCGCAGCCTCGCTCTCGACCATCGTATGACCTTTCGCCTCGAGCAGCATCGTGCGCAACTCGCGCTGGTCCCGGTCGTCCTCAATCAAATGGATTCGCCCCATTATTCAAACACCAGTCCCGCCATCACCATCTGCGGCATTGCCTGATTCCAACTCTTGGGCAACGTGTCGAAAGGCAACCGGAACGGCTTCGTCTCCCCAGCCTTCAACCCGCCCTTGTCCGCCCGCACAATCGGCACAGTCTCGCGCAAGACAACCTGATTGTAAGGGTCGTAGAACACACAATTTAGCTCCACTTTCTTCAGCGCCCGAGTCCCGTTGTTCTTCACGTTGCCGATAATCTCGACCAACTGCTGTCCGCCGAAACTCTCGGCGGCCTTCATTTCCACCCCTGCCAGGGCGAGATTCTGGATATACGCTTTGGCCTCTTCAGGACTCGCCGCCGTTCCGGAACTCCCAGGTCCGCAACCGCAAATTCCCATCAAAACCGTAACTAAAACGACTAAGCGCATCTCTAGACAGCATATACGCCTCCAACCTGTACAAAAAAGAAAAATATATGAGCACACTACACTCATAAAACTAGCCAATACACTGCTAAGCTGTTATAGTTTTTTTAGGCGGCTTTTATGGATTTCAACAAGTTCACCGAAAAGGTTCAGGAATCACTTCGCACGGCGCAAACCCACGCCATGCGCCAGCAGAATCAGCAGGTCGACGTCGAGCATGAGCTGTTCGCCCTGCTCGACCAGCAGAATGGGCTCGCTCCCGCGATCCTCAAGCGGGCCGATCTTCAGCCGGACACGCTCAAGCAACGTCTCGAGCGTGAGATTGAAAAACTGCCCAAAGTCTCCACCCAGACGGGTGGTCCGGATCAAATCTACGTCACCCAGCGGCTGACCAAGCTATTCGCTGACGCCGAAGAAGAGGCCAAGAAGAGCAAGGACGATTTCCTCAGCGTTGAACACATCCTCCTCGCCGCTCTGAGCGACACCGGCGCCACTGGGCGAATCTTCAAGGAATCCGGCCTCACCCGCAACCGTCTCGAAAATTCGATCCAGACCGTCCGGGGCGCACAACGCGTCACCACGCAGAACCCTGAAGAAACCTACGAAGCCCTTGAAAAATATGGCCGTGACCTGACCAAAATGGCTTCAGACGGCAAGCTCGACCCGGTCATCGGCCGCGATGAAGAGATCCGGCGCGTCATCCAGGTGCTTTCCCGCCGCACCAAAAACAATCCGGTCCTCATCGGTGAGCCCGGTGTCGGCAAGACCGCCATCGCCGAAGGCCTCGCCCAGCGCATCGTTCGCGGCGACGTCCCCGAAGGCCTCAAGAACAAACGAATTGTCTCGCTCGACATGGGAGCACTGATTGCCGGCGCGAAGTATCGCGGCGAGTTTGAAGAGCGCCTTAAAGCTGTGCTCAAAGAAGTCGCAAGCGCCGCGGGTCAAGTGATCCTTTTCATCGACGAGCTGCACACTGTCGTTGGCGCAGGCAAGACCGAGGGCTCGATGGACGCCGGCAACCTGCTCAAGCCGATGCTCGCCCGTGGCGAACTGCACTGCATCGGCGCCACGACCCTCGATGAATACCGCAAGTACATCGAAAAAGATGCCGCCCTCGAGCGCCGCTTCCAACCCGTGATGGTCGATCAACCAACGGTCGAAGACACCATTTCGATCCTGCGCGGTCTTAAGGAGCGCTACGAAGTCCACCACGGGGTACGCATCAAGGATGCCGCGCTGGTCGCCGCCGCAGTATTATCCAACCGCTACATCTCAGACCGTTTCCTGCCTGACAAGGCGATCGATCTTGTTGATGAATCCGCCGCCAAACTGCGCACGGAAATCGACTCACTGCCCGCGGAACTGGACGAAATCTCCCGCCGTGTGATGCAGCTCGAAATCGAGCGCACTGCACTCAGCAAGGAAAGCGACGACGCCTCAAAAAATCGTCTCGAAAAACTGGAGAAGGAACTCGCCGACCTCAAGGGCGAATCAGACAGTCTGCGTGCACAGTGGGATCTGGAGAAGGGCGGCGTCGACCAACTCCGTCAGATCCGCGAAAAGCTGGAGCACCTGCGCGTCGATCTCGATCGTGTCGAACGTCAGGCGGATTATTCCGCCGCAGCCCGAATCAAATTCGGTGAGATCCCGAATCTGGAGCGCGAACTGGCGGAGACCGAAGCTAAACTGGCCACCAACCAGGGTCAGGCCAAGTTGCTCAAGGAAGTTGTCGACGAAGAAGACATCGCGGCTGTCGTCGCCCGATGGACAGGTGTCCCTGTTTCAAAACTCCTCGAAGGCGAGATGAAGAAACTTCTCCATCTCGAAGAGGAACTGCACCAGCGCGTGATTGGCCAGGCCGAGGCCGTCACTGCCGTCAGCGAAGCCGTATTGCGCGCCCGTAGTGGCATCAAAGATCCGCAACGTCCCATCGGCAGCTTCATCTTCCTTGGCCCCACTGGTGTCGGCAAAACCGAACTTGCCCGCGCACTGGCCGCTTACCTGTTCGATGACGATCGGGCAATGGTTCGCATCGACATGACCGAGTATCAGGAGAAGCACAATGTCTCGCGCCTGATCGGCGCGCCTCCCGGCTACGTTGGCTACGAAGAGGGCGGCCAATTGACCGAACTCGTCCGCCGCCGCCCCTATTGCGTAGTGCTTTTCGACGAGATCGAGAAGGCCCACCCGGACGTGTTCAACGTCCTCCTGCAGATCCTCGACGAAGGCCACCTCACGGATGGTCAGGGCCGCAAAGTCGATTTCAAGAACACGATCATCATCATGACATCCAACCTCGGCTCGCACCGGATTCTCGAACACCGCGGCAGCTTCGAGGGCGGCGAGTACGACATGATGAAGCTCTCGGTAATGGAAGAGCTACGCAAGTTCTTCCGGCCCGAATTTCTCAACCGGGTGGACGAAACAATCGTCTTCCACGCCCTCAGCGAAGAGCACCTCAAAGAGATCGTCGAGATCCAGTTGTCCAGCGTCCGCAAACGTCTGGCCGACCGCAAGATCGAAATCATACTCACCGATGCGGCGCGCGCTCAACTGGTGCGCATCGGCTACGACCCAACCTTCGGCGCAAGACCGCTCAAGCGTGCAATCCAGAAAGAGATCGAAACTCCGCTGGCGCGCAGGCTTCTGAGCGGCGAAGTCCGCGACGGCACGCGCGTCTACATCGACTACGACCGTCAGACCAGCAACTTGAGCTTCCGGACTGATCAAGCAGTAGCGGCGGACTGATCGCTGCTAGCCTAGAAACTCATGGATGATTTGCAGTTTGACAAGGCAGAGTATTCTGGCCCTTCCGGAATTGGTCTCTGCGCCAATTGCAGTAAACCAATAGAGGGTCAATATTGGCACGCCAACGGCCAGAACGTTTGCGGCGACTGCGCTAATATCCTCAGGCACGTGCAGCAGACGCCCGCACAGTCGATTGTTCTAAAGGGCGCTCTCTATGCATTTGGGGCAGCCATTGCGTGCGCCATCGGCTACGCCGCAATCTTGATCATCACTAAATACGAACTCGCCCTCATCTCGATTGCGGTTGGATGGCTGGTAGGTAAAGCCGCACGCATCGGCGCCGGTGGCCGCGGCGGCCGTCCTGTCCAAATCGTGGCGGTCATCGCCACTTACATGGCAATCAGCGGCAGCCTGTTCTTCCAGATCCTTTACGCTTACTTCAGCGAAGGCAAGATGGTTGCCAATCTCTTCAACTACGTGTGGCTCTTTATTCTCTCCATGGGCAAACCATTCTTCGAACTGCAGGAAGGCTTTAGCGGCCTGCTTGGTGTTGCCATTCTCTTCTTCGGACTCCAGCAGGCATGGCAGCAAACCAGAGGTGTCAGCATCGAATTGGCGGGCCCCTACACCCCCGGCACGGTACAACAAACTTAGATGGAAGCTCCGCCCTTCTGCCAGCAATGCGGTGAAAAACTCACCCCCGGCGCACTCGCTTGCCCCGCCTGCCAACGCCTCGTCTTCGCCAAGGAATTACAAGAGCTTGCCGATCGCGCCCGGGCAACCGAGGCAGTCGGCAACACGAACGAGACACGCAGCCTGTTGCAGCAGATGCTCCTCATGCTCCCGTTCGGCTCATCGCAATATCAGTCTGTTGCTGCCCGGCTTGCCGCCCTGCCACCACCCAACGAACACGACGCTCCCAAGTCTCAACCCTGGCGCAAGCTTGTCACCAGTCTGGGCGTCGCCGGCGCATTGATCTGGAAGTTCAAGGCCGTCGCACTGATCCTCCTGTCCAAAGGTAAATTCCTGTTTCTCGGCCTCACCAAGCTCCCGACACTGTTTTCGATGTTCGCCTCGATGGGCGTCTACTGGGCCATCTACGGCTGGCGCTTCGCGGTGGGCGTAATCCTCAGCATCTACCTGCACGAGATGGGCCATATGTGGGCCTTCCGCCGCTTCGGCATCCCCGCTTCGGCGCCAATGTTCATCCCGGGCTTTGGCGCCTTCGTCCGCAGTCAGGCAGCGATTCCGACTGTAGGGCAGGACGCCAGAATCGGCCTCGCCGGCCCCTGGTGGGGTCTCGGTGCGGCATTGATCTTCGAGGCCGCGGCCCAGTTCTTCGAGCTGCGCTGGATGTCGGCGGTGGCCCATATCGGCGCGGTCATCAATCTATTCAACCTGGTCCCCGTCTTCGGACTCGACGGCAGCCACGCCTATAAGGCCCTCGACAGGAAACATCGCGGCATGATCCTGGCCACCATGCTGGTGATGTGGTACCTGAGCGGCGAGACCATGTTCTTCCTGATCGCCCTCGGCGCGACCTATCGCATGTTCACCAAGGATGCGCCGGAGGAGAGCGACCAAAGCATCTTCTGGCAATTCTTCGGGCTGCTGGCCGCATTCGGATTCCTCAGCATGTGGACCGCGCATTGGGATCGAAGCATGTCGCAAGGCAACTGACAGATGGAACGGGTTCCCTTCCGCGTCACCCACGCAGCCAAGGCTTACGACCACATCGATAAGCTTCCGGTCTCCCTTTTGCTGGACAACATCCGCAGCATGTACAACGTCGGCAGCGTGTTTCGCACCGCCGATGGAGCAGGCGCGGAAGCTCTTTACCTGAGCGGCATCACTGCCCGGCCGCCTAAAAGCGCGATCACCAAAACCGCACTGGGTGCGGAGGAATCCGTCGTCTGGCATCCATCTTCAAGCGCCGTCGAAACCGTAGACAACCTTCGCGCGCAAGGCTACGAAATCGCCGCGATCGAAACCGCAGTCACTGCCGTCGACCTCTACGATTGGCAACCGCGATGGCCTGTGCTCCTGCTGTTCGGCCATGAAGTGGACGGCATCGGCGACGAACTCCTCAACCGTTGCGACACCTTCGTCCGCTTGCCGATGCTGGGTCTCAAGCATTCCCTCAACGTCTCAAACGCAGCGGCAATCGTGCTCTACGAGTTGTTACGCAAGTATCGCCACCGTTAGCAGCACTGCCCCAACCGTTACCGCGCCCCAGAAGCCCCAGAATATGGCCAGAGCCTGGCGCTGCGTCAAAATCGAATGACCGTAACTTTCCAGCCCGCATCGGCGAATCGGATTCAGAACTCATGAAACTCCTAATCGCCATCTGTATCGCAGCCCTCGCCGCCAGTGCACAGCCCAGGACCCCGATCCTGCTCGAGCTGTTTACCTCTGAGGGTTGCTCGAGTTGCCCACCCGCAGACCGGTTGGTGGAGTCTCTCGACAAGCAGCAACCCTTCGCCAACGCCGAACTGATCGTTCTTGGCGAACATGTCGACTACTGGGACGGCGCCTGGAAAGATCGCTTCTCGTCCTCCGCCCACACCAGGCGCCAGTGGGAATTCGCCCGCCACTTTGGCCTGAGCGGCGTCTACACACCGCAGTTAGTGGTCGATGGTCAGAGCGAATTCGTCGGCAGCAATGGTCCGGACGCGAAGATTGCCATTCAAAAGGCACTAGCCAGCCAAAAGCATCCGCTCAGCCTGACCGCCACAGCCTTAGGCAACAAACTCAAGGCCACCATCAGCATCTCAGGCCTCGGCTCCAAGGGTGCAACGGTCTTTCTAGCTCTCGCCGAAAACCAGGCGGAATCGAAGGTCACACGCGGGGAAAACGCCGGCCACCTGCTCAAGCATGTCGCGATTGTGAGGACGCTACAATCAATTGGCGAAATCACCAATGACTTCCGGAAAGACCTGGATTTGAATCTACCCGCCGCATCAGGCGGCCTTCGCGTAGTAGCCTTTGTACAGGATCGCTCTACCGGCCGCATCCTTGCCATCGCTCAGGTAAAACTTTAATGCGCTATGCCCTCTTGCTGGCGGCAACTACGCTCAGCGCCTTTGCCCCCAACCTCAACCCTGTGAAGTGGACGCTCACCCAACAACCAGGCAAGCTCATCCTCCACGCCAGCATCGCCGAACGCTACAAGCTCTACTCCCTCACCAAACCCAAAGGCGGCCCAATCGCGCTCGAAATCAAGATCCGCGAAACAAATTGGGTGCCTTCGATCCGGCCCATACAGCCCGATCCCGCTCACACGCTGGAGGGCGAAGTCGATTTCGAAATCCCACTCAAGCTGACGAAACCGATCCCTGCCAAAGGCCTCACACTACATCTCGATCTTCGCTACCAGTCTTGCAGCGATCAGATCTGCCTGCCGCCAACACGCCGCGAACTCCAGATCGAACTCCACCGTGCGCCATGATAGAAGTTGATGAAGTTTTTCCTTGCCCTTCTGTGTCTGGCCCTTGCCGGCCAAGCCCAAGTCCGCACCCCCGTCCTCATTGAGCTCTTCACGGCTGAAGGCTGCTCCTCATGCCCACCAGCCGATGAACTCATCAGCGCCATCGATCAACTCCAGCCGATCCCCAACGCCGACCTCATCGTCCTATCCGAGCACGTCACCTACTGGGATAATTCCTCAAAAGACCGCTTTGCCACCACCGCCCTCACTAACCGCCAGCTTGGCTATTCGCAGTTGCTCAAGCTGGAAGGCGTCTACACTCCGCAACTCATCATTGACGGGCAATATGAATGTGTCGGCGGCAACGGACCCGAGGCCAAGAGGCTCATCCTCAAAGCGCTTGCCCAACCCAAGCCCCTACTTGAGCTCTACGCGAACATCAACGGCGGCAAGCTCAAAACCAACATTGCCTTCTTCGGCCTCGATGGAGCAAAGGTTCTGCTGGCAATTGCCGAAGAAAATGCCGAGACCAAAGTCACCAAAGGCGAGAATGCCGGCAAGACTCTCAAGCACACTGCAGTGGTTCGCTCGCTACATAACATCGGCACTGCTTCCGGCCTTCGCTTCGACACATCGACGGAAATCGCACTCCCACCCATCGCCGCCAAATTCCGTGTCGTGGCCTTTGCCCAAGACGCCAAGACCGGCCGAATCCTAGCCGTCGCACAAACTAAGTTCTAGGCGAGACTACTTGCCGCGAATGCGATTCTTCGCATCCCCTGTCGCCTCAAACTCGCTGATATTGTCGAGAGTCGTCATCGCAATCCCTTGCAACGCTTCATTGGTAAAGAACGCCTGATGTCCCGTGATCAGTACGTTTGAAAACGTCAATAGCCGCGCGAAGACATCGTCCTGCAAAACATGCCCGCTCAAGTCTTCAAAGAACAAATCGGCTTCTTCTTCGTAGACATCGAGGCCCAGCGCCCCCAGGTGCTCCGTCTTCAACGAGTCGATCACCGCCCTGGTATCGACCAACCCGCCGCGGGAGGTATTGATCAACATCGCGCCAGCCTTCATCTTGGCCAGTGTCTCCGTGTTGATCATGTGGTGCGTCGCCGGCATCAATGGGCAATGGAGACTGACAATGTCACTCTTGCGCAGCACATCCGCCAGCGGCAGATAATTTACCCCCATCTCCCGGACGCTCACATTCGGAGCAACGTCGTAGGCCAACACTTCGCAGCCAAAGCCCAACATGATCCGGGCGAACACCTGCCCGATCTTGCCTGTCCCAATCACCCCGATCGTCTTGCCGTGCAGATCGAATCCCAACAGTCCTTCGAGCGCAAAGTTCCCTTCCCTCACCCGGTTGTACGCGCGGTGCGTCTTGCGATTCAGCGTCAGAATCATGGCCACTGCGTGCTCGGCCACCGCAAACGGCGAATACGCCGGTACCCGCACCACTGAGATGTGATGCTTCTTTGCGGCATCTAGATCTATGTGATTGAACCCGGCGGAACGGGCCGCAATCAACTTCACTCCCAGGCCAGCTAACTTCTCGATCACAGCAGCATTCAAAATATCATTCACAAACACGCAAACGCAGTCATGCTCTGCCGCAAGAGTCACCGAATCTTCGCTCAAATGAGGAGTCAGGTACCGGATCGCATGCCCCTTGCGAGCATTGTAGTCGTCGAATACACCCCGTTCAAAATCCTTCGCGCTAAAAAATGCAACCTTCATAAGACGTCCGCAAACCCTTTCTTCAAATGCTTGAAAACCAGCCCGCCAGCTACAAATGCAATACTGGCCCACACGGCCAACAATGCGAATTCACTCCAGTCCGGCATCCGATGCGTCAGCATCCTGTCCCGGTAAGCCCGCACCAGAAACGACAACGGATTGAGCGCCGGCAGGAACCGGAACCGCTCAGGAATCTGCTCAATATCAATGAAGATCGGAGTCACCCAAAACCACAAGCTCAACACCACTGTCACTACTTGCGCCGTGTCCCGCAAATACACCTGAAACGCAGCTACCATCCAGGAGATCCCAATCGAGAACAGTCCCAGCAGCGCAACATAGAAAGGCAACAGCAGCGCAAACTCGCTGATACCCCCGTCAAATAAAATCACTGCCAGCAACGCGATCGCAAAGGTCAGTGCATGATTTACAAGCGAAGAAAGAAACACGCTCACCGGGATGATCTCGCTCGGAAACACGGTCTTGGTGATCAGATTCGATTGCTCCAGTAGCGACGTCGAGCTCCGCATGACCGTCTCCTGAAACAGCATCCACGGCAGATATCCGGTAAATAGAAAAATCGTGTAGTTCTTCGTACCCTGACCATCTGGTACGCCCATTTTCAGGCACACATGGAATACGAAGGTCCAGCTCAACAACAACACCATCGGCTGCACCAAGCCCCACAACCACCCGCCCATCGAGCCGACATAGCGTCTCTCGAAATCGCGGCGCACCATCTGAAACAGAAGGCTGCGGCGTTCGATGATATTGCGGAGGAACCCGAAGCCGGGTAGACCAGACATCACACTTCAGGATAGAGGGTCAGCGGGCCTTCTGGAGAGCAACTCGCGCATCTTGATTTCGGCCCACCGCGCGATAGGCATTGGCAAGCGCCAGCCAAAGGCTCTTGTCGATGTTCGCCATGGCTGCAATTTCAAGATGAGGAATCGCTTCTATGGGCAGCTTCAACGTAACCAGTGCCCGCCCCAGGGCAGCCTGCGCACTCAGCAATTTCGGATCCAGCCTGACTGCCGCGCGGTAGAACGGCAACGCGGGCTCCGGGCCATCCAGCTTCTCATGACAGTCCCCAAGTTCATATTCAAGAGCCGCCTCGTTCAGCCCCAGCCCCTTCACCCGCAGCAATGCGTCACGCGCCTCCGCAAAACGTCCGGCCTTCCAGAGCCCTCGCGCCACATCGCGTTCCAGACGCCGCAACTCTGGAGACGGCCCAAGCAGAGTCAACCGTTCAAACGCCGCCTTCGCCGCCGCCTCGTTTCCTTCAGCATTCCGCGCCAGGCCAAGCCCATACCAGCCACGTGAGTTCTTCGGCTGCTTTTGAGTCATCAACTCAAACCAGCGCGCGGCTTCCGCATGATGACCGCACGCCGCCTCGGCCTCGGCCCGCTGCTCCAAATACTCCGGCAGACTCTCTAGAGTTTTGGCCCGTTCGAAGTAGGGCAACGACGGACAAGCTTGCCCAAGCTTCAACATCGCCGCCCCCGCAATCAGATTGCCTTGCGCTGAGGCTGGCTGAGACTTCAAGAACGTTTTCATTTCCGCCAGCGCCGCTGCGTATTTTTTAGCACTGTAATAGGCAAGGCCGGCGTTGTAGCGAATCATAAAATCCTGCGGATATTGTTTGGCAAGCGCAACGTACAACTTAGCCGCCTCCTCATACCGGCCCATGCGCATCGCATCGCGTGCCACATCGGCTTGTGCCAACAGGATCAGCAAAACCCAGATCATTTACAAACAACCTCGATCCACAGTGCTGGAGCGTCTAGCGCCGTCACAACAACGTCCTCGCATCCATCGCCGTTCAGGTCTGCCGCGGCCAGCCAGCGGTACATCCGCGCCTCGCTCTTCAACTCAGATCCAAGTTCAAACCTCTTGCCCGCGCGATTCCAAAACAACCCCAACGGCTCACGAGCCACAGTCCCCTTCCCTCCACTGACAGACAATGCATCGCTGCGAGCCGCAATCAAATCCGGCCAACCATCTCTATCGAAATCTACAGCCGCGATCCCCCACCCAGCCATCGATCGCGTCAGCCGTGCCAACCCGGTCTCAAGTCCCGCCTCCACCAACTCTTTGCCAGTATTCCGATAGAGCGGAAACGTCTCATCCCGCAGCGCTGTGTAAACAAGGTCGAGCTTGCCATCGCGGTTGTAATCAAATGCCACGCTCCCCATCGCCGATGGGCTCTTGCCATCTGCTGGCGCTGCAACTCCCCATTCGAAAGCCCTCTCTTCAAACTTCAGCTTGCCCTGGTTCAAAAACAGCAGGTTCAGCATGCGGTCGTTGGTCACAAACAGGTCGGGCAAACCATTCCCATCGAAATCTCCGACTGCAACGCCCATCCCCTTCCCCTCAGCCCGCGCAACCCCCGACTCCACCGAAACATCCTTCAGCTTGCCGCCACCCAGATTCTCAAACAATTGATTTGCACTCGCGCCGTAAAACCTCGGATGACAATAATCCGGCTTACCTTCCACCACACAGGCCCGGTCCCCAGCAGCCGTCCACTTCACGTAGTTCACAACAAACAGATCCAAATCCCCATCCTGATCGAGATCCGCCCAAGCAGCCGAATAAGCCCACCGGCCCGCATTCGGCAATTCTGAATATCCAAACTTGCCCCCGCCCAGATTCCGGTACAGGTGGATGAAACCAACGCCAAGCACGGCCAAATCCTGCTTCCCATCCCCGTCGTAGTCCCCTGCCGCAGCACCCATGGCATACCCAATTTGCTTCAGCCCCGACCCCTCGGTAACATCCACAAATTTGCCGCCGCCCTCATTCCTGTACAAGCGGTTGAAGAACTTGGGCGAACTCTTCGCAAGCGACGGCAACTCAGCGCCATTGGCAAAGAACAAATCCTTTCGCCCATCCCCGTCGAAGTCGAAAACAGCAAGCCCCCCGCCCATCGTGCCGGGCATATATTTGCGCACACCTTCCCCGCTCGCCTGCACAAACGGCAACTCATGCACCCGGAATTCAGGCGCCGCCCCCAGCAACGCAACCAGCCACAACGAAACCATGTCTACCTAGGTCCAGAATATAAGAATGGAATTGAAGCTCGTACAACTCACCATCCCTGAGGGCGCAAACCTGATCTTTGGACAAAGCCACTTCATCAAGACGGTCGAGGATCTCTACGAAGCAATCATCAATACCAACCCATCGATGGAATTCGGCATCGCCTTCTGCGAAGCTTCTGGCGATCGCCTGATTCGCGTCGAAGGCAACAACGATGAGATGAAAGCTGCCGCCATCGAAAACGCACTCAATGTCGCCGCCGGCCACAGCTTCTTCATCTTCCTGCGCAAGGGTTTTCCAATCAACATCCTCACTCGCATCAAGGAAGTCCCCGAAGTCGTAACGCTCTTTTGCGCCACCGCCAACCCGCTCCAGGTCATAGTCGCTGTTAGCGAACAAGGCCGCGGAGTGCTTGGCGTAATCGACGGCGGCAGCCCCCTGGGCGTCGAAGGCAAGGAAGGCGTCGAGTGGCGGCACAGCCTGCTCCGCAAGTTCGGCTACAAGCGCTGACAGCAATGCTTGGCGCACCCGCTGGCTTTGAGACGTTCGCCAGATCCTGTCCAACTTCCACCGCGGGAGAGGTTAGCATGTTAATTGCATGAAGACCGCCAAAATTGAAAAGCCCCTCGGCTTCGACACACGCGCCCTCCACAAAGGCTACGATCCCGACTCCGCAACCCACGCGCGAGCCGTCCCCATCTATCAAACCACTTCCTTCACTTTCGAGAACTCCCAGGACGCCGCCGAACTGTTCGGTCTCCAGAAATTCGGCAATATCTATAGCCGGATCATGAACCCCACCACCGACGTTCTCGAACAACGCGTCGCGTCTCTCGAAAACGGCATCGCCGCCCTTGCTGTCGCCTCGGGCCAGGCCGCACAGTTCCTCGCTATCACCAACATCGCCCAAGCCGGCGACCACATCGTTGCCGCCAGCACCCTCTACGGCGGCACTTACACCCAGTTCGACGTCAGCTTCAAGAAAATGGGCATCGACACGACTTTCGTCGAGCCGGACGATCCCGAGAATTTTCGCAAGGCCATCCGCCCCAACACCAAGCTCATCTTCGGCGAAACCATTTCCAACCCGCGCGGCAACATCCTCGATATCGAAGCCGTCGCCAAGATCGCCCACGATAACAAGCTCCCCTTGATCATCGATAACACCTTCGCCACCCCCTACCTCTGCCGCCCCATCGATCACGGCGCAGACATCGTCGTCCACAGCCTCACCAAGTTCATGGGCGGCCATGGCACCTCAATCGGCGGCATCATTGTCGATTCAGGAAAGTTCGACTGGAAATCCGGCAACTTCCCACAACTCAACGAACCCTCACGCGCCTACCACGGCATGGTCTTCTCCGAAGCTCTTGGCCCGATCGCTTACATCATCAAGGCCCGAGTAGAAGGCCTGCGCGACATGGGCCCGGCCATCAGTCCCTTCAATTCCTTCCTGTTCCTTCAGGGCATCGAGACGCTCAGCCTCCGCATGGACCGCCACATTCAGAACGCAAAAGCCGTCGCCGATCACCTCGAAAAACACCCCGCCGTGGCCTGGGTCAAGTACCCTGGCCTCAAGTCGAGCCCCTACAACTTTCTCGCGGCAAAGTACATGCCCAAAGGCCCCGGCGCGGTATTCAGCTTCGGCCTCAAGGGCGGTCTCGAAGCCGGCAAAAAATTTGTCGATAGCCTTCAGATCTTCTCGCACCTGGCCAACGTTGGAGATGCGCGCAGCCTCGTGATCCAGCCCGCCGCAACCACTCACCAGCAACTCAGCGCCGAACAGCAAGTCGCCGCCGGCGTTTCTCCCGATATGGTCCGACTCTCGGTCGGCCTCGAATCAATCGAAGACCTGCTCTGGGACATCGACCAGGCCCTCAGCTAGTCAAACTCAAACAGCTTCTTGGGCGGGCCCTTCACCGGGTCCGCCTTCGCCTGCTTCAGCAGTTCATCGAATTTCTTGTTCAAAACCTCACCCTGATTCTTGTTCGCCTGAAAACTCTTCTGGAACGCCTCTTCCCGCCGCGCAGCTTCCCCCTTTAGATTCTGCACTGCCTTGGCAAAATCCTCGATGGGCGCCGCCTTTTTCTTCTCCTCGTAAGTGATCACAGCCTCGGTCACAATGTCCACCTTCAACTTCGCCTCGCAACACGGACAGGTTATTTCCATTAGCTTTTTCATAAAGAAATCCTATCGCAAGCCGATTATAAGAAAAGGAATTCTAAGGCGAGATTTTGTAAGTGAAAGGCAATCTATGACTGTGAAGTGCGTTGTGATCGGTCCGGACCGCGATCTCGCGGGACAACTATTCAGCTGTTTTGAAGACCTCGGGGGCATCAAAATCCAGCGGGACTTCAGCCAATATCCAGACGAATCAGAATTGCTTCGCATGGTTCGCAGCCTGCTTCCTCAGATTCTGTTTGTCAGCCTTCACGATGAGAAAAAAGCCTTTGAAATCATAGAGCTACTCGAGCGCGAACACCCAAATTTACAAGTCGCCGTATTCCACAGTTCGGTCGAGCAACAAACATTAATTAAGCTGATGCAACACGGCATCCGAGAATACATTGCTCCGCCCTTCGACGCCGACGAGATGGCTGAAGTCCTCATCCGAATCCGCGACGCCGCGCTCAAGAATCCTCTCACTACCCCCTCCACGAGCCTCGTTTACTCGTTTCTGCCCTCAAAACCCGGCTCCGGCACCACCACCTTGGCGATCAATACAGCCTTGGCGATTGCTAAACAACCAGATTCTAACTGCCTGCTCCTCGATCTTGACCTGAACAGCGGCCTGATCCGGTTCCTGCTCAAACTCGACAACGACTACACCATTCTCGACGCCGCCGAGCACGCCAGCGACATGGAAGACGCCCTTTGGCCCCAGCTTGTTTGTTCGCTCGGCAAGCTGGATGTCATCCATACCTCCAGAATCACCCCAGGCATCCGGCTCGAAAGCGCTCAAATCCGCGCCTTGCTCGACTACGCCCGCAAGCACTACAAAGCAATTTGCTTCGACCTGTCGGGCAACATGGAAAAATACGCCATGGAAGTCATGCAGGAATCGAAAACCATCTTCGTCGTCTGCACCCCGGAGATCCCTTCTCTTCATCTTGCCCGCGAGAAATATCATTTCCTCAAAGACTCAGGCCTCAAAGACAAAGTCTCCTTCCTCCTCAATCGCAGCTCAAAAACAGACGTTCTCCAGTTGGACCAAATTCAAAGTCTTCTCGGTGCCAAAGTAAAAGTCTCCTTCCCCAATGACTATCGCGGCGTCAACCAGGCCGTTGCTGAGGCCAAACAGATCAGCCAGTCTTCTGAGCTCGGCAGGCAAATTACCAATTTCGCAAACAGCCTCCTCGATTTGGAATCAATCCCCGGCGGCGCAAACTCCAAGAAGAAAGAAACCCGCGGCTTTGGCGATTTCTTCAAGTTCGGCGCATCCCGAGTCGCAACAGTTTCCGATAGCGAAACCAAGGCGTAACCGTTAAGATGGGTATCTGCTTGTCAGATGCTCCGTGCTCTAGTCCTAACCTTCCTTCATTTACAAGCGGTTACCTCGCCCGCTCAGGACCACTCTGCCCTGAACCACTCTGCCCTGAACCGGCTCCTCGATAACGAAAAAACCAAACTCAAAATCCCGGGCTATGCCGCCGGTGTCTATTACAAGGGCGAAATCGTCTGGACCCGTGCCTCCGGCTTCGCAGACATCGTCAGCAAACGACCAGTTCGCCGCGATACTCCTTTCCGGATTGCCTCCGTCGCCAAACCGCTCACCGCCACCGCGCTGCTCCAACTCGTCGAAATGGACATGCTCAACCTCAACGATGACATCCGCAAACACTGCCGCGCGTTCCCTGCCAAACCGTTCCCCACTACCATCGGCCAACTGCTCGGCCACCTAGGCGGCATACGCTCTTACCGGACCGAAGACCCCACCGACGCCAACAACACCATCCACTTCAGATCGGTAGCCGACGCTCTCAGAAAATTCTCGGCCGACCCCTTAAGCCACGAACCAGGCACCAAGTTTCTCTATTCTACCTACGGCTTCAATCTCGCGGGCTGCGCGGTCGAAGGAGCCTCGGGCATGCCCTATGAACGCTGGATGCAGGACAAAGTCTTCGCCACCGTTGGCATGTGCAGTACCGTCCCGGATAACGATCGGGGAATCTCTTTGCGCCGCGCCAAAGGCTACAAGAAAACTGTCGCCGGCGAGATCGAAAATTGCGCCATCTCCGACAACTCCGCCAAAATCCCCGGCGGCGGCTACGTCTCAACCGTCGACGACCTCCTGCGCTTCAGCGAAGGCATCTACCGCCAGCGCTTCCTCAAATCGGAACTCAACGACCTGATGTGGACCTCAGGCCGGCTCAAATCCGGCGCGCTCACCGGCTATGGCCTCGGCTGGAGTCTCGCCAAATCTCCGGAAGGCGATCGCGAAATCTACCACACTGGCGGCCAGCAGGGCGTCAGCGCCATCCTCTATCTCCGCCCGGAGCAACAGTTTGCCTTTGTCTGGCTCACCAACCTCGAAGCAATCGAAAACCGCCTCCCCACCTCGCGGCAAGTCTACAAACTCCTCACGAATAAACCGGAACCAGCCAGGTAACACTTCCCTCCGTCGAGCGTTAACCTCTAGTAGGCGCTCGCGAATTGCATCTCCAATCCATCCCCAGCCCGGCTCCCGAATCCGACGAAGCGCTCATGGCCAGCGTCCGCGACGGCGACCACGCCCCACTGAGCACCCTGTTCGAACGCCACGGCGAAAAACTCTTCCGCTATTGCTGGCGCATGAATCAGGACCGCCAGTTGAGCGAAGATCTCGTTCAGGAAGCCTTCTGCCGCATGTTGCGTTTTCGCGCCAGCTTTAAGGATGGACACACCTTCCAGTCCTGGATGTATTCGATCGTGCGAAACCTTCAGATGGACCACTGGCGCAAGAAGCGCTTTGAAGCCCAATGGGAAGAAGGTTGGGACGCCCCTGCCCCCGGCCAGACTCCGCTCGAAGACAAACAAGAAGCCGCGCTCCTGCACAAAGCCCTCGCCATGCTTCCCCCATCCAAACGCGAAATCCTCGTCATGGCCCGCTTCCAGGGCCTGCGCCACGAGCAAATCGCTGAAATCATCGGCTGCGAAACCGTAGCCGCCCGCGTCAGGCTCCACCGGGCTCTGGCCTCGCTCAAACAAACTTATCTCGAATTGCTTGAAGGGAAATCCACCTCATGAGAGAACTCAACTTCTGCCCCACCGGTGAACGCCAACTCGCCGCCTACCTTGAGAATCGCCTAAGTGGCGCAGACCGCAACAGCTTCGCCGAACACGCCTCCACTTGCTCCGTCTGCCAGAGTGAATTAGAGATCTGGGACAAGCTATCCAGCCTCCCCACTGCCAGCCCCAGCGCCTACTTCCGGCAGGACTTTGAATCCATGCTCGCCCGCGAATCGAGAACACACCTTCAACCGAAAGTAGCTTCGAAATGGTACGCTCACCCGGGCCTGGCCTGGGCTGCTGCGGCAGTCTTCGCCATCTGCGGATTCTTCGCCGGCTCAACTATCACCACCAGCCGTCAACCCCAGCCAGAAGTAAGCGAACTCCGCGAGGAACTCCGCAACATGCGCGGCATGGTCGCCATGAGTCTGCTCCAACAACAGAGCGCCGTCGAGCGCCTCCGCGGCGTCAACTATTCGGTCCGTCTCGACAACCCGGACGAGCACGTAGTCGAAGCTCTCATTCAGACCCTCCGCAGTGATTCAAGTGTCGATGTGCGCCTCGCCGCGACCGATGCCCTGCGCAAGTACAGCCAACGGCCGCACGTCCGACAGGCGATCGCCGAAGCCCTCACCCTTCAGGATTCGCCACTCGTACAACTAGCCCTGATCGACACAATGGTCGAGATCCGCGAGCGCCGCGCCGCAGGCGCCTTCGCAAAGCTCGCCGCCAGCACCACTGTTGACCCCACCGTCAAAACCCGTCTCGAAAAAGCCATCGAGGAGCTCAAAGTCCAATGAACCGCCGCACCATGCTCATCAGCCCGCTCGCCCTGCTCGGCGCACAGAAACACGCCTTCCGGTTCGACCGCCACTTCAACGTCCAGCCACAGGTCATGGACATCGAAATCGTCAACGGCTCAATCCAGCTCAAGGCTTCAACCACCAATCAGGTCCGCGTAGTCGCCGATATCGAACTCACATCGCCAACCCCCGAAAAACTCGAACTCGCCAAGCGCGAAGTTCGCTTCGAGCCCCGCCTCGATGGCAATACCTTCCGCGTCGCGGTCGAATCCCCAGACAACCGCCGCTGGCAACGCTACTCCTACCGGCACAATGTAGAGATTGAAATGCCAGCCGCCGCGCGCCTCATTTTGCGCGGCATCAACGGCCAGATCAACATCTCTTACTCTGTTCCGCCCTCCAAGGACATCTACGTCAAAAACATCAACGGCGAGATCCACCTCGAGTTCCCCGGACAACTCAACGCCGACTTCCAGATGAAAACCATGAACGGCCACATCTACACTTCCTATGACATGACGGCTATCCCCAACAAGGCCGAAACGGAAGTAACAGAGCGCGGCATGAAGCGTATCGTAAGCAGAAATCGCTTCGCGGGTGGCCGCGTCGGACGCGGCGGTATCGTAGTCCAAATTGAAGGAACCAACGGCGACATCCGCATTCTCGAAAGAAAGGCTTAACAACAAACAAATGAAAAATCTACTGCTCGTACTGTCGATCTGCGGATTGTCCCTGCTGGCTCAATCAACCGGCGAAAAACTTTCTATCGCATTCCGCGATCCTTCCCGTCCGGGCACCCTCAAAATGAGCGTCCTCTATGGCTCAATCTCGGTCAAGACCCACGCCGGCAAGGACGTGATCGTCGAATCCACTCCGCGCAGCGACAAGGATACAGAGCGCGATATCCCTGAGTCGGCCAAAGGCCTCAAGCGCCTAAACTCCACCGGATCTTCGATTACCCTCGAAGAAGAAAACAACATTGTCACCGTCTCATTGGGCTGGAAGGCCCGCGGAGAAAACGTCACCATCCTGGTTCCGGTCAAGACTTCACTCAAGCTCTCGGCCACCAACGGCAAGATGATCTCCGTCGAAGGCGTCGAGGGTGAGATGGAGCTGAACGCAACAAACGGCGGCATTCAGCTCACCGACATCTCAGGCTCGGTCATTGCTCACTCCCTGAACGGCAAGCTGATCGCCAAATTCAAATCCGTGGACGCATCCAAACCAATGAGCTTCAGCACCATGAACGGCGCCATCGATATCACTCTGCCCTCATCCACCAAAGCAAACCTGAAAATGCAAACCAATAACGGCGATGTGTTTACCGATTTCGATGTTCAAATGCAGCCGAATGCCACCAAAGTTGAGAAGACTGAGGCCAAACCCGACAGCCGCAACCGCAGCAGAGTCCGCATGGAATCCACCAAGGTCGGCGCAATCAATGGCGGCGGTTCCGATTTCAACTTCAAGAGCTTCAACGGAAACATCTACATTCGTAAAGGAAACTAGGCTTTTAGGACGGAATTGGGCGTTATATTATCAAAGGGCGATCCGTGGACGATAAGCCCTGAAGAGGAGTAGCCCGATTCCGTCCTGTTTTCAAGCTGCGTTGCTGCTCGCCCTGCTGGCCTGCCTAAGTTCAGCGCAATCCATCCCACCGTTTCGCCTCAATTCCGCCCCAAAGCTAACTGATGCGCTTCAGGAAATTTGGCGCTGGTCCAGTTTCGACCAGCGCGACGGGCTTCCCTCCAATGAAGTTCTTCAGTTGATCGAAACTTCCAATGGAATGGTCTGGGCCAATACTTCGGCTGGCGTCGCCTGGTATGACGGTTACCGTTGGCACAATGTGCCCTGCGAATCTGCTCCCGACAGGCTTCCTCCCCGGCAACTCCAGACCTTCGATGCCGATACCGTAATCGGCACCGGAGAATCCCAGCCCACTATCTACACCACCACCTCCTGCAAATCCATCGCGCTGAACGATAACGGTCGCAATCTCCGAATCTACGCCAGCGGCAGCAAAACTAACGGCAAATTAGTCGTCCAGGATTCCGAGCTCAACTACTATTCCTGGGATGGCTCGAGTCCGCAGGTCGAATCCAAGTTGTTCTCCGGGCCAGAAAACCTTGCCAGCCGTCTGGGCCTTCCCACAGGCGCGCCAATCTTCCTTTCCACCAAAGCCGGGTTGGTCCGGCTCACCAATGCCGGGACTGATCTCGTGCTCGGTTCAAAGCTGCCCGCAGACTCTTCGCGTGTCGCGGGCGTGGTGGTGCGCGCCGCCACCGAAAACGTCAAAGGAGAAGGAATCCTGTCGATGGCATTCCCGCAAGAATGGACAGGGCTTTGGCAATGGTCTCCCGGAAAACCCTTCCACTTCGTTTCCGAATCCAAAGGTCAGATCGCGCGTCAACTTGCCATCTCCGACACCGGCGACGTGGTTGCGATCTACAACTCAACTGAAGCATGGCTCAGAGAATCCGGCTCTTGGTCCAAGCTCTCGCCAGTCCCAGCCGCGTTGCGCTCCCCCACCAGCATATTTATCGACAGCCGCCACAGGCTTTGGGCGGCTACGCCAAACGGCATTCACATGACTCACTACGGTGAGGCCCTCTGGTCCAAACTTCAGTTCAAATTCCCAAGTCTCAACAACCACGTTCTGTCCTTGCTCCCAACTCGTGGCGGAGAACTGTGGGCCGGCACCAACGACGGCATTCTCAAAATCTCGCCACAGGGTGCGGTTGAGCACATCTCTTCGGTTCGTTCGAACCAGTTGGGCCTCGTTACCGCCATGGTGCAAGACCATGAGGGCGCCATCTGGTGCGCCAGCGGCGCCACTTTTCGCGGCCTTTGGCGATACCGCGATCACGAATGGACCCATTTCGGCGAGCCGGAAGGACTGCCTGAGATGAACTTTCACCGCGTCCAAATTGACCCCGCGGGCCGCGTCTGGGCGCTCTCCTCTGGCGGAGGCCGGCGCGAAGTTCCCGGCGGCGTTTTTACCTACAACGGCAAGACCTTTCAACCTTGGGCCCAAGCTGCCGGTCTCATCGACAAACGGGTCTACAGCATGGACTCTGACCCTCAAGGAGTGCAGTGGTTTGCATCCGTCCTCGGGCTCAGCCGCTTCGATGGCACATCCTTCAAGCACTTCACCGTGGCCAATGGCTTGAAAGCCAATTCGATTTTCTTCGTCCGCGCCCAAGCCGGAGGAGGAGCTTACTTTTTGGACCGCCGCAACGGCTTGGGCGAAGTCGATGCCAGCGGAACCATCCTCTATCACCAAACCAGCTCATCCGCTCCATCCCTGGCAACTTGGGAACTGCGCGAAGACCCACAACACCGCCTCTGGCTTACAACTCGCGGTGGCTTGCTTGTGCAACGGGATGGGGAATGGACTAATATCGGAGCCGCCGCCGGCCTGGAAAATCAGGAAATCTGGCCACTGGCCTTTTGGCATAATCACGCCTGCGCAGGCACCGACGGCAGCGGCATCTACTGCCTCAATCTCGAGGCGCTCAATCGCCCGCCTCCTGTCATTCACTTCGAATCACCAGTAATCGATGGCCATAGAGCCGCACTTGCCTGGCGCGTAGTCGGCTTTGGTGAACCGTCAAGCAAGGAGGGCAATCTAACTCGTCATCGTCTCGATGGAGGCGATTGGTCCTCCTGGCAACCGAATCAATCCTTGCATTTGTTGAACCTCTCCTCCGGAGTACATGCACTCGAGTTCCAGGCCAGAGACCAGTTCGGCGTCCGGAGCAAGATCATTCGTTCTCCAGACCTTGCCATCGCTTCTCCGATTTACCAGCAACCGATCTTTGTTGTCCCCATCGGCCTGAGCCTGATTGCCGCTATCGTAGCGATCTACGCCTTCGTCTCGCGTACCTACAAGCACAATCGTCTGCTCGCTGACAAAGAAGAGAGCTTTCGGGCCCTGATTGAATTCAGCTCCGTCGGCATCATGCTCGGCGATCGCAATCGCTGCACTTTCTATGTCAGTCCGGCAGTGAGCATCATACTCGGCTACGAGCCGCATGAGCTCTTGGGCGAATTCCGTCCGGAATTGATCCATCCCGACGATGTCGCATCCACCGAAAAGCGCTTGGCCACCCTGCGCGACAACCCCGGCCAGACCCAACGCTCACGCATCCGGATAAAGCACAAGAACGGCCAGTACCGCTCGATCGAAGTCATCTCACGGAATCTCTTCGATAATCCTTCGGTCGGCGCAATCGTCACCAACCTGCGAGACATCACCGATTCCACCAACGCAGAAATGGCTGCGGACGAAGCGCGCCAGCGCGCTGAAGACGCCAACCAGGCCAAGAGCGACTTCCTCGCCATGATCAGCCACGAAATCCGCACCCCCATGAACGGCATCACCGGAATGTGCCAACTCTTGCTCGAATCCAACCTCAACAAGGATCAACTCGATTACGCCGAAACCATCGGTCAATCCGCCCAGTCTTTGCTAGCCTTGGTCAACGATGTTCTCGATTTCTCGCGCATCGAAGCGGGCAAGCTCACCATCGAGCGCGCTCCCATCGACCTTTCAACCCTGATCAATGAGGTCGCGCAACTCATGCGAGTCAGAGCCAACGAGAAAGGCCTCAATCTCGAAGTGGTCTACCCGGCCGACGCCCCGCGCGCCTTCTATGGCGATGCTCTCCGTATCCGCCAGATCCTTTTCAACCTCACTGGCAACGCTGTCAAATTTACACATTCCGGCTCGGTCCGTATGGAAGCAACGATCAGCTATGAGACAGGCAGCAAATACTCGGTCTCCGTCCTGGTCCACGACACCGGAATCGGAATTTCGCAGGACAACATCGATACGGTCTTTCAGAAGTTCACCCAGGCCGATCTTTCCACCACGCGCCGCTATGGCGGCAGCGGCCTCGGCCTTTCCATTTCCCGCAGCCTCGCTGAACTGATGGGAGGCACAATTGAAGCCACCAGCACTCTCGGCAAAGGCAGCGAGTTCAGCCTCAACCTCCAGCTCGATGCTGCTCCCGAAAACTCTCTGCAAAGACGCGATTCCTCGGTCGACGCCTTGCAGCCACTCAGCGAAAGTCTGGACATTCTGCTCGTCGAAGACAACAAGGTAAACCAGAAACTCGCCATGCGATTGCTCGAAAAACTTGGCTCTCAAGTCACCATCGCAGCCAGCGGCATTGAGGCGCTCGAACTTCTCGAAAGGCGCAGTTTCGATCTCATCCTGATGGATTGTCAGATGCCAGAGATGGACGGCTACGAAGCCACAAGGCACATCCGTGAGCGTGAACATCCCCAGCGCCACATCCCGATCATCGCCATCACAGCCAATGCCATGGAGAGCGATCTCGAGCGTTGCCTCACCTCAGGCATGGATTCCTACCTGACCAAACCCATCGACTTCATCAAGCTCAGAGACGCGCTTGAGACATGGGGAATAGATTACCGCGCCCCAAAAGCCACTTCGGATCCAGGCGCTTCTTGACATCCTTCATCGCCTCAATCTCACCTTCCGAATAGAGAAACGGCAGAAAGTGCCGCTTCCTCTTGCCCAGCCCATGCTCGGCCGCAACAGTCCCACCCAGTTCCACACTCTTGCGCGCAAAATCATCCATCATCTTCTTGCCTTCGGCAATCAGCGCTTCACTCGAAGGAAACAGATTCACGTGCACGTGCGCATCCCCGATATGCCCAAAGATCCCGTGCGGAGCCGGAAAACGCTCCCGGATCTGAGTCCGGTAGTAATCGAGCATCTCGCGGTTCTTCTCTACCGGCACGCTGAAATCCGAGCCAAGCTTCGGAAAACCCATCTGCCTCACCAGTTGAATCACGCGCTCAGGCAACGCATGTCGAAACTCGCGAAAACGCTCCCGGTCTGCTTCACCCGATCCAAACCAGCTCTGCTCAGCCAGCGCATGATGCTTCTCAAGCCGCTCCACCCATTCGTCCACCGCCTGATCGTCCTCAACAATCTGCTCCACAATCACCGAGGCCACAGCCTCCTTCGGCAGATCGTCATACTTGTCGCGAATCAGCCCCAGCGAAGGCTCGTCGACATACTCAAGCATGCGCAGCCCCGTCACATTCCGCCAATCCTCGACAGCATTGATCGCATCTTCATCCTTGGTGAAAAAGACGATCCCATTGAGCAATTCTTTGGGCAACGGCAACAACTGCAATTCCGCTTCAATCACCACGCCCAGCGTCCCCTCTGAGCCGGTAAAAAGATCGATCCAGTCCATTCCGGGCTCAAGGGGATACCCAGCCGAATGCTTGGTCGAGCGCGGCCGGTGCACCGGCGTGACATCGAAATCAATCGGCTCGCCACGCCTCACATCCAGCACAAGCCCGTCCATCAAGGCCACCCGCAGCCGCCGGATCCAGCGCCGCGTCGCTCCATACATAAAGCTCCGCGACCCACAGGCATTGCACGAGATCGTGCCGCCAATCGCAGCCATCGTCTCGGTCGGGTCCGGTGGATAGAACTGCCCCGCCCTGCGCGCCGCGGCATGCAGATCCCGCAGAATCACACCCGCGCCACACACAGCGAAGCCATCGTGGATCTCCAGCTTGTTGAATTTCTCAAGCGATATGGACCACCCGCCTTCCGGCACCCTGCCGCCGGTCAGCCCCGAGCCACCACCGGCTATCGTCACCGGGATTGAGTCGCGCTGCGCCTCGGCTAGAATCGCCAACAGCTCGGGTTCAGTCTGCGGAATCAGAATCTTGTCCGCATGCCCCTGGTAATTGGAAGCGTCTTCGAGATAGTTCCACATGGTTCGCTAGACCTCCAGAATCACAGGTACGATCAATGGCCGGCGTTGGGTCTCCTTATTCAGGAACCGCTTCAGGTCTGTGCGGATCTTCTCCTGCATCACACCCCAATCCGACCGCTCCTCGGGCTTCGAGCCCTCGATCGTCTTCATCACAAGCTGCTTGGCGAACGGCAACAGATCGCTCGATTCTTCAAGCGAAACGAAACCGCGGCTGATGATCTCCGGAAGACCCTGCAATTGCCCGCTCGCCTTGTCAAACGCAATCACCGGAATCACAAATCCGTCCTGCGCCAGATGCCGCCGGTCGCGGATAATCATGTCCTCAACGACATCGCCGAGTGACCCGGAATCAATGCACACCCGACCGGTATTGATCTTCTCGCCCTTGCGTGCGCCCTTGCTGTCGATCATCAGGCTCTCGCCATTCTCAATGATAAAAGTCGACTCGAGCCCCTTGCCCTCAAGGTGCTGCGCCAGCTTCGCATGCCGCATCAGTTGCAGGTACTCGCCATGGACAGGCATGAAATACTTCGGCCGAACCAGATTGAGGATCAGATTCAGTTCTTCGCGAAAGCCATGCCCCGAAACGTGTACCGGCGGTGACCCGCTACCGTAAATCAAATCCGCGCCGCGGCGCGCAAAATGATTCATCAATCGGCCAATAGCCTTTTCGTTTCCAGGGATGATCCTGCTCGAAAGCACAACCGTATCGCCCGGCTTCACCGAGAGATTCTTGTGGTTATCTACAGCCACCCGCGAAAGGCTCGACATCGGTTCGCCCTGCGTACCCGACACAATGCAACAAACACGGTGCGGCTGCTGGTCCATGATGTCCTGCGGCCTCAGCAGCAGGTTATCCGGAATGCGCAACAGCCCGAGATCGTGTGAGATCTCAGTTGTCGCCAGCATGCTGCGGCCAAGCAGCGCCACCTTACGGTCATATTTCGCCGCCACATCCAGAATCTGCTGGATACGGTGGATCGAACTCGAGAAACAAGAGAACACCAGCCGGCGCGTCGCACTGGCAAAGATCTGCTCAAGCCGCGGTCTCACGGCGCGCTCCGACTCGCTATACCCAGGCCTTTCGACATTGGTCGAATCGCTCATCAGCAACAACACGCCTTGCTTGCCATACTCGGCAAACGAGTGCAGATCGAAATGCTGATCATCGATCGGCGTTTGGTCGATCTTGAAATCCGCCGTATGCAATATGACGCCGAGCGGCGTCGTGATGGCCAGCGCCACGCAGGACACTGTGGAGTGCGTCACCCGGATGAAGTGCACCTTGAAGGGCCCGAGCTCGATGCGCTCGCCTGCCTCTACCTCCCGCAAATCGGCATCTTTGAGCAATCTATGCTCTTCGAGCCGCCGCTCCACCATCGCCAGTGTAAACGGAGTTCCGTAAACCGGGATGTTCAATTGAGAAAGCAGATAGGGCACGCCCCCAATATGATCTTCGTGCGCGTGGGTCAGAATCAGCGCTCGAACCATCGAGCGGTGGTCCTTGAGGTAAGCGAAGTCCGGAGTGACGACATCGACACCCAGCAGCTCTGAATCGGGGAACATCATTCCCGCATCAATCACGATTATGTCGTCTTCGTAGCGGATGGCCATCGAGTTCATCCCGAACTCACCAAGGCCTCCGAGGGGTATTACTTGTAATTTGCCTGTTGGCATTCTGTTTGTTGCTTCCACCTAAGGATAAACTGTCGGTTGCATGAAAATTCTTCTGTTTGTAGCATTTGCTCAAATCCTCATGGCGCAGCCCAAAGGTTATCAGCCTTTGTTCAATGGCAAGGATCTGACGGGATGGGAAATCCGCGGCGAAGGTAAATGGACGGTCATTGACGGCGGAGTTTTAGTAGGTCAGCGCGACTTCGATTCCAAGTCTCTAGCGCCCGGCCAGCGCTTCAAAACACAGCCCGAATACCAGATGTGGCTCAACCATCAGGCCTGGCTCTACACCAGGGATTCCTTCGAGCAGTATGACCTTCATGTCGAATTCTGGACCAAAGACCACGGCAACAGCGGCATCTCCCTCCACGACCAGACCCGCGCTGCGGCAGCCATCGCCTGGCCTCCCGACTTCACGAAAACACCAGCCAAGTCCGCCTACGAAATTCAGATCAATAACAATTACCCCGACCCTCACCCCACCGGCAGCATCTACGGATTCATCGACGCACCCAAGGACGCCCTCAAAGAAAATCAATGGAATGCCATGGAGATCCAGGTGCGCAAAGATTCGATCGTCGTCAAGCTAAATGGCCGCGAAGTCGCCCGCACCATGCCCGATCCCAAGCGCTCAACCTCCGGCCCCATCGGCCTCCAGTTGCATGACCAGTTCAGCGTCATCCATTTCAAAAACATAAGAATCAAAAAAATCTCTTGACCCTCCTCCAAGTGCAGGGTCAAGACGCTTCGCTACTACGACGAAACGGGTTTGTTGAAGCCCGCGCGAGTCGATCGCGATTCCGGAACTGGGCTCGCCTCTACCCGGAAGTCTACTCGCAACTCGGCGCAAAAGCGATGAGCGGCATCCCGATCGCTATCTGGCACGAATCCGGCCCTGAATCGAGTGGCATCGAAGCCGAGGCCGGTGTCACCTTCGACGCGCCGGTTGAACTCACCGGCCGCATCCAGTGCTACCAACTGCCGGCAATCCACTGCGCTTGCTATGTCCACCACGGCAGCTTTCAAGAATTCAAAGGCGTCTATGTCCGCCTCACCCGCTGGCTCGAAGAATCAGGCTGGAAGATGGTCGGCCCTTGCCGGGAACTCTACCTGAAAATCGGCAATCCGGTCCGTCAGGATGACCCGAACTACGTCACCGAGATCCAATTGCCAGTAGAGAAAGCCCAAAAAAAAAGCCCGGAGGTTCCCCACGCGAGGAGCCTCCGGGCCAATTCGATTCTAAGGTTAGAACTGAATTCGAGCGCCAACCTGTATGTTGCGCGGACCCACATTCGTGGTGCCGGTCACAACGCCAAAGTTGGGGCTCGAGATATCTGTATTTGCCCTGGCGAACTGCGGCGTGTTCGTCATGTTAAACATCTCGGCCCGGAACTGCACCTTGTACCGTTCCTTGAACCGGAAGTTCTTCAGGATCGCAACGTCAGCATGATTCGTCGGCCCGAAACGTATGTTCGGAGTCCAGCGAGTCATGCTTGAGAGCTCATAAGTTCCGGGTCGCGTAAACGCTGCCTGGTTGAACCAGCGGTCCGGAGTCGGATTATCAAGCGCCGCCGTCTTTAGGTCCGCCACGTTCGGGCGCTGCACCTGGAAGCCATAGTTGGCGAGTGTATTCGGGGCGGTAAAGCCGAGAGGCAAGCCCGATCCGAAACGGACAATCGAAGATACCTGCCAGCCGCCCACGATTGCATTCGCAACCGGATGCATGTCGGCCAGGAACTTGCGCCCCTTGCCCACAGGCATTTCATAAACCAGCGCGTTTACAAAGCTCTGCGGCAGGTCATGCGCCGAAATCGAACGGTCAACCCTTTGGTTGTAGAAGTCTCGCATCGTGTCGCCTACTTCCCAGCCCTGCCACTCGCTGGCATTGTCGATTGCCTTGGACCATTGGTAGGTCGTCAGCAAATTTAGGCCGCCCGAGATCTGCCAGTTGTAGCGAACCACCAGGGCATTGAAGCTCGAACTCGCCCCCGGAGTATCGCCGCTGAGATTGACAGCGGTGAACTGGGGATGGGGCCTCAACAAGCGGTTCGAAGGCACCGTCCTGCCGGCCAGAATGCCGGTCGGGATCACGTTAAAGAATGGGTTGTTGACGGGCGCGTCCAGCGCCGCACCCTGCGAGAGGAATTTCGGATCCAGTTGATTCGCCTGCTGGCCTGTGCCATAAAGCAGCTTGCGGCCTTGCGAGCCGGTATAGCCGAATTCAAACACCATCCCGCTCTTGATTTCCCACTGTATGTCCGCAGAGAAATTCTGCACATACCCGAGTGGATGGTGGCGAGAGAAGAAGTTCACCGAGTCGCCGGTTTGCGTCAGCAGTCCCCGGCTGGAGCCAATCGGTTGATTCAAACCTTCAGGGAACGGATTACGCAGGAGCGCGTTTGTATTTGGATTGATGCCGTCTCCACCGACGGTGGAAACCCAGGTCGTTGTGGTCGAAAAGCCTTGATTCGATCCACCACCGCTTTGCGGGTAGAAAATCCCGTATCCACCGCGAAGAACAATCTTGTCGGTCAATTTGTAAGCCACGCCGATACGAGGCGCGAAGTTCATCCACGCCGTATTCCATGAAGTACGCTGGCTGTCGTTTGCGAATACCAGTCCGCCCTTGAGCGGCAGCCCAGTCGCCTGCGCCAGCGGGTTTGCAACGTTGGCATCGAAGTTGTTAAATCGGTTGTACCGTTCCGTTCTTCCCAATTGGGCTTCCCAGCGCACGCCAAGATTCAATGTCAACCTGCGGTTCACGCGCCAAGCGTCTTGGATGTAAAGTCCGTAGTACGGTGCGGTCACGGCAGTTGCCGCGTTGATCGGTGCCGAACCACTCGCGCCGACGCCAAGCAAAAGACTGGCCAAGCCATCGCCAGTGGTAGTCGCAGCCGCCGCCGCGACCGGGCCTGAAGTCAAACCGCGATTGAAGCTAAACGTAGGTGTGTTGAAGTCTGTATTGTTGAGCCGCGCAATCTCGCCCATCCATCCAAATTTCAGCGAGTGCTTGCCAAGCTCCTTGGTCGCATTCACCTGTAGATTGTGCGTCTCGCGAGGTACGTTGAGAAACCGGGGATTGCCGATACTTGCATAGCCCTGCATATTGAAGCGGGGTAAGGTCTGGGCCTGGAATTGCGATACCAGCGCGGCAGGCAATCCGAGACTTGTTGCATTCATGCCTTGCGAAGGAGAAACCTGATTTTCACGCCACCGGCCGGAACCAAGCAGCACGTTGATCACCCAGGTCGGAGACGGCGTAAACGTTCCGCCAATCACCGCGTGGTGCCGAGGATTCACGTCCGAGAAATTTGTGTCCGCGCCATTCCCAAAGAATATTGGCGCGACGTTCTCTTGCCATGCCTTTGTCATGCGCCCGAACATCGTGAACCGCTCATTCTTCGCCCAGTCGATACGAAGGTCCATACGATCATTCACCGTGCGTGTCTTATCGGCCAGCGCAAAATTCAAGGTATTCGTCACCGCGTCGCCGGCTGAGTTGCCTTGCGGAAAGAGCGATAACACCTTTTGCCCCACCGGGTCGAGCAGTGAAGCGGGAATCTTGTTGTCCGGGAATGCATCACGGATGAAGCCGGCTCCATTCGGATTCGGTCGGGTCGTGAACGGGTTGTAGATGGTCGAAACCGTACCGTTCGCATTTTTGGTTTGTGAGAAATCACCTGCGCGCTGCAAGGCGGTGGGAACCGTTGTGATCGTTGTCGATGGGCTCTGCTGCCGCATCGCTTCATAAGTACCGAAATAGAACAGGCGTTTGGACTTCGAGATCGGTCCGCCAATCGAGGCGCCGTATTGATTGCGCTGAAACGTAGGACGCGCGATTCGCGAACGGTTGTTGGCCCATGAATTGGCGTCTAGCTTGTCATTGCGAAGATATTCGAATACCGCACCGTGGATCGCGTTCGAGCCACCCTTGGTGATCATGTTCACCGCGCCGCCGTCGGACTTCCCGAACTGCGCGTCGAACTGGTTGCGCTGGATGTTCATTTCCTGCACCGAATCAACCGATGGAGAAGCGATCAGGCCGCCCCAATCCACTGCTGCCGCCGGTACGCCATCAATCAAAGTCAACCCGGCCTGCCCGCGGCCTCCGTTCATCGAAAAGCGGTTGTGATTCTGATCCTGCGTCGCCTGCGAAATGCCGGTCCGTACGGCAATCACACCAGCGTTGATGTGCACCAACTGAAACGGATTGCGCGCGTTGGTAGGCAAATCGAGAACGGTCTGCTGATCGAGCGTAACCGCTCGATTGGCCGACTGCGTGTCAAGCAATGTGACGGCTGTAGTGACTTCAACAGATTGGGACACATCGCCCACTTGAAGGGTAATGTTCAGTTCTAGCGTTTGGTTCACGCGTAAGGCTGCATTGGTGCTAACGGCCTTCTTAAAGCCGGTAGTCTCGGCGGATACTTCATAACTGGCCGGCACCAACTGCGAGAAGATGTACGAACCCTCGGCATTGGTCGTGACCTGGCGGACGTCGCCAGTGGCCTCATTCTTTGCGGTTACTTTTGCACCCACGACGGCTGCGCTATTCGCGTCCGTCACGGTCCCAGTGATAGTGCCAGTAAATGTTTGGCTAAATATGCACTGGAGTGAAATCAGAAATAATACTGCGACACGGAAGTGTTGGGTAAAATCTGAGACTCCTTGTGTGAAGAATCATATATCAAATGCGCTGTTAGCATGAGGCTAGTAGGTATTGAAGCTCATGAACGTTACCCTCTTCCTTCTGGCATCCATCGCCAGCCATGCGGCGGAAGTCCATCATCTGGATCTGAAGGCAGCGCTGAAGCGCGCCGTCGAACAATCGCCTGACGTCTTGCTCAGCCGACTGGACGAATCGAATGCACAACATGGAGTCCAGATTGCCCGCGACCCCTTCTCGCCCAAAGTCGCGATGGGTAGTGGTCTGGCTTACACCTACGGCTTTCCGATGAGTATTGAAGGCAGCGCCCCCTCTCTGTTTCAAGTAAAGGCATCGCAAAGCATTATCAACCGGCCCCAAAGCTACCTGTTGGCCAAGGCAAAAGTGGAAGCCCGCGGCACGCAGCAGGTCGTCCAACTGAGGCGAGATGAGGTCCTCGAGCGCACCGCCAAGCTCTATCTCGATGCCGACCGCGCCGCCCGAAGCCTCAAAATCGTCGCTGGCCAAATCTTAAACCTCGAAGCCGTCTTGTCTGGCATCACCGCTCGCGTCGAAGAAGGCCGCAGCCTGCCGATCGAAGTACAACGCGCTGACGTCAATCTAAAGCGTGCCCGCCAGCGATTGCGAATGCTCGAAATCGAACTCAAGCAAACAGAGCACAGCCTCGCCTATGTGCTCGGCTATGAATCAGAAGATCGAGTCGCGGTCTCGACTGAAAGCAACCTCGAGATTCCTCTCGCTGCCGACTCGGAGGCAGTAATCCGCGAGGCGCTCGACAATAGCCGCGAGTTGAAGAAACTCCAAAGCGACCTTCAAGCCAAAACCCTCGAGGTCCAGGCCAACAAATCCGCCTGGCTGCCGCAGGTCGACTTGATCGCCCAATATGCGCTCTTTTCCCGCTTCAACAACCTCGACCAATACTTCAATCGATTCCAGACCAACAACGCTCAGCTAGGCGTCAGCTTCAAGTTCCCCATAGTTCCCGGCCCGGCCAGCGCCGCCCTGGCTGCTCAAGCTTTAAACGAGGTCAGCCGGCTTCGACTCCGAGTCACCAACACCCGAAACCGGATCGAGCTCGATACCCGGAAACTGTACGAAGACCTCCAGTTGCATAAGGAGAACCGCGAGCTCGCCAAACTCGACCTGGATGTCGCCCGAGAACAAATCGCCATCCATCTCGCGCAACTCGAAGAAGGCAAAACTACCCGCCGCCAAGTTGAAGAATCCCGATTTCTTGAAGCCGAGAAGTGGATCGCCTACTGGGACGCTCAATATCTATTCGACCGCGCCCGCATCTCCCTGCTCTCCGCCACCGGCGGAATGATGTCTCTGGCCTCGAATTGATTAGAAAGGCTTCATCGCAACTTGGGATACTCTTGAGTGTTCCTACTGGTTAGCTCATGCTTCGTATTCTCTCTTTCTTCGCGCTGGCAATTAACTGTTTCGGAGCTACCTTCGGCACAGTCACACCGTTAACCGGCGGTGTCGTCGACATCGTGCTCGACGCCCCGCGTCAGCGGCTTTACCTGGTCGGCGTTCCGGACAAGGTTGAGATTTATTCGATTACCCAGCGGCGTTTTCTGACGCCAATCCGGACCGACTCCTTGCCTTTATCCGCGGCACTGAGCCGGGACGGCAGGTCACTTTACGTGGCCTGTCACAACGCAGCAACTGTGAACGTAATCGACCTCGAGCAACTGGCCGTTATCAACCGGATCGGCCTTCCGTCGAAACCCGAAGGGATCGCCGTGGGGGGGGATGGCCGAGTGTTGATCACGACCATCGGCACCGGCGTCAACAATACCCAAAACACCTTGCTACTCTACGACCCCGCGATCACCGACGCCCGCAGCCTTACCGCGCTGACCCTGGTTCCGCCGCCGCCAGCAATTCCAGGCACAACCACCACCGGACAACTGATTCAGGCCAATCGCAGCTTCCTCGCCACCTCCAACGATGGAAGCTACATCATGGGCGTCAATGTCCCGAACGGAACCACGCGCGCCGTGTTCGTCTTCGAAGTTGCGAGTTCTACAATGCTGCGGTCCCGCACGGTGAACAACATCTCGAGCGTCCTGTCCGTATCACCGGACAGCACCAAGTTCATGGCGGGTCTTAATCTGTTCGAGACCGAGACTCTTGCTGTTCTTGGCCAGCAGAATTTAGCAAATGCCCCTTATCCGATCGCGGCGGCGGTCAACTTCAATGCCCAACAGAACCAGGGTGGCAGCGTGTTCTCGCCCGATGGTCGAACCATCTACTCGGCCTTCAACATTGCTCCAACCCAGAATCCTCCTGCCCGCGCCAACGTAGGCCAATTGCAGATCTCCGATGCGGACAATCTGCTGATCACCATGGGCTTGCAGATGCCCGAGAATCTGGCCGGCAAGATGGTGATCTCGCCGGACGGCAACAACATTTTCGCGATTTCAGAGTCGGGATTTGTCACGATTCCGATCGGCCAATTGCGGGCCAACCCGCTTGCATCTCCCGAGCGCACTGCGCTGTTGCTCGCCAATGACCAATGCGGTGTCACAGCGGCCCTGAGACGAGCCTCAGTAATCATTCAAAACTCAGGCGCTGGCCGCTTGACGGCAACTGCGCAGATCTTGACTAACGTCACAGGCACCGCAGGAGTTGGAGGGGCAGGAGGCGCCGGCGGCGGCGCCCCTGGCGGCGGCATCATCGTGGTTCCGGGTACCGGAGGAGCTGTGGGCGGCGCGATCGGCATTCCAATCGGCAGACCTGTCGGCGGGGGAGTGGTTCCGACAAACCCTGCTGTAGTGAATGCCTCCCCGACGGTTCAGAATTCGAACACAGCCGATGGCCCTTCGATCAATTTTGGCTACAACAGCACCAACCAAAGCCTCGGCAGCACAGCCCCGACCGACTTCCTGATCCAGTCTCCTGATGCCATCAACATCCCCCCTCGCGTTCGGGTTTTCCAGAACAACCGCGATGTCGAATCCAAGGGCGACATCATCCCGGTTGAGCAAGGTATCTCGGTCTCTGAGGGCCTGGTCGACATGGCCTACGACGCAACCCGGCGCCGCATCTATATTGCCAATTCTGGCTTGAACCGGGTGGAAGTCTTCGATGAGCGAACCAGGCAAATGCTTGAGCCAATCAAGGTGGGTCAGCTACCCCGGTCGCTCGCGCTGGCAAGCGACGGAAGCGCACTCTATGTGGCCAATTCGAGTTCCGAATACATCTCGGTGGTTGATCCGGCAACGGGCCGTGTGATCAATCGCTTGACCTTTCCGCCGCTTCCAGTTTTGACAAACGTACCGCTAATTTACCCCTCGCAGATCGCAGCAACCCAGAGGGGTCTGCTGGTGATCATGAACAACGGCTCGCTCTGGACCTCGGTCGGGAACCAATTGATCCCGCGATCGAACTGGAACATTCTCGGCGCTGCCACCCTGCCCGCGCCTCGCACCATGGCTGCGACTCCGAATGGTGAATACGTGATCCTGCTCAACGGCAACGGCGTGGTTTACCTTTACGACGCGATTGCGGATGACATCATCCAGTCACGCCAGATCTTTACCGGAACACAGTTGCAGGGCTACTATGGCCCGGTCACGGCCGGAGCAAGGGGCTCTTATTATGTGGTCAACGGCACTGTCCTGAACCAGTCACTCACGCCCATCAGTGGCACGACGGCGCCGGGACAAATCGTAACGGCGACCGTGCCGGCAGTGGTCGCGATCGGCAACAACCAGTACGCCCGCTTCTCGATGCCGGTTCGAGCCAACGCTACGGCAGTCGTCGCCGCATTGCCAGCAGTCGAACTTGTCAACACAATTACGGGAGCGACAGTCAGGCGCTTGAGCGCCCTCGAAGGTCCACTTGCTACGGTGCTGGGAACCCAGCGCACGATCATAGATGGCCGAACAATGGTTGTGGACGCATCGGCCACCAACGCATACGTGATTACGACCAGCGGCCTGAGCATCGTGAACCTTGAGCCGATCATTCAGACGGACAGGCCCACAATTAGCAACGGTGGGACAGTTTCCCTCGGGAGCTATACGACCGACTTGCCTGCCGGCGGAATCGTCTCGATCTTCGGGCGCAGCTTCGGCAATACGGCAGTAGCTCAAACCGCTCCTTTGCCTACCGTGCTCGATGGAGTCTGTGTGACGCTCAACAATTCACCGCTGCCGTTGTTCTCGACTTCCAGCGGACAGCTCAACGTACAGATCCCATTTGAGCGGACGGCAGGATCGTTTCCACTGGTGATCCGCGATGCCAACCGCAAGCTGGCAAGCACGGCTCAGACCGTTCGGATCGTCCGGGCAGCTCCATCTGTATTGGTGGATGAAGCTACCAAGCAGGCCGCGATCTATGACGACAAGGGCAAGCCAGTCAACAAGGACAATCCGACCACGCGGGATCGCCGCCTAGTGATCTACGCCCTTGGCCTTGGGCCGACTCAAGGGGCCAGAGTTGCCGCTGGAGCGTTGTCCCCGTCCGCAGTCCCTGCTGAGACGGTAGACACCGTAAAGGTGTTCTTCGGAGACAAGCGCTATAGCCAAGCCGAAATGATAGTCGAATGGGCCGGCTTGGTGCCAGGGTTTGTGGGCCTGTATCAGATCAACATCTACGTGCCAGGCGACCGGATGAGGGGTGATGATCTGGATGTGACGATTCGGGTTGGCACGGTTGAGAACCGGTTTATTGCTGCAGTCAAACCGACTGTGTCAGTTGAGTAGTGACTCGCACTATGTATAATTCGGTTGTGCGATTTGCGATTCGTCCGCTCTTAATATTTTCAATTCTCTGGTTGGTTGGGTGCGCCAAGGACATCAACAACAAAGAGGCCGTGAAGGAGGCCGTCCTGAAACGGCTGGCTTCCGTTTCAGGTCTTAATATGGCAGGCATGGATATTGAAGTTTCTAGCGTTTCGTTTCAAGGCGACAAGGCAGATGCCCAGGTTGCGTTCAAAGGCAAGGGTACGGGCGACAGCATGTTGAACATGAGCTACAAGCTGGAGCGCAAGGGCGACGAATGGGAAGTGAAGTCCTCGAGCGGCGGAATGGGTGGCACCGGGGGAGGCTCGAACTTGCCGCCAGGACATCCACCGGCGGCTCCAGGCGGAGCCAAATGAAGCGGGTAGCAGTATTGGGTGGGGGTCCTGCGGGCGCGATGGCTGCCGAACGTCTTGCTGCGAGCGGTCTGCAGACGATTCTGATCGATGAGAAACTTGCCTGGGAGAAGCCGTGCGGGGGCGGCATCACTTACAAGGCCTACGAGAAGTATCCTTTCCTGTTTGAGAATCAGGTCGAGAAGCGAATTGTAACCGAGTCTTATATCGGGGCTCACAAGGCATCGAGCGTCAAGCTGAACCTCAATCAGCCTCTGCTGATTTTCTCCCGCCGCGAGCTCAACCAGCTCATGCTCGACCGCGCCGAGAAGGCCGGAGCGCAGATCGAGAAGGAACGGGTTACCGGGATTGTTGAGCGCGAGAAGGGCTGGACGCTGAACACCAAGTGCGGCAAGATCGATGCCGACTATATGATCGTCGCCACTGGGGCGCGCAATCCACTTCGCGATGTCGGAACGGCCTGGACGCCCGAGGACACCATGGTGGCGCTTGGCTACTACATTCCTTCGAGCCAGGAGCACATCGACATACAGTTCCTCGACCGGTTGGAGGGTTACATCTGGATCTTCCCCCGCGCCGGGCACCTGTCCGCCGGGATCTGCGGGCGGGGAGAGACGGCTCAACAGTTGCGCTTGAGGTTGGAGCGCTACCTCGACGAAAAGGGCATCAACTGGAAGCAGGGCCAACTTTACGCCCACATGCTGCCATCGCTGTCGCGTAAGAACTGGCGCACGAACCGCGTGTCCGGCAAGGGCTGGATGGCAGTTGGCGATGCGGCAGGGCTGGTCGACCCAATTACCGGGGAAGGCATTTACTATGCAGTCCGCTCAGGAGATATGGCAAGCCGGGTCATCACCGAAGAGGGCTTCAACCCGATGACGGCGGCAGGCGTTTATCGCGGCAGGATAGAAGACGACTTCCTGCTTGATCTCGAGTTTGGGGCGAGCTTTGCGCAGAAGCTGTATCTGGGGCGGTTCCTGTTCAAGAGCATCCCGAGTTGCATCGTGGAATACATGAAGCGGAGCCCTCGACTTTATGAGTTGATGCAGGACATCTTCTCAGGGACCCAGGACTATCTGAGTCTGAGGAACCGGTTGTTCCGCAATCTGAATGGCACATTGAACGAGACCCTGGTCAACTTCATTTTCCAGCGGATCATTCCCGAACCGCCGGTTGGCATGCGCGCCACGGCCCGATAGAAATCATGAACAAAACGCGTTCCACCAGCTTGCTTGAAAGAGCGAGCAAGATCATTCCGGGCGGAGTGAATTCACCTGTCCGGGCATTTCGCAGCGTTGGCGGAGGCCCGCTGTTTATCAAGAAGGGCGAGGGGTGCCGGCTGATCGATGAGGACGATAATTCCTTTATCGATTACATCGGCAGTTGGGGTCCGCTGATTCTGGGCCATCGGCCGAAGTGCGTGATCGAGGCGATCGAGGCAGTGCTTGAGATAGGCACGAGCTTCGGCGCACCGACTGAGCGGGAGATCATTCTCGCCGAAGCGATTAGCGACGCGGTGCCGTCGATGGAGATGATCCGGCTGGTGAACAGCGGCACAGAGGCGGCGATGAGCGCGCTGCGTGTTGCCCGCGGGTTCACGGGCCGCGACCTTTGCATCAAGTTTGAAGGCTGTTATCACGGGCATGTGGACTCGCTGCTGGTGAAGGCAGGATCGGGTTTGGCAACACTTGGCTTGAGCGATAGCGCGGGAGTGCCGGCGGCGTTTGCTGCTACCACGATTTCGGTTCCGTTCAATGACCTTGGGGCAGTGGCGGCGGCGTTTGAGAATCATAGGGGCAAGATTGCCTCGGTGATGGTCGAGCCGGTGGCGGGCAACATGGGTTGTGTGCCGCCAGAGCCGGGATTCCTTGAGGGGTTGAGGACGCTTTGCACACAGCATGGGGCACTGCTGATTTTCGATGAAGTGATGTGCGGGTTCCGGGTGGCCTATGGCGGGGCGCAGGCGCTGTACGGCGTGACGCCGGACATGACGGCGCTTGGCAAAATCATTGGCGGAGGACTTCCGATTGCAGCCTATGGCGGCAAGGCGGAAGTGATGAATTATGTCGCGCCGGTTGGGCCGATTTATCAGGCGGGAACGCTCTCGGGCAATCCGCTGGCGGTGTCGGCTGGTCTGGCGATGCTGACTTACCTCAAACAGCATCCGGAAGTGTACTCGCTGCTTGAAGCACGCACTGCTGCACTGTGCTCAGACAACTTGCCCGGTGTAACGGTGAACCGGGTGGGGTCGATGTTCACGTTCTTCTTCACGACCGAACCGGTTTATGACTACGCGTCGGCGAAGAAGTGCGATACGAAGAAGTTCGCGAAGTTCTTCAACCACATGCTGGAGAGTGGCGTTTACCTTGCGCCTTCGCAGTTTGAAGCTGGCTTTGTGAGTCTGGCTCACGAGGATGCCGATATCGAAGCGACGCGGGCGGCAGCTCGTCAGTTCTTCGAGTAGACCTGTTTGCCGCCCACGAAGGTCGAGCTGACCTTTGTGGTCAACACATCTTTCGGTGCGACCTTCATGATGTCCTGCTCCAAGATCAGGAAATCAGCCAGTTTGCCTACGGTAATCGAGCCCTTTTGCTTCTCCTCAAAGGCGGCGTAGGCAGGGGTTAGCGTAAAGCTCTCTAGCGACTGCTCGCGGCTGAGTTTTTGATCGGGTTGCCAACCTTGAGCGGGGAAGCCGGTATGATCCTGCCTGGTGAATGAAGCATAGAAGCCCCAGAGCGGGTTGGGGTCTTCGACTGGAAAGTCGCTGCCGTTGGCGAGCGGGATGCCCATTTTCAGATAACGCTGCCATGAGTAAGCGCCAGCGATGCGGTCGGGGCCGAGGCGTTTTTCAGCCCAGAGCATATCGCTGGTAGCGTGGGTCGCCTGCATCGAGGCGACGATGCTGTTGTCGACGAAGAGCTTGAAGTCAGGCAGGGCGACGACCTGGGAGTGTTCAACGCGGAAGCGGCGGTCATTCTTGCCCTTGAGAATAGTGGCGTAGGCGTTGAGGACGATGCTGTTGGCCTTATCTCCGATAGCGTGGGTGTTGACCTGGAAGTTCCTGGCGGCGACCTCTTTGATCTGGTCCTCGAGGGTTTCCTTGGTGGTGACCATCAGTCCGCTGATCGACTTGTCATCGGAATAGGGCTGCCAGAGGGCGGCACCGCGAGAGCCAAGCGCGCCGTCGGCGTAGAGCTTGACGCTGCGGACGGTGAGGTAGGGACCGATCTCGGGGCCGGACTTGGCGTATTCCTGCCAGAGTTCGCCGGTGCCGCCGATCATGGCGTAGATGCGGAGTGGGAGTGCATTCTCTTTGATAAGTTCGCGGTAGGCGTTGCGTTCCTGAAGGCCGATGCCGGCATCGTGAACGCCGGTGAGGCCGAGTTTGACGCTGGCTTCGGCGGCGAGTTTGAGGCGGCGCTTCACCTGGTCATAAGTAAGGGCGGGGATCTTGCGAGTGACGAGGCCCTGGGCGCGGTTGATGAGGACGCCGGTGGGATTGCCTTGTTTGTCACGGATGATCTGGCCGCCAGGAAGATCCTGGGTTTCTTTGGTGAGGCCGGCGATTTCGAGCGCTTTGCGATTGGCCCAGCCGGCGTGGCCATCGACGCGGGTGAGGTAGACGGGCCGGTCGTTGACTAATTTGCTGAGGTCGTCGGCGTTGGGGAATTCTCCGCCCCAATTGGTCTGATCCCAGTTGCGGCCGCGGACCCATTCGCCGGGCGGCATCTTGTCGGCGGCGCGCTTAACCTGTTGTGCGACCTCTTCGCGAGTTTTGGTAAAGCGCATGTCGAAGGTTTCGAGCAGGTCGCCGAGGCCGCGGAGGTGGACGTGGGCATCGATCAGGCCGGGGATGACGGCGGCGCCTTTGGCATCAATGCGGCGGGTTGAGGGGCCGATGTGCTTCTTCATGTCACCACCGACGGCGATGAATTTTCCGTCCTTGACGGCGAGACTGTTGGCGCTGGGTTTCGTCTTATCTACGGTGTAGATCGTAGCGTTTTCAAGCACCAAATCCGCGACCTGCCCGAAGGCGGCACTCGCGATCAGGACTAAACTAAGAAACATGGAAAACATTATGCCACAGGGGTGGAAAAAGTATGCCGCGTGGGTCGGGGCAGTGTTGGTTGCGGCAATATTCCTGGTGGCAGGCGTCTGGAAGATGTCGGACCCGATCGATGCCGGGGCGAAGATGGCGCAATTTCAGGTACCGGCTTTTCTGAGTGAGTTCAACGCGGTGAGTTTTGGGATTGCAGAAGTGTTTGCGGCGATCCTGATTTTGATGCCCAAGTACAGGAAGCTGGGGAGCTGGCTGATCGGTTTGATGCTGGTGGGATTCATGGTCTGGGTCGCGTATTTTTACAACACGTTAGTGGGCCAGGAGTGCAGTTGTTTTCCGTTGATTAAGCGGGCGGTGGGGCCGGGATTCTTTATTGGTGACGGGCTGATGCTGGCTTGCGCGGTGGTGGCCGGGTATTGGGACACGTGGAATTTTGGCTGGAAGAAGCCGGCAGTGATACTTGTGTTATTGACGATGTTGGGAGTGGGCAACTATGCCTGGGCGGTGAGCAAACAGACTGGGGCGGTGGCTCCGGAGAGTGTGCAACTGGTGGATGGTTCCACGCATTTGCTTCGCGAGGGGCGGCAGTTGATTTACTTCTTTGACCCGCAGTGCATGCATTGTTTCCATGCGGCGCAGTCGATGTCGAAGCTCAATTTTGCGGGTACCAAGACGGTGGCCGTTCCGACGGAAGTAAAGCAGTTTGCGGGACAGTTTTTGAAGGACACGAAGTTTGAGGCCAAGGTGACGAACGAGACGGACAAGCTGAAGAAGGTGTTTCCGTTTGGAGATCCGCCGTTTCTGGTTTTGGTTGAGAACGGGCGGCAAAAAGCGGCGATCAACAAGTTTGACGAGCCTGAATTTTCACAGCGTCTGATCGACTCCGGGTTCGCTACAGTAAGTAAATGACCACTCCGTCGAAGCTCTCCAAGATTCAAGAGCTTGAGACTTCTTACTTACTTCAAAATTATGGCCGGTACCCGTTGGCGCTGGATCGCGGCAAGGGCGTTTATGCCTATGACGTGGATGGGAACAAGTACCTCGACCTGCTGTCGGGGATTGGCGTCAATTCGCTAGGGCATCATCATCCGCGCATCACGAAGGTGATTCGCGAGCAGAGCGCGAAGCTGCTGCACACCTCGAATCTTTACTACCACGAGTATCAGGGGAAGCTGGCGAAGAAGCTGGTTGAGATCAGCGGTCTGGACCGCGCGTTCTTTTGCAATTCGGGGACAGAAGCCGTTGAGGGAGCGCTGAAGGTTGCGCGTTCGCACGGGCACAAGATCAGCCCTGAGAAATACGAGATCATTTCGCTTGAGAACTCGTTTCATGGCCGGACTTTCGGGGCGTTGAGCGTTACCGGGCAGCCAAAGTATCGCGCCGACTTTGAGCCTTTGTTGCCGGGAGTGAAGTTTATTGAGCGCGATGACGAGGCAGCGCTGGAGGCGGCTTTCAGCGAGCGGACGGCGGGCATCATCTTTGAAGGGATTCAGGGAGAGGGCGGCGTGTTGCCTGTGTCGGAAAGCTTTTTCTCGAAGGCGCGGGCGCTGTGCGATCAGCACAATGCACTGCTGATTCACGACGGGATCCAGTGCGGAATCGGGCGGCCGGGCAAGTATTTTTCCTATCAATTGCTATGCAATCCGGTGTTGCCGGATGTGATTGCGTTTGCCAAGCCGATTTCCTGCGGTCTGCCGATGGGTGGTTTGTTGATGTCTCAGAAGGCAGCCGATGCACTGGGGGCCGGGATGCACGGGACGACATTTGGCGGGGGTCCGCTGGTGTGCCGGGTGGCGCTGGAATTCTTCGACATTCTCGATGACTTGATGCCGCAGATGACGCGGGTCGGCGAGTACTTCCGCGAGGAATTGCGTGGTTTGCAATCGAAGCATGGGTTCCTCAAAGAAGTTCGCGGCGCGGGACTGATGATCGGCGTCGAGATGGATATGCCGGGCAAGCAGATGGTGCTGGATGGCTTCGAACAGGGACTTCTGTTTAACTGCACGCATGACACGGTGTTGCGATTCCTGCCGGCTTATATCCTCAAAGAAAAGCACGTCGATAAGGCGATCAAGGGCCTGAAGAAGATATTTGCCAAGTACTAAGCGGGTTGGATGGTAAACTATAGGAATGTCGGGGCGTAGCGCAGCCTGGTAGCGCACCTGCCTTGGGCGCAGGGGGTCGCGAGTTCGAATCCCGCCGCCCCGACCATTCCTTCCCTCCACCTTCCCTGAACACACTTCGGGCGTCTGATTTGTCGGTTCATATTCTGTTGTCAATGATCTGTGGGCCGGAGGCCCGTTAACCGGGTTCGTTTAGCGTTGAACGTTGGAAACGTGGCGCAGGAATTCTTTGATTTCTCCCTGGGTTGGGAGATTGGTTGGCTTCGTTTGGTTTTCGATGATGGCCTGTGATTCCGGACTGTTGGTGAGGACCATGTTGGCTATCTGGAAGGCGCTGGTGTTTTGCTGGCTGGATCTGCGCATTTCGAAGATTGGCAGGGTGGCCGGGATGGTTGCCTTTTGCTCAAACAGATACATTTCGTTGTGGACGTCGAGGGAGGAGAAGCGATCACGCTGGAGTTTTCTCAGTTCGTTCAGAGCTTTGTCGGCTCGGCGTTCCTGGAGAGATCCGAGTTTGATGAATCGCTCCATTTGCAGGAACCACTGGTCTGAATTGGGTTCGTTTAGCCAGCGGTCTTGCGCGTCGATTTCCATCTGGCGGGCGCGGTCGGCCTGGAAGGTGGCGAAGGTGTAGCGCTCGAATGCCTGAAGTTCGAGTTCGCCTTCGGGGAGGATTTTGGCTAGCAGTTTTTGCTTGAGGGTGTCGTATTGGCTTCGTTCGTGCGGATTGTTTTCGAAGATGGTGGTGGGGTTGGCCTGGAGGCCGTGCTTGTTTGAGTTGGCTGCGGATTTCTGTTTGCCATCGGCGGTTTTGGGGCCGGTGGACTTCTTTGCGTTTTCGCGGTTCGCGTCGAGTTGGGCGGTTGAGGCCATGTCTTGCTGATTCCTATTTGGTGAATTAAAAAAGGAGGCGCACGAGGCGCCTCCCGATCGAGACATTAGCATTTGGAAGGTCGATTCCGAACCATGGTTTTTGTAAGTTGTTGGTGGGGTTCGGAATTTAGGCCAAAAAAAGATTGGAATGGGGTTTGGCTGGTTACTGGCAGAACTCGCTGACGGGCGCGGGCTGGTCGGCTGTGGTGGGGCCAGCTTCGATGTTGGCTTTTGCGTAGTTTTTGGTCTTCACGCGTGCGCCGGCGAGGCGGTGTAGTAGATTCCGTCAACGCGATGCAGTTTGGCTATGGCAACCATTTTTCCGGCCACGTTGGCCGTTCGTTCGTCTGCGCTCAGTTGCTCAAGTTGCTAAAGCAGATCTCCGTAATTGATCGGCTCGCCGCCAACAAACCCGTGCAGCGTGAAAGCCTCAAATTTTAGACGCTTGCTGTTCAAATATTACTCCGGTTTAGGGAGTCTATCATTCTGGACACCGGGGGTGCCCATCGCGTCATAAATAGCGGAATGACTGAGGAGCGGGCGATGATCCAACTAAGTCATGTAGCGGAAGCGGTTCTTCGTACCGTGTCGGGTTCGTAACTTGAATAGCGAACGCGATTTCACGATTCTCGAAGTACGACATGAAGAACTGCTTGGTGGTACCCGAGTGCTTCTTCGTGGATGCCCATAACGACTCCGGGTCATCAGAGAGGAGGCCGCCAACTTCGAATTCACCAACGACCTTGCCCACGGGCAGGGTGGCGTAGATCACGACAGTGCGTACATTTTGATTGCGATATAAGGCGCGTCGGTACTCAAAACGTTTGGTCCCGTTCAAGATCTTCTCCGCATACTCGGGTTTAATTGATAGCAAGATTTTCATTTGTTTTTCCAAGAGAAAGGATGTGACGGAGCTGCTCCAGTGTGAGGGGGAGGAACCCGTAGTAGGCATCGGCAGGCAGCCCAACCGTCTCCAAAAGTTCGGCGCGGGTGACTCGGTGCCTGAAGGCAGCATTGTAGGTGAACCGGATGATGTTCGGGTAGCGGCGATTCTTCCACAATCCCGTGAGTTCTACTTCGGTGAAGACGCTGTACGGTTTGGCATAGGCAAGAAATTCATCGAGGTTCTGAAACGAGCTCAAATTGCGCGTTTCTTCAACGACGCAGACCGAGGTCACCACTGAGGTGTAATGAGCTGGTGCCGAAGACTTCTGGTCCTTCGTACGGTAGATCAGCACGACGTCGCCCGGCTTGAGGTTCAGCAGGCCCTCCATCCCACACAAGTACACCTTATGGATGCTATTGGTGTGCGAAACATCCTTCACAATGTCCGGTGGCTCGTTGTTGAGCTTGGAGTCGGGAAACAGCCGAGTGTGCCAATCGGGATAGATGCCGAGCAGAGCATATTGCCGCTTCTCGGTTCGGAAGAACGGGTAGTCTGCCACGATGTTCCCGGTTATTGAGCCGAAATCGCGGACGAGCACAGCCTCGTCTCCGTTCGCGGTCTGCTTCACCGCTGCTTGCTTGAATCCGTACCGCGTCAGCAGATCGATCAGCCCCGCATGCTTCGCGAACACCGTCACGTAAACCTGACTCACGCCAGCAGCGAGCGCGTGGTCGAAAATCTTCTTCATGAACCGTTCGCCAAGGCGCGTCCCGTGGGCATTGATCTTGAATGTGCCGATCTTGAGCCGTTTCAGTGCGGGCAGGACCGGCTTCACGTCGGCGACTGCCCCATCCTCCACTTTCACGTACAGGAATCCTTCGATAGTCTTGTCCTCGCCACGGCTCACGAACGCGTGCTCAGCCGCCTTCCGGCCGAACCATTCACCGAACTCCCGATAGTCGTCCTTCAAGCTCCCGAAAAAAGGGTCGTCGAGGTCGATCTGGGCAAATTGCTCATACGTCATGTTCATCGTGGATTCCTCTGGGCCGCGAAGGGAGATTCTATCGAGAGAAACTGTGAGTGTATCTGATCGGCGTAGGGTCGTGCTCATCCCAGAGCTGCGACCAAACGCTAGTATCTCGGCTTCATGGCCGATGTAGATAGAAAGGTAGACGGCATTGCACAAAAGACCCACAAGGGTCTAAAGGCTTTGACATGGCTATGCGTAACGCATTCAATCCAAAAGCAGTAATAGTGGGCTTGCTTCATTGGATCCTCAGAACTGTCTTGGGCGAAGGGGGTCGCGAGTTCGAATCCCGCTGCCCCGACCCAAATCATAAACAAAACTGTAGTTTTCTGGTGCCGCTCATCCGGCCCTATTGCTTTTCCGGGTTTCGCGTAAGGCATTCGTAAGCGTGGGTGAACTGCAGCTGGGCATGGAGGCAACGGGCAGTTAGACTTGGGGATTGCTATGTACATCCCCGAGTTGACAGTTCGGAACTACATGATCCATCGCTCTACCAGGATCGAGCTAACGCCGATCACCGTTCTGATCGGGCCTAATGGAGCGGGCAAGTCCGCGCTGTTTGATGCCATTCTGAACTTCTCAATGCTGTCCAGGGGTAGCATCAAGCAAGCGTTTGGACACTTCCCCTACTCTTACTCCGCAACGAAATGTCGGGGAGCGTCGGGCTATGAACGGATTGGTTTCGACGTTGTTATGTCGATGACTCAAGGCCAAGCGGAGCGGCTGAATTACACTATCAACTACGTCCAATATGGGGCCGCTGATCCAGGAAACCCACTTTCAAATTTTCGGGGAGGCCCTAGAAACTACCACTGGCAACAGACTGTTTGATCGGGACAATCCTACCGGGTCCCCGTTGAAGAACGCGCTCAAGCATATTGAAATGGACGATGGGGTGCTTGCGGCTGCTCGAAAGGCAGCGCTGGAAGGCAATAGGCCGCTTCAACAGATTCCGTTTGGCACCCGGCGAATTATCGCGCCCAAGCCGGATGCCCGAACTAACTGAAGACGCCGCACCACGACTTGGGTACGAAGGCGCTGATCTAGCCTCGTGTCTCTTCTACATGAACGAAACAGACGATCCGTCGCTGGACACGATCATTGCTGAAGTCCAGCAGGTGCTTCCCAACTTTGACGGTTTTGAGTTCATCGTAGTTGGGGTAGACAAAGTGGCATTCTCGATGAAATTCTCGGATGGGCGCGGGAGCATCAATGCAGCACGAATGTCTCACGGCAATCTAATCTTTCTCGGTCTGATGGTTCTGACGTATAGCCAGAATCGCCCACCCGTCATGTTGATCGAGGAACCCGAGAATGGACTCACGCCCGCCGCTTTGAAGCGCTTCTATCAGGCTATCCGTTCTCTGGCGTTTAGGGATGATAAAGCCCAGCGCAGCCAAATCCTAATCTCATCGCACAGCCCATTTGTGATGTGCGAAGCATGAAACGGTGAAGACAAGGATTTCATTCACCAACTCAAGATCGAGGATGGGCAGTGCGTCATAAGAAAGCTGTCTGATGCCATCGCCAAGCAAGGTGTTGTGTTGGCCAAAGATGATGATGGTAAACGGACATACCTCAATCTGCGGAATGCCGAAGAACTAATGTCCGGTTCCGCGCGATCGGCTCCCAGTTCTCCCAGTGCCAATACGCCAAGTTTCGGCTCCTCAGGCCTGGGTTAGCGCCCAATCCATGAGGTCGAGCAAGTGAGACAGGATTTCGCCTGCTGACCGGGAATCCTATGCGGGGCGAAAACTGTGTAATCGCGCTTCAGCAAGCAGTGCAATTCCGAGCTCGAAGTGATATGCGAGCATCCCCATGCGTACGTTGTGATCTGCTCAGTATCAATCAAAGTACTAGATTGGCAAGTTAGGAGCGGCGGTTGCAGTATCCCACGATGGCAAAAAGCTTGAGGTGGGCTTGACTAGTGTGTATATCAGCGCTTGATCAATGGAAGCTCAGCCAATGCAATCCACCCAGATTTGATCTCTATCGGACCGAATGCTCAAGCGCGGGGTAATCGGTATAACCCTTCTCTGTGCCGCCGTAGAATGTGGAGCGGTCGTATGCGTTGAGAGGGCTGCCTTGCTGGAAGCGTTGGGGCAGATCGGGATTTGCGATGAAGAGGCGGCCGAAGGCGATTGCGTCGGCTTGGCCCGTCGCTATGGCATTATCCGCGTTTTCGGCTGTGTAGCCGCCTGCTGAAATCAGCACCCCGGAGAAGGCCTTTCTAAATGTTGCCGAAGTGCTTGGCGCGTTGGCATCCAATTCGGCGTCCGCTCCAGCATTTCCGACTCTTGGCTCGACCAAATGTGCGTAGGCGATGCCTCGCTGCGAGAGTTGTTGCAAGACGT
>Ga0163144_10001285_pt1 | contig 59250 bp, 55 predicted proteins | sample OliLak19BULKMAT1_FD_123175 | JGI IMG/M metagenome (GOLD analysis project Ga0163144, IMG submission 123175) | Freshwater microbial mat bacterial communities from Lake Vanda, McMurdo Dry Valleys, Antarctica - Oligotrophic Lake LV.19.BULKMAT1 | ecosystem: Environmental > Aquatic > Freshwater >...
TTTCTGTAGCAGAAGCTATTCTCCTTTTCTTCGCCGCTCAGGTTCGTTCTTTCATTTTTTGAGCGAGAAACGGGATCGGCGTCGAGAGTTTTTGGGCTAGGTTGGGCGGACTGAAGTCCGCCGTACTTGGCGTCGTGACAATATTGACGGATCGCCAAGCCGATCCCTTTGCGCTTCGCGTCTCAGGTTCGTTCTTTCGTTTTTCGATGTTTTTGTGAGATTGAACAGAGTGTGGGACGCGCCATGCAATTGGCGGTTGCAGCGTCCGTCGATAGCGATTGCGGTGCGGACGGACTCGTCGAAGGTTTCGAAGGTGTCCGCGACGGCAGCGGCGGTTTCAGCCATTTTCTGGTTGAGATGCGACGTTTCTGAGAGCCAGATGCGGTATTGATGCCACTTCTGCGCAACTCGCGCACAACGGTATCGGCGTCGAGAGTTCCTGGAATAGTGGCGAATCGCACGGTCGATCCCTTTGCGTTTTGCCTGGGCCATTTCAACGATGAGGAGGCGCCGCGCGGGCGTGTGGGGCTGAAATTCGGCGGTCAGATCGTTGAGCAGGGTGGTCAGCATTTCCGGATCTTCGTTCGCGAGGGAGAGAGTTCGGGCGCAGAGTCCGTGGGGGAGTGCGTTGCGGGCGCTGGCGGCGGTACGCTGTTTTTCTGTTCGTTCGATTTGTTCCATGAGCGTGGAACTCCTTTCCTGCACCCATGATCTGAGGAGGGGCAAAACTTCCAAGTAACTTTCGGAGGTTAAGTTATTGATTCGGAGGGAAATAAAAAAACTGGTCCGGATGTGAACGCATAGTTTTCGTTCGGCGAGGCGGCCAGAACGTCACTTCAACGGGTAGCATCTGACCCGCCTCGGTGACGAAAACAACCGTTGAGCTAAGGGATCCTGTTACGAATTGGAAGGTGCAGTATGGGTTCAGCTCGCGAGGGTTGCCTGAAACCTTGACGGATGTGACGGGTGGCGGTGCATTGATTGTGTCGAGCGTTTCGTCTGGAGTTGCGGGTGAGGTGACGAAGTTTGCCTATTGACGGTGTGCTTGCCAACCCCGGCTCAACCTCAGGTGCCTATCACTCAAAATACGAGAAGGTACAACACGAAAAGTTCGAGCTTCTGTACCAACCTGGATTGGTTCAACTTGACGGAGCGAGATACCATGTCGAAGTCAGATCGGGCCTCGTCAAGTCGAGTGTTAGTCTGTTGGGTCCCGAGGACGAGAGACAGAACCAGCAAAGTCCACTCTTGACCTGGATGGCTTATCAGAAATCGCGATTTCAGTAGCCTCTGGCACTTGTATACATTGGAAAGCAGGCCATTTTTCTGGTGGCCGCGTGATCTGTCCAACTTCCAAGTGAGGTAACTCTTGGGAGTGAAGATCGATTTCGAAATCGGAGGTTTTGCGTCACTCTTGTCCAAAGCGATATTTAGGCACTGGAGGCAGGTGCGGGAAACTTGGTTCAGGTTGAAGTTGGCACAAAGAACGGTCCAGTTGGAGGGCCGCGCCGCGCCCCCTTTGAGCTTCTGTAGAATGGAAGGCAATCTATGAAGAAGCTCACGCGGCGCAAGTTTGGCAAGCGTATCGCGGCTGCGGCCTCTGTGGCAGCTTTTGCGCCTGTTCTGCAAGGCTTGGAAGAGTCCGCGCAACCGTTCGGTGCGGAGTATCCGAACCTCGATTCGCTTTCGACCGGCGAGTGGTGGACGAAGAAGCGACCGGTGCAGAGTCCACCGCCGATGTTCGATGTGCCGCGCGATCAGGTGGTTGTGTTTGCGCTGTACACGCACGAGCGTGGCGTGTTGAAGATCACCGCTCAGTTGTATCCGTTAAAGCCGAGTGAACCACGAGAGGCGCGTCTCGAGTTTCTAAGAGAAGGGAAGTGGGTGGAGGCTGCTCGCGGACCCGTCGTGTTCCCGGGCTGGTCTGCGCACTTCCGCATCGAGAATTGGGATTCGTCGAAGGATGTCGCCTATCGTGTCCGCCATGGTGAGCAGTCAAAGTTCGAAGGTCTGATTCGCCGCAATCCCTTGGAAAGGGACGAGATCGTGGTGGCGAATCTCTCCTGCAATGCGAGCAGGGAAAACGGCCCACGGCCTGAACTGGTGGCGCGGCTGCGTGAGATCAATCCCGATCTGTTGTTCTTCGGCGGGGATCAAACCTATCGCCATACAGAACACACTGCTGGCTGGATCGAGTTCGGGTTGCAGTTCCGCGACGTGATCCGCGACCGGCCGACCATTACGATTCCCGACGATCACGATGTTGGTCACGGCAACGTTTGGGGCGAAAACGGCAAGCGTTCGTTGCATCCCGCTGGCGCGGACGGCGGCTACACGTATCCGGTTGAGTACGTCAATCTGGTGCAGCGTCATCAGACTTGGCACCTGCCAGATCCAGTGGATCCTACGCCGGTTGAGCGAGGCATCGGCGTGTACTTTACTCGTCTGCGCTGGGGCGGCATCGATTTTGCGATCCTCGAAGATCGCAAGTTCAAGAGTGGTCCCGATGGAAAGATTCCAAAGATGGGCCCACGGCCCGATCACATCAACGATCCGAAGTACGATCCGAAAACGATCGATCTACCCGGCTTGCAATTGCTCGGCGAAAGGCAGCACAAGTTTCTGCGCGATTGGGGCGAGGATTGGACGGGCGCGGAATTGAAGTGCGTTCTTTCGCAGACGGCTTTTTGCGGAGCCTGTCACATGAATGGCAAGCGCGATGTGCGGCTGCTTGCCGATCTCGATTGCAATGGCTGGCCGCAGACGCCACGTTTGCGGGCGCTTGAAGAGATCCGGCGGGTGCGTGCGGTGCATCTGTGCGGCGATCAGCATCTGGCGGTGGTGGTGAAGCACGGGCTTGACGAGTGGGGCGACGGCCCATATGGATTCACCAGCCCTGCTCTTGTGAATGCGACCTACGGGCGCTGGTGGCATCCTTTGGACGAGAAGCCGGGTCCGAATGCGATGGCGGGCAGTCCGTGCCGTGGACCGGGGACTTCACCGACGGGCTGGGCAACAAGATTTCGATGATGGCGTATGCGAATCCGCCGAACATTGCCGATGCCAAGCAACGCGCCGATGGTGTTGGTATCGCGAGGTTTCGCAAGAAGGCGCGCACGGTAACTTTTGAATGCTGGCCGCGCTTTGGTTCCGAGCAGTTTGCCGGTTGGCCTCTCACGGTGGAGATGGACAAGAACGACGGACGCAAGCCTGTGGCCTGGCTGCCGAAGCTGGTGTTCGAAGGCGCGGCGAATGCCGTGGTGCAGGTGGTGGAAGAGAAGTCCGGGGAGGTGCTCTATACAGTGCGTTCGCCTGGTGCAAGCTTTCAGCCGCCCGTTTTCAAGGCCAGCGAAACCTATGCCGTGAAAGTGGGTCGCGACAAACCGACGCAGGTCATTCTGACCATGTCTCGTGCACATGAGAAGTCGGCCAAAGCTGGAGTTCGCAAGATACAACTTGCCTGACAGTACAAAAGAGGGACCTCTAATGAGGGGTCCCTCTTTCAACAATTGTTTAGCGGTAGACGGCCTGACGCGCGGCCATTCTGGAGAAGGTCACCGAACCCGAATCCAACCCGGATGCCTTAAAGATCGCGGGTTCTGCAATCGAGAACAGGCCGAGAAGGCTGCCTTCCTGGTTGCTCGCTGGAAGGTTCTGCAAGATGTGGGTGCCCACCGTGATCTTGAGATCCGATGCTTTGGCGATGCAGACGAAAGTACCAAGTAAGCCCGCCCGCGTCGCGGAAGTACCCAGCGCCATCACGTAATCGTTGGCGCGGCCGCCGGTCCAGTTGAGCGTGAGCGGTTGAGCGCGATTCACAGAAGCCGCAACGCCAGGGTTGGACCACTCGACGGGATTCAGTTGCACTTGCACGTTGAAGGCTCCAACATCCGCGCCTCCCGCACCGGTGATCGTGTAGCTGCCGGGATCCAGATAGAGCGACGAAGGCAAGCCGGGAATGCTGGGAATTCCAGGAGGCAGTTGGATGTTGATCCCAGTCCCTAGTTCGACTGAGAAAGAACCCTTTACGTCTCCGAGAGCCTTTACGCCTTTGGGACCATTGACAGAAAGTCTGCCAGCTGCGAGGTCCACGGGGACATTGAAAGTCGTTTCGGGGGCTTCGTCTTCAAAGACATCACTGTTGAAGACGTAGCAACTGCCGAGAGCAATTTCAGTTTGCGGCGTGTTGGACGCGCCAAAGTCTTCAACCTTAAGTTTTAAGAACGAGCCACTCGCTGAATCGGTAACAAACTCTCCTTGCTGTTCGAGGGAGATGGCGATGCGGCTGAGGTTGATAGAACCGATCCTGACCTCGCCTCCGTTGTTTGCTGCGCCTTCAATTGCTCCACTGGATAATAAGTTGCTGGAGCAGTATCCGCCATTCGCGGCCACAGGAACCGTCACGAAGTTCGAGTACTTTGTGCCTGCCTTCACGACGATGGGAGCGAAACATCCGTCAACGCCCGTGGGGACTTCAACGGTCAGTTCGTCGACCCCGGCGATTTCGGTCCGCTGTGCGGCGCTGACGGTAGCGATTTTGTCGCCGACGCGGACTTCGAGTTCGGAGGCGTCGAATGTTTTTGGCGTAGGGCCTGAGGCTTCGTCGCCTTCGACAGATCCCAGGCCGGTGGCGCGAAGCCGAATCTGCTGGCCCGGCTTTGCGGATGCGTTCACCAGAACCGGTGCGCCGCTTTCTGCAGACATCGCAACGGCTTGTCCGGATCCACGCGCACCTGCCGTGAAAAGCCCGACGGCGCGCGAGACCACTTCAATGTCGCCTTCGGACGTTTCGCTGTTGAATCTAAGCGCGACCTTGCCCTTACCAATCGTGGCGGAAGACGGCAGCATGGCGACGATTTTGGTAGCGGAGGCCGAGATCACCCAGGCGTCTAAAGTGTTTCCACCGACCGTCACTTTGACCGTGACACCACCGAGTTCGGTGGCGAGCGGATAGGCGTCGTTTGTAACGCTTTCAGCGGGGCCGAGATCCTTGCCTAGCAGCACGAATCGCGCGCCTTGCGCGATGCCGCCATTCAGCGATGTTGTGGAACTGTAGCTCGCGGCGTTCCGTGCACCACCGGATGATAGTTTCGGTGCAGCGATACAGGCTGCAACGGTAAGAACCGAGAGAAAAATAGGATTCATAATTAGTAGAGCGGATTCCGTCTGGAGAAAGGCTCAGCCAATCGCCTTTCCCAGTGTGGCACGCATGGATGATAGAATCGCCCGCATGGTACGAATGACTCGACGAACGCTGCTTGCGGCAAGCGCGTATTCTTACAACCGGATTCTCGGTGCGAACGACCGTGTACAGGTGGGCTTCATCGGCTACGGCCTGATCGGTGCGCAACACGTATACGACTTCAAGAATCAGCGGGATGTGGATATGGCGGCGATGAGCGAGACCTATCAGCCACGTCTGGAACAAGGTATCCAGGCTTGTGGCGGCAAGGCAACCGGCTACTCCGATTTCCGCAAGATGCTCGACAACAAAGATCTGCAGGCCATCGTTGTCTCGACGCCCGATCACTGGCACGCGATGATGACCATCATGGCCTGCGCCGCCGGCAAAGACGTGTATGTCGAAAAGCCGATGACGCTTTTTGTCAAAGAGGGCCGTTGGATGATCAACGCGGCACGCAAGTACAAGCGCATCGTGCAATGTGGCACGCAACAGCGCAGCGGAAAGCACTATTTGAAGGCTCGCGACCTGATTCGCAATGGCTACATCGGCAAGGTCCATTCCATTCGAATGTCGTCTTACCGCAACATTATGCCCGGCTTTGGATCTCCTGCGGATGCTGCGGTTCCCGCCGGTTTCGACTACGATATGTGGCTTGGGCCCGCACCCAGGCGTCCGTTCAATCCGCATCGCGGCATCTATCATTTCCGCTGGTATTGGGATTATTCCGGCGGCCAGATGACCAATCTGGGTGCGCATCAGATCGACATCGCGCAATGGTATATGGGCGTCAAGGGTCCGAAAAGTGCGACATCGATTGGCGGAAGACTGGCGCTTGAGTCTGTCGGCGAGACTCCCGACACGCAGGATGCGATTTACGAGTATCCAGGATTCACCACAAGCTGGTCGCATCGTGAAGCGGGCTCGGGACGTCGCGCTGCCGGGGGCGGCGGACTGGAGTTTCATGGAACCAAGGGTTCGCTCACCATTGGGCGCGGCGGCTTCGAGGTGATTCCGGATATGAAGTCCGACCCCGTGAACGCGATCCCACAGTTCCGAGGGCAGACTGCCGGAGGCCCGGCCCGTGTGGATGTGAAGCCGGAACCTTGGACTGGCGCGATGAAGGAACCGGGCAGCTCAGAAGAGCAGTTCGACCTGCATGCACGCAACTTCCTCGATTGCATCAAGTCGCGGCAACGACCGGTAGCGGATGTCGAAGATGGACATCAAACGGCGGTTGCCTGCCACTTGGGCAACATCTCTCTGCGCCTGGGACGCAAACTGCAGTGGGATCCTGACAAGGAAGCGATCGTCGGCGACCGCGAAGCCTCGACGTATCTCGAACGGCCGTACCGGAAGCCGTGGGATCAAGTACTGAAGGGCTTTGGAGTCGCTTAGAAATGAACACGAAGATGGGTGTCGCCGCGACCTGTTACCTCAGCGTGATGCGTCCTCGCGAGACTCTCACGTTTCTGGAGCACTGTTCGGCGCGTGGTGCTGGCGGCATCCAAATGCAGCTTTCGTCGTTTGAGCCGGAATACCTGAAGAAGCTGCGATCCCGCGCCGAGCAGCTTGGGATGTATCTCGAACTGATGGGTCCGTTGCCGACAGCGAACGACGACACGCAGTTCCGCAAGGTGATCGCCGCTGGGAAGGAACTGGGAGCTACTTGTGTCCGGTGCGGATGCTTGTCGGGGCGCCGTTACGAGACCTTCGATACGCTCGAAAAATGGAAAGACTTTGTGAATGCCTCGAAGGATTCGTTGATTCGCGCAGCGTCGATCGTTGAGAAAGAGAAGTTTCCGCTGGCGCTTGAGAACCACAAGGACTGGACGATCGAAGAGATGATGGCGCTGATGAAGCTGTTTTCCAGCGAATACTTTGGCGTTTGCCTCGATACGGGCAATAACCTCTCTTTGCTCGAGGATCCGATGGCCACCATCGAGGCGCTGCTGCCGTACGTCATTACAACCCACGTGAAAGACATGGCCGTGAAAGATTACGACGATGGGTTCCTGATGAGCGAAGTCAACTTCGGCGAAGGGATGCTCGATATTCGGCGGATTGTTGGCATGATTCGCAAGGCGCGGCCCAAGGCGAACATCAATCTTGAGATGATCACGCGCGATCCATTGAAAGTTCCTTGCCTCACGCAGAAGTATTGGCTGACGTTCGGCGACCGTAGCGGTTATCTGCTCGCCAAGTCACTTCGGCTGACCAAGCAGCAAGGCAAGGCTGCGTTGCCTGGATTCAGTGAGTTTTCGAAAGAGAAGCAGGCCAGGATGGAAGACGCCAATGTCGTGACTTGTTTGCGGTGGGCGGCCGCGAATCTGCAGCTTTGGGTGGGCTTGTTCGCCTAATTTTCGCCATGGATGGTAACATCCAAATCATGGCCGTCAAACGCAAGTCTCTTACAATGGAATCTAGTCCCTTGCAAGAAACTATCCGCATTCGCGGAGCTCGTGTGCACAACCTCAAGAATGTGTCGCTCGAGATTCCGCACAACAAACTCACTGTAGTCACTGGCGTTTCCGGCTCCGGAAAGTCCTCTTTGGTCTTCGATACGATTTATGCGGAAGGGCAGCGCCGGTATGTGGAGTCGCTGTCGGCTTACGCGCGCCAGTTTCTCGAACGCATGGAAAAGCCCGATGTCGACGATATCGACGGCATTGCGCCGCCGATCGCCATCAAGCAGAAGAACCAGACTCGCAATCCACGGTCGACCGTTGCGACGTCCACAGAACTCTACGACTTCTTGCGCCTGCTCTTCGCCCGTGTGGGACGCACGTATTGTTACCAATGCGGCGAACCCGTGATTCGCGATACCGTCGATCACGTCGCCGAACGTATGATGCAGGAACCGGACCGCAGCCGCTGGTATGTGTTGTTCCCCATTCGCGTTCCAGACACGAAAGAGCGTAAGAAAAGCGAGGTGCTGCGCGATCACTTGTTCGATTTGCGCAAACGGGGATTCACTCGCCTCTTTCAGGGCGGCAGGACGTTCGAATTTTCGTCACCCGAATCGATTCTCGACATCGATTTCAAGAAGGCTGTCTGGGTGTTGGTCGATCGAATCGCGATCGCCCCCGACTTGCATCAGCGCCTCGTGGATTCGATGGAGATTTGTTATCGCGAGTCAGGTGAAGTGGTTTTTCAGGAAGCGGCTGGCGAGCGGGAACTCGTCTTCAGCGAGAAGTTCGCTTGCAAGAAGTGCAATCTCGAGTACATCACTCCTGAGCCAAGCCTCTTCAGTTTCAACTCGCCCTTCGGAGCCTGCCGCCGCTGCCAGGGCTTTGGCAACACCGTCGATTACGACATGGATCTCGTCATCCCAGACAAGACCCTGAGCATCGACAAGGGAGCAATCGACCCGTGGACACGTCCGGCCTACAGTTGGGCTCAGAAGGAGTTCAAGGTCGATTACAAGAGCAAAGTCAGAATGAACGTCCCGGTGCAGGACTTCATTCCCGAAGAGACGAAGTTGCTCGAAAAGGCTCTCAAATCCTTTTGGGACGATGTCGAAGCCAAGAAGTACAAGGTTCATGTCCGCGTCTTCATGAGCCGTTATCGAGGTTATGCGGAGTGCGCCGAGTGCCGTGGATCGCGCCTGAGGCAAGAAGCACTCAATGTGCGGGTTAGCGGCAAGACGCTGGCCGATGTGTCGAAGTTCAATATCGCCGAGGCTTACGAGTTCTTCGGTTCGCTGACGCTGACTCCAGAGGAAAAAGTAGTCTCCGACAAACTGCTGGTGGAGATTCAACAGCGCTTGAAATTCCTCAACGATGTGGGGCTCGAGTATCTCACGCTCGATCGGCTTTCGATGACGCTCTCGGGCGGTGAAGCGCAGCGCATCCAACTCGCGACGTGCCTCGGTTCGCGCCTCGTGGGATCTTGCTATGTTCTCGACGAGCCTTCGATCGGCCTGCATTCTCGCGACACGATGCGGCTGATTAAGATCCTCGAAGACCTGCGCGATATCGGCAATACGATCGTCGTTGTCGAGCACGATTCCGATGTCATGAAGGCAGCCGATCATGTGATCGACATGGGGCCCGGCGCGGGTGAACGAGGCGGCGAAGTCATCTTCGAAGGTACGTATAAGAAGCTGACCGGCGCTAGCGCCAAATCGCTCACGGGTAAGTATCTACGGGGCGATATGCAGGTTTCGCGGCTCGGCAAGCGCCGCGAATTCAACGCCAAGAAGACCCTCAAATTCATCGGTGCACGCGCCAACAATCTCAAGGGCATCGATGTCGAACTGCCGTTGAACATGATGGTTGCCGTGACGGGTGTGTCGGGATCCGGCAAGTCGACGCTGGTTCATGACGTCATTCACAAGGCGCTTGAGAAGCTGCTGAAGAAAGACTCGCCCAAGCAGGCAGCGGAAGAGAACGAGTTCGCGGTCGAGAAAGTCACCTGCAGGCGTGTCGAACGCGCGAACTTTCTGCGCGAGGTTGTACTGGTCGATCAATCGCCTATCGGCCGGACGCCTCGATCGAATCCTGTCACCTATGTGAAGGCTTTCGACATCATCCGTGAGATCTTCGCCTCCACGACGGAAGCGGACAAGCGCGGTTATGGCGCGGGACACTTCTCGTTCAACATCCCCGGCGGCCGCTGCGAAACCTGTCAGGGCGACGGCACCGTTACTGTGGAAATGCAGTTTCTGGCCGACGTTGAACTTGTCTGCGATGAATGCAAAGGGACGCGTTATAAGAGCGGTGTGCTAGAGGTCCGCCACAAGGGACTGAACGTCCATGAGGTCCTCAAACTGACCGTTCGCGAGGCGCTCGGTTTCTTTTCCGATCATGCCCGCCTGACCGGAAAGTTGAAGGTTCTGGATGACGTGGGACTCGGTTATCTTCGGTTGGGGCAGTCCGCGACGACACTCTCAGGAGGCGAAGCCCAACGCGTGAAACTGGCGGCACATCTGATGCAGTCTAGTTCCGAAGGCGTGCTCTACATCTTCGATGAACCGACCACTGGGTTACATTTCGACGACATTGCGAAACTTCTCGATGCCTTCCAGCGGCTGATTGCAAACGGCGGAAGCATCCTGATTATCGAACACAATATGGACGTGATTCGCGCTGCGGATTGGGTAATCGATCTCGGACCCGAAGGTGGGTATGGCGGAGGCAATATCGTCGCCGTAGGAAACCCGGAACAGATCGCCGCCGTCCCCCATTCGTACACGGGCCAATTTCTGGCTAAGGTGCTCTAGAACATGTTGCCGACTGTTTTGTTCCTCTTCTTCACAGCGCAGGTGGATCACTCCGCCCTGGGCTTGAAAGCTCTCGAGGATCAAAAGTTCGAAGCCGCCATTGAACATTTCGGCAAGGCCGTAGCAGCGGATCCGAAGGACTTTTACGCCCATTTTCACTTCGCGCTCGCGCATTCGGCGATCCACAAGGATCTCGAGGCCATCGAACACTACCGCAAGACTCTCGAACTGAAACCGGGGCTGTATCAAGCAGAACTCAATCTGGGCATGATTCTGGTAGAGAATCGAAAGGCCAAGGAGGCCGTTCCTCTACTTGAGGACGCGGTGAGGCAAAAGCCGGATGAGTTCCGGCCCGCGTTTTATCTGGCAGAAGCGTATTTCGCAGAGGGACGCTTCAACCCTGCGGAGATGGTATACAAAGCGGCCACTGCGTTGGATTCAAAGTCTGCTCCAGCGCACTACGGACTCGCCCGCGCGATCATGAAGCAGAGTCGCCTAGCTGACGCGCAGCCGTATTTCATCAAAGCGGGGCAGCTCGATGCGCAGTATCAGGATTCCGTCCTTGAACTCGCGTCCGTCTATGAGGAACAAAAGCAGACTGACGCGGCGATCGCACTTTACAACCAGTTTCCAAACACGCCTGCCGCGCAGGAACGCCTGGGCGTGCTGCTGCTCGATCAAGGAAAGCCGGCAGATGCAGTGGGACCGCTCGAAAAGGCTGTCGCGAAGTCGCCGACATCCGGCAATCGGTTCGCTTTGGCCAAGGCATACCTGCGATCGAATGAACCAGCGAAGGCTCTTGCGCTGATCGATCAAACCATCGTGTTGGAACCTAAAGAAGCAGAGCTGTATATGATCCGCGGTCGCATTCTGCGCGATCAACGCAAGTTCACCGACTCTGCCAATTCCTTCTTTGCCGCAGCCAAGCTGCAGCCACAAAACGTCGAAGCCTGGACGGAGATGGCGGGCGTGCTTGTGATGGTAGAGGACTACAACACAGCGCTCGCCGCTCTTGACAAGGTAAGGGAACTGAATGGCGAGACCGCAGGGCATCATTTTCTACGCGCGATTATGCTCGACAAGAACAAACTGCAGAAGCCCGCGTTAGAGGCATATCGGAAGTTTCTCGCCACATCGGAAGGTAAGTATCCCGACCGTGAGTTTCAGGCCCGCCAAAGGGTTAAGATCATAGAGAAAGAGCTGTCTAAGAAGTAGACAACGCCATGCTTGCGATCTTGTTACTGCTGACTCAATCATTCGATCTAGCGGCCGTGAAGGCCGAGCCCAGTCCGGATCGGCGCGCGGAACTTGCCATCGACTACGCCAACGCCGCTCTCGATCGCGCTAAGACTCTTTATACAAACGGGGACTATAAGGAATCTCAGGCCGCGGCGTTCGAGATTCGCGATTCGGTCGAACTCTGCGCTGAATCGCTCAAGGCCACCGGCAAAGATCCGCGTAAAAACGTTAGGCAATTCAAGAAAATCGAGATCCGCATTCAAGCCCTCGTGCGGCGGGTGAAGAGCTTCGCTCAGAATGTCAGCATCGAAGACAGGCCGGAGATTGTCAAAGTGCAGGACCGCCTCGAAGAGATCAACGACGCAATCGTCGCCGGCATTTTTACGAAGTCGAAATGAGATACCTCCTCGCTCCCCTGTTGTTGTTTGTGGGCCTCAGTGCCGTTGCGCAGGATCGCGACTTTCTCACGCCCGATGAGGCGGACCGAGTCCGCGAAGTGCAGGAACCGAACGAGCGGCTCAAACTCTACGTCCACTTTGCCCGGCTCCGGCTAGACCTGCTGAAGCAGACGCTGGCCAAAGAGAAGCCTGGCCGGTCGGTGTTCGTGCACGACACACTCGAAGACTACACAAAGATCATCGAGGCCATCGATACTGTCGCCGACGATGCGCTGAAACGCAAGGCGGATCTTGCCATCGGTATCCAAACGGTGGCGGATGCGGAGACGGAAATGATCGAGGAACTGAAGGCGATTCTCGACAAGCCTCCCAAGGATTTTCAACGCTACGAGTTCGTTCTCAAGCAGGCCATTGAGACCACGCAGGATAGCCTCGAACTTTCACAGGTCGATCTGAAAGATCGGACACGCGAAGTCACCGATCGAGACGCCAAAGATAAGGCCAAACGCGAAGAACTGATGTCCACTGAGGAAATCAAGGCGAAGCGTGAGGCCGAGAAGAAGTCTGTTGAAACCAAGAAGAAGGCACCAACCCTTCGTCGCAAGGGCGAGTTGGAAAAGAAACCGAACGACTAAGTGTTTTTTCGGCACGGGTGACCCGAAACCTGTAGATTCTCCGCCTTAGTAAGTAGAGAGGGATTGGTACTGTGCCATTAGAAGCAGGGACGCTTGGTTTCCTGATTGTTGGTTTCCTGATTGTTGCTTTGTTTTTCGAAACGTTGAGCGGCGGGGCGCCTCCGTCGAACCGCAGCTCATCGGGCGCCATTCAATGCGATGATGGTGTTTCAACGGAATGGACGCCCGCACCAGTGATCGCCCGGTCACGCTCCTCAGCATCGACGACGATCCTCTAGCGCTGGACCTTGTCCGAAGTGCGCTGGAACAGCCCGGACTTCGCATACTTACCTGCGAAGACCCCATTGCGGGTCTCGAGATGGCGCGGGCGGAACGTCCTCAGATTGTTTTGCTCGATTTGATGATGCCCGGGATGTCGGGTATGGAAGTGCTCAAAAGTATCGCCTCAACCGATCCTTCCGCAGACGTAATCTTATTGACGGCCCATTATTCAACCGAGGCCGCGGTTGACGCGATTCAGCAGGGTGCGTGCGATTATCTGAACAAGCCGTTCGATATCGCCAGACTGCAAGAGCGTGTGCAAGCGCTTATCGACGAGTGGCGCCGCCGCTGGAGGTTGCGCAAGCTCGACGGACAGGTACTCGAAGCAAACCAGTTCCACGGAATCATTGGGCGATCCGCCCCAATGCTCGATGTTTTTGGAAGAATGCGTCGCGTCGGACCGCACTTTCAAACCGCACTTATCACAGGCCAAACAGGAACCGGCAAAGAACTTGCCGCGCAGGCGCTGCACGCGCTCAGCCCTGTCGCCAACGGACCCTTCATCGTGTGCAACTGCGCTGCGATCCCAGAAAATCTCGTGGAAAGCGAGCTTTTCGGTCACGTCAAGGGATCTTTCACCGGAGCCGTGCAGGACAAGACAGGTTTGTTCGAAGCAGCGCACAACGGATCCCTCTTTCTTGACGAACTCGGTGAGCTGCCCCTCGCGGCACAGGCAAAGCTTTTGCGTGCCGTGCAGCAGCAGGAAATACAGCGTGTTGGCGCAACCTTCACCCGCAAAGTCAACGTCCGCATCATCGCGGCCACGAATCGCAATCTGCAGCAAGAGGTCGAAAAGAAGACTTTCAGAGAAGACCTGCTGTTCAGGTTATCGATGGTGGAAATCGTTCTGCCTCCGTTGGTCGAACGTCCCGAGGATCTGCCACTGCTGATCCGCTATTTCGTCGAACAGTTTTCGAAGCGCTATAACAAAGACTTCGAAGGTCTGACGCGGCGGGCAGAAACGCTGCTGCTGCGCTATCACTGGCCGGGTAACGTTCGCGATCTCGAGAACGTAATTGGTTATGCCTGTATGATGGCCGAGCCTTCGCGCATCGATGTAAACGACCTTCCTGAGCGGGTTCGACTCGGTTCCGGAATCTCGCGTGGCGGGAGCGGCGAAACGACGATGGTCACGCTGGATGAGATTCAACAGATTCATGCCCGGAGAGTGATTGCGGCTGTCGATGGCAACAAAGTAAAGGCCGCCTCCATTCTGGGAATCAGTCGCGCTACACTATATCGTTTGCTGGGCAACGCATCCGGACCTGCGGACGACGAGACGGAATCGGCGGCCCAACAATTTCGCGGAGGACGTACATGAACCCTGCTACACAAATGAGCGAAGAGCAGAACCGCTCAGAGCAACTTGCTGGCGAAGGCCCTGGCGCTGGCAACGTCGACAAGATTCGCGATATCTTGTTCGGCGGTCAGATGCGGGACTATGAATCCCGCTTCAAACGCCTTGAAGAGAATCTAGTTCGTGAATCCGCGGAAATCCGCGAAATGACCCGCCAACGGCTCGATGCCCTTGAAGCGTTTCTGAAGAACGAGTTCGAATCGCAAACGCAGCGATTGAAGGCAGAGCGCGAAGAGCGGACATCCGATGTCCAACAGCAGGAGCGCGAACTTCGAGACCTGAGCCAGAACCTGACGCGGCGGCTCACCGAGGCAAACGACCTCGCAGCCGAAACCAGCCGCTCGATTCGCGCGGAAATCCTATCGCGATCCAATAGTCTCTTGCAGGAATTGCAGACCCGGCATCAGGAAGCCAACATAACGCTAGACCGTCACGTATCGGAACTGAAGGACGCCAAGACCGATCGGGCCACGCTCGCGGCATTGTTCAACGAGATGGCTATGCGCCTCACGGGTGACTTCAAACTTCCGTCGCCCGGCGCACCTGCCGTTGCCGACAAATAGCCGAGGATCCCGGTGTTTGAACGAAAGCCCGGTCCGCCGCGCGCCTCGACGCCCGATGAATATCAACGCTTGAGGCGAATTCTGCTCGGTCGCGAGGTCGACGAGATCGAGATGATCCGAGCCCGGTTGGATGAGCCCGATCTTCGCAGCGAAGAGACCAGCAAGATCCTTGCCCGAGCGGTGGATATCAGCGCAACTTCGGGCAACGAACTGCGGCGGTCGTTGCAGCCTGTCGTTGAAGATGGACTTCGGGTTTTCGCTCGTCGAGATCCAGATGCCTTTTCGGATGTCCTGTTTCCCACCATCGGTGCCGCGATTCGCAAAGCGCTCGCCGCAGCGATGCGCGACATGATGGACGCACTGAACCAGACGCTTGAGCAATCAGTTTCGGTGAAGAGCCTGCAATGGCGGTGGGAAGCGCTGCAAAGCGGCAAGAGCTACGGTGAGATTGTCCTGTTGAAGAGTGTGCTGTTTCGCGTCGAGCAGACCTTCCTGATCCATCGAGATACCGGGATTCTGTTGGAACATCGCGCCTCGGATCCAACAACGTCACGCGATGCGTCGATGGTTTCCGGGATGCTGACGGCCATTCGAGACTTTGTTCGTGACTCGTTCAAAACGGGGTCTAAGGATGAACTCGAAACGATCCAACTCGGCGAGACCAGTCTATGGATTCAGACGGGCCCAAGGGCATTGTTGGCGTGCGCAGTGAGAGGTGCCGCTCCACGGTCTCTGCGCGAAGTCATGCAGGAGAGTCTCGAACGCATTCACTTCACTCACTACGAAGCGCTGGAACATTTCCGCGGCGATGTGTCGCGGTTTGCTGAGACTCGTCCGTTGCTCGATACTTGTATGCTGGGGCGCGCTCCGGAAAAGTTCAAAGGGCCTTCGTTGCGTTGGAAACCGTTGGGGGTTTTGCTCGGAGCGGTTTTGCTGGGTTATTTTTACTGGAACTGGCGCGAACAGACAAAGTGGAATGACTACTTGACCCTTGTACGTCAGCAGCCGGGCATCGCGGTTTTGTCCGAATCGCGCGGCTGGCGATCCTATCGTGTCGAAGGCATGCGCGATCCGATGGCCGTCGATCCTGTATCGCTTCTGGCGAAGACTCCGCTCGATTCGTCGCGCGTCCAACAGGCGTGGAGTCCTTATCTTTCGTTGGAACCGAGCTTCGCGTCGCGGCGGCGCATTGAGCAGATGCAGGAATCCATCTCGCGGCGCTTTCTCAAATTTGAGAATGCACAGCATGCCGCGGACCCTGCAGAGATCGAAGACCTGGATTCTATTGCCAGCGACCTGCGATTGGCAACCAAGGTGGCGAGCGAAGGTCAGTTGAATCTTCGCATCGTCCTTGCTGGCAACGCCGATTCCACGGGCGATGTGAAGGCCAATGTCGATCTGGCCAGACGCCGTTCGGCTTGGACAAAGCAGGCATTGGTTGCGCGAGGAATTCCTGCCACCTCCATGACAGAGGAATCGGGCGTTCCCGACCCATTTTCCAAACGGCGAGTCACGTTTCGGCTGATTGCCGAACCCCAACAATAGATGTTGTTTCACAAGATCTGCATCGTCGGTGCTTTCGGCGTCGGAAAGACGAGCCTTGTGCGCCGGTATGTGAGTTCGATCTACGACGAACGGTATCTGACCACCGTTGGGGTGCGGGTCGACAAGAAAGAACTGAAGGCCGGTGGGCACGACGTGACTCTCGTCATCTGGGATATCGCTGGCGAGGATGAGATCACGCGATTGTCGATGCAGCATTTGCGCGGCATGTCTGCGTACTTTCTGGTGATCGATGGCTGTCGAGGCGATACGCTCGACACCGCCTTTCGACTCCGCGGTGAGATTGACCGCACCTATCCAAATGTTCCGTTTTTGCTGTTGTTGAACAAGGCCGATCTGCGCGAACGGTGGGAAGTGGACACGGATCGGATTCGAGCCCTCGGGTTGGATTGGCTGGAAGCTTCCGCCAAATCGGGAGATGGCGTGGAACTTGCATTCGAACGTCTGGCAACGCGATTGCTTGCATAAACCCATGAAGGCGCGTAATGACGACTTGGCATCGGTGGTTTTGCAGAGCTTGGGCGTCGCCCTGTTCGAGGAATCGCGCGGTCAACTGACTCTTGTATCGGAAAAACCTGTTTGGATGTCTCAGTTGTGGGACACTCATGCCGACGGCACCTGGGATTTTGGCGGCCCGTTTTCGTACCTCGACAATTTTCTGGACGATTGTCGCGAGTTTTGGCGGGCCGATGGCCCGGATGAATCACTGATATCCGAACCTTGGACCCAGCGTTCGCGCAACGGAGACGAGATCGGCCTGCGTGCGCTGGCGATCAGACATCCGGGGCAGTCGTTACTTGCGGTCGAGGTTTTGGGTGCTTCGCATGAGTTCAGCCGCAGGGCTCTGCAGCGTGCCCATGATCGAGGGTTAGAAAACTACCTTCTCGAGTCTCAAGCGATCCGCCTCTCGGCACGCAACGAAGAGACCGAGAGACTCAATCGCCTGAAGCGTGACTTTCTCGCACAGATGAGCCATGAGTTGCGCACGCCCCTGAATTCGATCTCTGGCTTCTCCACTTTGCTTGCGCAGGGCAAGGCCGGTGAGTTGAATCCGAAACAGCAGATCTATGTGGGCAACGTCTTGACGGCTGCGGGACATTTGCAGAATCTCATCGACGATGTGATGGATCTCTCGCGCATCGAAGCTGCTTATTTCCCGTTGTCGCTAGTGCGATGCGACTCGGCCCAAGTCGCTTCGGAACTCGCTGTGCTACTTGGCCCCAAGGCTGCGGCGAAGAGTGTCGAGCTACGCATCGACAAGGATGCAGACTCATTCGTATTCACGGCTGACCGGCTGAGAGTTCTACAAATACTGGGAAATTTACTTGGCAACGCGATCAAGTTCACACCGGCAGGCGGTTCGGTCACGCTGCGAGGCAGCATCGCAGGGGACTTCGCCGTGTTCGACGTTGTGGACACCGGCGCTGGCATTGAACCCTCGGAACTGCCCTACATCTTCGACAAGTTCCAACAGTTTCCCAAGCCCGGCGCGGCTGGCAATCGAGGTGCGGGCCTCGGACTCTCGATTGCGAAAGGGCTCGTGGATTTGCATGGCGGTTCGATTGTTGTAGAAAGCGAAGCCGGCCAGGGAAGCCGCTTTAGCGTGCGTATCCCCAATGTTCGAATAGATGACTGAATCACTGCGGGCTTGAAGATGATACACTCGAAGCTTCATCCTTATGAGTTGGTATTACGCAGACAATGGCCGACAGGCTGGCCCAGTTGACGATGCATCCTTGGATGCTTTGATCTCCCAGGGTGCGGTCCGGCCCGATACGCTGATTTGGCGCGAGGGAATGGCCAACTGGCAGGCACTGAGCACGGTTCGTCCGAGTGCCCCTCCGGCCCCGCCGCCACCACCGGTCTACCATCCGCCGCAGCCGTCATTCCAACAGCCCCAGCAGCCGTCGTTTCAACAGCCCCAGCAGCCGTCGTTTCAACAGCCCCAGCAGCCGTCGTTTCAACAACCCCAGCAGCCTTTATTTCAGGCACCTTCTGCGCCGATGGGTGGCCAAGGCGTGACTTGCGCCAACTGTGGACAGATGTTTGCGCAGACCGATGTCGTATTCATCGGCAGCAGCTACGTCTGTGCGGGATGCAAGCCAATTTTCCTGCAGCGCATGCGCGAAGGCAGCGCCGGTGGCGCGATGGGTGTTCGTCGCTACGCTGGATTCTGGATCCGTTTCGGCGCCTACCTCATTGATGCCATCATCGTCGCTATCGCCGCGAACATCGTTGTGATGCCGATCAGCTTCGCAATGATCCGGGCCAACGACAATCCCATGGCCAATCTCGGGTTGCAGGGCATTCTCGTGCTGTTCCAGATTGCGCTCGCCTGCGGCTACTTCGGCTACTTTCTTTCCACCAAGGGCGCCACTCCCGGTAAACTCCTATTGGGCCTTAGAGTCATTCGATCCGATGGATCCGGCTTGTCGTTTGCGCGCGGCGCGTCTCGCTATTTGGCGCAGATCGTGAGCAGTATTATCCTGTTGATCGGATTTATCATCGCGGCGTTCGATGCTGAGAAGCGCGCGCTGCACGACCACCTTTGCGACACCCGGGTCGTCTACAAATAGACTCCAGCCGTGACCGCCGAGCTCCGCTGCGACAGTTGCCGTACCTCGATTCCAGCAGAAAATTGGAACCGCGAATGGGGTGCGCCTTGCCCTATCTGCCGCACTCGCATCTGGACACAAGTTTTTCCGGCGGTGCTTGCCGAAAAGTGGGGAACCATTGGCGAGCCGGTGACAAGTGACGCCGAAGCGGGATGTTTCTTTCATCCGCAAACTAAGGCTGCGCTGGCGTGCGATGCCTGCGGGCGTTTCCTCTGCAGGCTCTGCGATATCGAACTCGGAACGCAGCATGTTTGTCCGACTTGTCTCCAGCAAGGCGTTGCCACCAAGAGTGCCTCGGTTCTCGACAACAGAAGGGTGCTGTACGATTCGATCGTTCTCGGTGTGTCTCTTGCGGGGCCGTTATTTTTCATCTGGCCATCGCTTTTCACTGCCCCTTTGTCAGTGATTCTCGCGATTTGGTATTGGAACCGCCCCCGCAGCATTGTGCCTCGGACACGCGTTCGTTTCATCCTCGCAATCGTCTTCGGTGTCACGCAATCGCTGCTGTGGGCAGGCTTAATCTGGGCCGTGGCCACGCAGCGAAAGGCCGGGGGATAACCGGCCATGTCCTATCGCAAGCTCACCCGCAAGAAACGCACGCTGCTGGGTTCGACGCAACTCTGGTTGGGTGACGATCACGTATTGATGGTGCGTTCCACACACTTCCAAGAGGAGTACCGCCGATTTCAACTTTCGGACATTCAGGCGGTGGTTGCTGTCGAAAGCTCGCCGCGCATGGCCATGCAGATACTTCTTCCGATCTCAGCGGCCCTGGCGTTCTTGGGTATGTTCGGTGCGAACGACATCTTGAGCCGGACTATTCTCGCCCTGTTGGGCGTAACGCTGCTGGGCATCGCGGCCTATGATCTCGTTCGAGGGCAGCGCTGCCGTTGCAGGCTTCTGACGGAGGTCAGTTCAGAGACAATCGATCCCGTGACCCGCACAAGTGACTACCGGCGCTTGCTCGCCGTGCTTGGACCCGCACTCGAAGTGGCGCAGGGTGTGCTGCCCATTGACGAACAACAACTCGCCGGGCTCACCGTTCGGCAAGCCTTCGTCAAGCCCGAAGACCAGGGTCCTGAAGGCGCAAGCAAATATCTGCGGCACACGTTATTCGGGGTGCTTTGGGCGAATGCGGCATTTCTTTCGGCGTTTTATTACTGGAAGTATGAGGAAGGCTTTGCTCTTTCCATCTTGATTCTGATGGGCGAGTTCGTGCTCGCCGGGCTGTTGCTGTTGCGATCCAAGCGCTTTGGCGTGGATGGCGCAATGAAGACCCTTGTCGTGGTTGCTGCCGCATTGCTGGCGTTCGATCTGGTGTCTGGCATCGCGCAAGCGGGATATCTGATTTACTCAATCGCCGAAGCTGGACGAGCGAAGGCGACTGCGCCGAAGTTTTGGGATCTTCCGTGGCTCATGATCTTGGGAAAAGTCTCAATAGGCTGGCGCGTGTTCGTCGGCCTCACGGGTTTTGTGTTGCTGTGGATGAGTCGTGAGGAGGTTCCGCCATCGTAGCTTTAGTGCATCAACGGTGTTTGCATCACGCAGTCCGCGAGGCCGCGGCGCGGTGTCCCAGTTGCAAGCGATACTTCTGCCGTGAATGTGTGACCGAGCATGAGGGCCGCGTCACTTGTGCGGAATGCCTTGCCAAGCTCACCGTTGCGGATCCTTTTGTACGCCGTCGTGTAGTTGGTTGGGCCCTGCTCTCGCTGTTGGGATTGATAGTCGCATGGATCGTCTTCTATTACGCGGGTGCGTTTCTGAGCCGCATACCCGCGAACTTTCACGGTGACACCTGACATGAAGAAGGTGCAAACGGGAGATTCCGCTGTCGATCTCGTCGAAGAGGCTGTGCATCTTTTGCGGTCGGCCCCGTTGCGTTTCTACTCACCTTATCTGGTCGGAACGATCCCGTTTGCGCTGGGCTTGCTGTGGTTTACCGCAGAGATGACGTGGAGCGCCTTCGCCACCGAAAGGCTGGTGGATTACTCGTTCGCCGCCGCGCTGCTCTTTCTTTGGAAACAAGTTTGGGAAGCGGTCTTTTGCTCGGCGATTCATGAGCGGATTTCCGGAGCAAGCGAACCTTGGACGATCCGGCGGATCTTTCGAATGGTGACCTTGCAGGCGGCCCTGCAGCCATGGTCGTTGATCGCCCTTCCATTCGCCGCGGTGATGATGGTTCCGCTTGCATGGACCGTCGCCTTCTTTCGCAATCTCTCTTTGTATGCTGGCTTCGGATCGGTTCATGCAACTCGCCTTTCCAGCGAACAGGCGGGACGCTGGGTCCGCTCAAATTGGCTTGTGCAGGCATTTCTTTCGCTGCTTGGATTGCTGCTGTTGGTGAACTACTTCGCGGCGTTGACGATGATTCCGCAGTTAGGCAAGAGCATCTTTGGGCTCGAAAACGCGCTCACGCGCTATCCGTTGTGGATGCTCAATTCCACAGGATTTGTCGCTGTGGCCATTCTTGTTTACGTGACGCTCGACCCGATCTTCAGCGCGGTTTATGTTTTGCGCTGTTTCTACGGTCAGTCGATTCAATCGGGTGCCGATCTCCGCGCGCGGTTCCGCGGTATCGCTGCAAAGGCCGCGTTAGGCCTGCTGCTTCTGTTGAGCCCCTGCATCGATATCGCAAGCGCGCAGAGCACTGTGACGATCGATGCCAAACAGTTGGAGCAATCGATCCGAACCGTCGTGCGGCGACGCGAATACACATGGCGGATGCCAAAGACCGAGGATCCGTCGAAGCGCCCCGAGTGGGCGAATTGGATCGACAAAGTGTTTGGGCGAATAGGCGAATTTTGGGATTGGTTGCAAGAAGGACTCCGCAAGATGTTTTCCAGCGACGACGCGGATTCCGCCAAGAAGCGCGGAACGGCTGGCGTATGGGACTTCGCCCTGCAGTATTCGTTGTGGATCCTTGGCGCGCTTTTCGCGATTGGCGCTGCGTTGCTGCTTTATCGCCAGCGCAACGCCCGCAAAGGCGCCACTGTGGTTGCGGCCTCGGCTGCCGCGCCTTTGGCGGTGGATCTGCGCGACGAAGCTTTGACAGCGGACAAGCTTCCGGAAAGTTCGTGGCTTTCGCTCGCGCAGGATTGGATTGAAAGAGGCGACTTGCGATTGGCCTTGCGTGCGATGCATCTCGCCGGGTTGAGTTACTTGAATGGCCGGAGCCTGGTGACGGTGCAGCAATGGAAGTGCGGTATGGATTACTCATCGGAGTTGTCGCGCCGAAGCCGCTCGATTCCCGAGGTGTCTGCGGCATTTCGCGGCAATTTGAAGATCTTTGAGGCGGGCTGGTATGGGCGTCATGAAGTGGATCGCGGTGCGCTGGAGACGTTTTCCCGTGGACTCGATGAGATGAGGGCGCATGCGGAACGCGGTTAGATGGCTCATCGCGCCCGCGCTGCTGCTGGCGTTTTTGTGCGCGGTAGTTTGGATCGTGATGACACCGTTGCAATTGGGCGATGCCTATCCGCCCTACTCGACGCTGCGTGCCGATCCGCAAGGCGCGAAGATTCTTCACGACAGTCTGGTCGAAGTTACAGGGCTGCGCGTAGAACGCAGTTTCAAAAGGATCGGCCACCTTCGGGAATCCGAACCAGGGACGTTGTTCTTTCTGGGTGGTGGCGGGCCGGAGTTCGCGGGCACGGCTGAGCCAGTTCTCAAAGAGTGGGAAGGACTGGCGGCCGCGGGCTGGCGGCTGGTGTTCGTTTTTCGCAGCGCCTTGCCGAGGATGGACGCAAACTTCGATTTATTCGTCAAGCGGGATCCGGGCCAGAAGCCGAAGATCGAGGTTCCGCCGGTGCAATCGAGATGGGGCGTGCGCCTGCGCGTGCGAACGGTGACAGTGAAAGAACGCGCGGAAATCGACCGCACGCCGCGAAACTCGGCACTCTATTTCGAAGGCGATGAGAGTTGGCGGGTTGTCAGTGGCGAGAAAGACGGCGTCGCGAACCATGTGGAAAAGCCGATGGGCAAGGGATCTGTGGCGCTGGTCTCGCGCATCTTTCCCGTGTCGAACGAAGGGCTGCGCGAGCAGGCAAATGGCAAACTGGTGAGCGAGTTGGTGGGCGTGAACAAACGGGTTGTGTTCGACGAACTGCATCACGGTCTCGATGAGACGGGCAGCATTGGATCTCTCATCCGGCGCTATCGGATGCAAGGGGTCGTTGGGTTGCTGTTCCTGCTGGGGTTGCTGTTCATCTGGCGCAATTCCACCAGCCTGCTGCCATTCAAAGATGCGAAGGCGGAAGCAACGGAAGCGATGGGTCGTGACAGCAAGCAGGGCATGCTCACTCTGTTGCAGCGCAGCGTTCCACGAGAGAGTCTACTCGATGTTTGTGTGGCGGAATGGGAACGGGCGCGTTCATTGTTGCCGTTGGTACAAGGCCGCGAAGCACCGGGTGCACCGCTCGTCAATGAAGGCTTGGCCGCGGGCTATCGAAGAATTTATCAGTTGTTGACGGAAAGAAAATGACACCGAGACTTGAACAACTTCATGCGATTTTGAATGCCGCGCGAGCGGAGGTGAGCAAGGTCATCATCGGGCAGGATCCAGTGATCGACCAGTGCCTTCTGACGGTGCTCTGCCAACAACACGCGCTGCTCGAAGGCGTGCCAGGCGTCGCCAAGACACTGCTCGCGCGTACGCTGGCACAGGTGCTGGGTTGCGACTTTTCGCGTATTCAGTTCACTCCCGATCTGATGCCCGCCGATATCACCGGTACCAACGTCTTCAACTTTCAGAAGAACGAATTCACGCTGGTGAAGGGGCCGGTGTTTACCAGCTTCCTGCTGGCGGACGAGATCAATCGTGCACCCGCCAAGACGCAATCCGCTCTGCTGCAGGCGATGCAGGAGCGCGCTGTTTCGATCGATCGCGAGACGCATTCGCTTGACCCCAGCTTTACAGTGTTTGCGACGCAGAATCCGATTGAGTACGAAGGCACGTATCCGCTTCCAGAAGCGCAGAAAGATCGCTTCATGATGAAGATCCCGGTTGGGTTTCCCGATCGCGATCATGAGCTGGAACTGGCGCGTCGAATGTTGTCGGGCGATTCTCCAGAAAGGGCATTGGCTGCTGGACATGCACACCCCGTGCTGCGGGCCGGTGAATTGGCCGTAGCGCGCGAAGCACTGCAGGATGTCGCGATGCGAGAGGAACTCACTGCGTACATCGTGGATCTGGTGCGCAAGACCCGCACGCACGAGGCGCTGTTGGTGGGCGGAGGTCCGCGAGCGACGCAGTCACTCATCGCCGCAAGCCGCGCTCACGCCGCACTGCAGTTGCGCGACTTCGTCACTCCAGACGATGTGAAGCTGATGGCGGTGCCGGTTTTGGAACATCGCCTCATCATGCGCCCGGAGTTCGAAATCGAAGGGCAGACGGGCGGGGAAGTCGTCCGCAAGCTGTTGGAGACGGTCGCGGTTCCGGTATAACCATGGTTCCTTCCGCAAGACTGCTATGGACGATTGCGCTGGTCTGGGTGCCAGCGGCTCTGTTCGGTGCGCTTGTGCCTGGCGCTGCGATTCCCGCAGTCTTGTTGGTAGCGTTGCTTTTGGTGTTCGCTGGTTTCGATGCCTTTGTGTCGCGTGGCAATTTGGATTCGGTGCAGGTCGTGGCTCCAGAACTGGTGAGGCTTTATCGCGATCGCGAGGGCGAGATCCCGCTGCGGGTAGTGCGGGTGCATCCGGTGGCGCAGATCGTGCGCCTCGCACTGCCCTTGCCGGACTCAATGGAAAGTCCCGACGAAGTTCGTGCCGTGAGCATGGAAGCAGTCACCGATTCTGTTTTCGATTGGACTTGCACGGGGCGTCGCCGGGGCAAGTTTTCCATTGATGGTTGTTACATCGAAGCAGCTTCCAGGTTTGGTTTTTGGGCGTTGCGTCGAAAGTGTCCGTTGAATGTCGAACTGCGGGTTTACCCGAACCTGCGGCATCCCGACGCGTTGGCGGCGCTGAAACGTGGAGCGCAAGGGATGAATGTGCTGCGGCAGGTTGGCAAAGGACGCGAGTTTGAGAAGCTGCGCGAATATTCACCTGGCGATGGCTTCGATGAGATCCACTGGAAGGCTACTGCGCGCCGTGGCAGACCCATCACCAAGGTGTTTCAGGTCGAGCGCACCCAAGAGATCTACGTTGCCATCGACGCCGCACGGCTCAGCGGAAGGCCAGCAGGCAAAGATCTGGTGTTGGAACGTTACATCCAGGCGGCGCTGGTGCTCGGTGCGGCTGCCGAGCGCAACGGCGATCTCTTTGGCCTCGTGACGTTCAGCGATCAGGTGCACGGCTTCGTGCGCGCTCGCAATGGCAAGGCTCATTATTCGGCATGCCGCGATGCGCTGTATCAGTTGGATCCGAGGCCGGTGTCTCCGGACTTCGACGAACTCGCGTCTTTCCTCCGGCTGCGGTTGAGGCGTCGCGCGTTGATTGTGTTTCTGACGGAACTCGACGATCCGATGCTGAGCGAAAGCTTTGCTCGCGCAACGCGGTTGTTGTCTTCACGGCATGTATTGCTGGCGGGGATGCTGAAGCCTGCGGGCTTGGCTCCGCTGTTTTCCGATGGGGCAGTCGAGACCGATCGGGACGTCTACGATCGTCTCAGCCAGCATCTGGCATGGCGCGGACTCAAAGAAACCGAGCTTGCTCTGCGGCGGCAGAACGTGCGGTTTGTGCTGATGAATCCGGATACGGTTTGTCAACAGTTAGTGGGAACCTATGCGGAAATCAAGCAACGCCAGCTCATTTGAGATGTTTCGCGAAGAACGCCGTGACCTTTGCTATCTTCTCTGTCGTGTTGAATGCAGGGCCGCCGTGTGCAGGATGTTCAGTTCCACCGGCACACCGGACTTTTGCAGGGTTTCTGCGAGCAATTCGCTCTGTTCCATCGGCACCAACGGATCCGCATCGCCGTGTTGAGTGAGAAATGGCGGATCGTCTGTGGATACAAAAGTGATCGCGTTCGCATTATCGGCTAGTTCCGCGTTCTGCTGCAAGGGACCTCCGAGCAAGCGCGACTCGGGCGAGGCCGGCGAGTCGTGATCCATTGTAGAAGGCCACATCGACATGCGTCGATGATCGGTGGGTCCGTACCAATCGACCACAGCTTGTACCTTCGAATCGCCGTCGCCTTTCGTTCCGACGAGAGCTGCAAGATGGCCGCCGGCTGAAGAGCCCCAGACGCCAATCTTCGAGGCATCGTAGCCGTACTTTGCGGTATTCGCGCGCAGAAAGCGGATTGCGTCGAGACAGTCATCGATCTGCGCTGGCATGGGTGCCTGCTGCGCGAGACAGTAGCGGATGCTGGCGGTTGCGAATCCTTCCGCAATCATCCGCATGGATGGCGCGTTCTCTTTATTGCCGTTCTGCCAGGCACCGCCGTGGATCCAAACAATGAGCGGTCTTGGCGGACCCTGTGGCACGAAGACGTCGAGAAGTAGCCCAGGTTTGTATTCGATGTTCTGATACGTTGTGATGCCGTCAGGGATGTGGGTCTGCTTGCCTGGTGGCGAGGGCTGCATCATTTCGACGGGAAACATCGCGGCCTTGGAACCCTGCGGCATGGCGATCGTGGGCTTGCCCGTCAGGAAACCTTTGCCCGCGAGAAAAGCGTCGGCGAGATAGGTTGTTGAAGGGTGCCACTCTCCGTCGCCGCGGTCATTGAAGAAGCCGTGCGGCTGTCCTTGTGCGATGTAGAGCTCGATGCGTCCGCGGGGAGCCTTTGCCAGATATTCCTTGGCCTTCTCGTAGTAGGGATCGGCGGAGCCGAAGAACATCACTGTTTGCGGCATGTCTGCCGATGCAGTGGCGTACTCGACGACGGGATTGAAAAGAACGAACGAAGCTGGTTTCGGGATCGCCAGCGCGCAGGCACCTCCAGCCGAGCCTCCGCCTGCGGAAAGCCTAGCGGGATCCATCCCTTGTTCCGACGCGTGTTCGGTGAACCAATCGAACGCGGCGCGGCAGTCTCGCATGGCGCCTGCGGTGTCGTGTTGTGGCGGTTTTTCACGCGGTACTCGGCGCTGGCGGCGACCATGCCACGGCTGGCGAAGTATCCGGCCTTTGAATAGAATTGCTTCTTATCGCCGCTCACGAACCCGCCGCCGAAGAACAAAACGATGCCTGAGCGCTTGTCGGAGGGCTTCCAGTCCGCTGGATAGAAGACCGTCATGGAGAGCTTGCCTTGCGGCGTTTCGCGGAAGACGATCTCTTCGCGAGTGATGGCATGAAGGGAAGAGGCGAACAGAAGTAAAGCGAGCCAGCGCATCCGCCAATTCTACTTGACGAACTTGTTCGTAGCCGGATGGTAGGTGCTGAACGCGATGGCGCTTCCCCGCCAGCTCAGATACTTCGCGTTTGTTGCGAAATCGACGATACAGAGTTTCAACTATTCCCGAATTGTGGCAAACGAGTCACAATCGGCGGTGAAAGCCGGATCCGCATGAGTAGGTCGTTGAGCGCGTCCGCCGCCTGTGGCAACTCAGGAAGCGTGGACTTTGCCGCGGCGTCTTCCAGCACCGTGACCAGTTCGCCATAACGCGCTGCGTGGAAATCGAGTTCGGCTGCGGAGAGAGTGCCCTTTTCGGGTCCGGATCGCTTCCGCTCAAGAATTTCGGGGATGAATTCCAGCTTCGCCTCACTGTTCAGCACTTCGAGATTCGCTTCGATCTCGCCAGTTCGCATTAGATGGATGCCTGTCAGCAACACGCGATAGACATAGAGCAAAGGCTTCACCCGTGGCGGATCTTCCTTCGCAAACAGCTTCCACTGGTTGGCTGCAAAGCCGAAGTAATGTTGGCAATGGAAGCGGGTGACGCAGCCCTTGGCGATGGCTTTCAGTTCTTCATGCACTGGCGTCGTCTGAACGATCAGTGGCGAATGCAACTGTTCGAGCACGTAGCCATTCTTCTTGAGCATCAGGCGGAAGAACTTCTCGACATCGTGCGTGACGAGATCGAGTTCGGTGAATTCGCGTTTGGCCTCCACCGTGATGGTCTCTTCACCGTCTATCAAACCGACAACTTGTGCAGCGGCAGAATGTGCGCACCGCGCAGATCGAAGTCCGAATCGGGAGAAGGGAAGCCATAGAGATGCGCGCCGCTGACGGTGGCGAAGAGCAATGGATACGGGTGCGCGGCGGCTTCGCGCTTGAGAAGTTCAAAGTCCATAGTTGTCCCGGGAAGCGGCTTTGCGCGCATTTCGTTGGCCTTGAGGAAGTCCGGCTGCTCCGGTAATGGCGACTCGGCTAGGGCTGTATCCATGTCGCTGTGGAGTTGCATCCGCCAGGCGTCTACGGCTTCCCAGGGGATCTCGCCCCGACGAATGGCGAGCAGGCGATCGCGATGTAGACCGGCGTCGAGCGTGACTTCGGCCGACCGCAGAATTGAGCATCCCGCAAGTTGCAGCCGGATGAGGTTGCATCGCGTGCTTCCACTTCACTGCGCCTTGCGTGCGTAGATCCTGTTCGAGCTTCTTGAACTGCGACATCACATACGCGTTGTATGTCCGATAGACGCGCTTCGAAAGAAACGCCGCGCGGTTCGCCAATAGCTCCTCCGCTTCCGACTTGCAGACTTCCACCATGGGCGAATACAGCACTTCGATGATGTTGGGATTCGCCTTCAATGCCAGCCGGATGAACTTGCCGATTTCCCAATAGACGCGCTCGTCTTCGGATTCCAACTGCTCAGGGATCCCCGCTAGCGACCAATGGATATCGGCTGGTGGAAGGTAGAAGCCGCGTCGATCGGTGTCCGATTGCTCATGCGAGAGGCCGTAGGCGCGTGACCCGATGACGCAGCCTTAGATGACGTGCCGATAGAGATCCGCTGGCTCGACCTCGAGTCCCGGGAGTTCAGATTGGGCGGACCGAAAGACGTCGATTCCTCACGCCGAAAAGCCGCCGATTCTCCATGCGGAAAGCGGATGGCGTAAACAGTGTCCTCGAAAGCATCCACGATGCCGATGCGATCACCGACGAGGACCCGCGTCCCTAACGGAAGCATTACAGCCGTTCTTCTGGGGCTTCGCCGAGCTTAACGCTGACGGTCATCTTCTTGCCGCCGCGATAGACGGTGAGATCCATGTTGTCTCCAGCGCGCTTGCGTCCGAGGCGCTGCGAGAGCGCATCCTGGCGATCTACCGCTTTGCCATCGATCTCAACGATGAAGTCGCCACCGACACCGATCTCGTAGTTGCCGATCACGGCCATTTCACGCGCGCCTTTTACCCCGGCGGTTTCGGCGGCGGTTCCACGGACAACGCGCTGCACGAGCAAGCCGCCTTCGCGGGGAAGTTCCAGCGCGGCGGCGTAGTCACCGGCGACATAGACCACTTCAACGCCGAGTCGCGGTTTTTTGTAAATCCGCCCCGCCGAGTAGTCGTCGAGCATCGATTTGGCGAAGTTGATCGGCATGGCGAACCCAATGCCGATATTGCCGCCAGGCCCGTAAATGGCGGTGTTGATGCCGATCACGTCGCCTTGCGAATTGAGTAGCGGTCCGCCGGAATTGCCCGGATTGATCGCGGCGTCTGTCTGGATAAGTCCCTCGAGTTTGCGGCTCTCGCTCTGAATTTCGCGGCCGATTGCACTGACTACGCCGGTCGTGAGAGTTCCTTCCAGGCGGAACGGATTACCGATCGCAAGCACCTTCTGGCCCACCTGCAGCTTCTCCGAATCGCCGAGCTTAAGGAAAGGCAGGTTCTTCTTGGGCTTGATCTGCAACAGGGCGAGGTCATTCTGCGCATCGCGTGCGAGCACCGTGGCCTTGTAGTTCGTGTGATCGGACATTGTCACCTCAAGCTGCTGGCTGCCGCTGATCACATGGTTGTTGGTGAGGATCTTGCCGTCGGCGGAGATCACGAATCCAGACCCCGCTTCTTTCGATGGGTAGACTTCGAACCACGTCTGTTTGTAGACCGTGGATGTGATGTTCACAGTGGCCTGATTGGCCATCTTGTAGATCTCGATGTTGTTGACTTCATCGGAACTCAAGCCCGCGGCGTTGGCGGTGGAGGACGACCACGGGGCTTCATTCTTGGTGGATTCGCCGCCACCGCCGCTTCCGGCCATGCGCTTCAGATCGCTGAAGCTCCAGTTGGCCTTGGACGTGAAGAACAAAAATCCGCCCGCCAACAGGGCTGTCAAGAGAACGATTCGACCTTTCATGTTTGTTTCTGTTCCTGTTTTGTGAGTAATCGATGTACTTCGGCTGTCCGTTCAAGAGTCTGCAGCAACGTGCCGGATGTGTCGATCACGTAGTCGGCATGGCGGACTTTCTCGCTCAATGGTAGCTGCTGTTTGAGCCGCGCGGTGACGCTGGAGCGATCCATCCGGTCTCGTGCCATAGCTCGGGAAATCTGGAGTTCTTCGGGACAAGCCGCGACGATTAGCTTGTCGAAATTCTTGTACCCGCCTGTTTCGATGAGTATCGCGGCTTCGTAAATGAGGATGTCCGCATCCATCGTTGCGATGAGCTTATCGCCTAAGCGCCGCACAGCGGGATGAACGACGGCGTTCAATTCCGTTAGTTTCGCAGGGTCATTGAAGACGATCGCCCCAAGCTTTTTTCGGTCGATGTGCTTGCATTCATCGAGAACCGCGGGCCCAAAAAGTTCGAGCACGGGTGCGTAGGCTTCGCCATCCGGCATCAGGACCAGATGTCCAAGGTTGTCGGCTTGAATGAGGTAGCATCCAAGCCGTTGCAATTCACGGCCTACGACGCTCTTGCCGCTGGCGAGTCCACCGGTGAGTCCAACTCGGAGCAGCATCGTTAAACAGAAGTACGCTGGCGGCGTTCGGAAAGTTCGACGGTATTGGTCATGAGCATAGCGATGGTCAACGGACCGACGCCTCCGGGGACGGGCGTGTAGGCGGACGAAACTTCCATCATCGCTGCAGGATCCACATCGCCGATGAGACGCGTGCCTTTTTCGGCATTGGGAATGCGATTCATGCCAACGTCGATCACCACCGCGCCGGGCTTGATGAAGTCGCGAGTCACGAACGCAGGGCGTCCAATTGCTGCGACCAGGATGTCGGCTCGGCGGCATTCTTTCGCAAGGTTGGACGTACGGGAATGACAAATGGTCACGGTGGCATTGGCGTGCAGCAGCATCAGGCCCATTGGCTTTCCGACGATGTCACTGCGTCCGACGACAACGGCGTTCTTGCCTGCGGGGTCGATGCCATAGCGTCGGAGCATTTCCATGATTCCGGCCGGTGTGCAGGCGCGAGGGGCCGGGCGTCCGGCAACGAGGTGGCCGACATTGGTCGGGTGGAAACCGTCAGCATCCTTGTCGGCCGCCACTGTCTCCAGAATCAAGCGCGAGTCGATCTGCTTGGGCAGGGGCATCTGCACGAGGATCCCGTCGATATCTGGACGTGCGTTGAGTTCCTGCACGATGGCCAGCAGTTCGTCGGTTGAGATGTCTTCAGGCGGTGCGATCTTCTCACTGTGGATGCCGAGATCGGCACAAGCTTTGATTTTGTTTCGAACGTAGACTTCTGAGCCGGGGTCATGACCGACAAGAACAACCGCCAGTCCAGGCGGGCGCGACAGTGCCGCTACGCGCGGCTTCAATTCGGAAAGGATCTGGTCGCGGATGGTGATACCGCTGAGAATCTGAGACATTTTCTAGGAGACGATGATGTTTTTGTCTTTTATGCGGAAGTGATAGATGAGTGCGCCGATGGCGACAGTGCCGAGTCCAGCAAACGAGATGAGTGGTTTCTTGGTGAGGCCCTGATAGGTGATCCAGACGCCCACCAACACGAAGAGCGCAGGCACCAGCGGATACAGGAAGTCGACGACTTTGAGCTTCTGCCAGCCTGGACGATTGCGCAAGAAGAACAACGACGAAACCGCAAGAACAGCTGAGATGTTCAAAGTGAATCCAATGTAATCCATCAAATCGCGGAACGAGGTGAGCAGCATCAGAATCGTCATAATGCCTTGCCAGATGATTGAGTTCACCGGCGTATGGTATTTCGGATGAACTTTTGCCGCGCCGGCAAAAAACGCACCGTTGCGGGCCATTGCGTAATAGACGCGAGGTCCGATTGTGACCATGGAGTTCACGCTCGCAAGCAGGCCCACCGCCATCAGTGCACTGAAGATTCCCGCAGCTTCTTTGCCGAAGAGCCGCTCGGCGGAAAGAGAGCCGATAGCGAAGACGCCCTTCATCGTGCCCATTGGCGATGCATAGATGAAGACAATATTGAGAAGCAGGAAAAGAATGGCCGCGATGGTGGTTCCCAAGGCGAGAGCCAGTGGCAACGTGCGGGCCGGATTCTTCAGCTCTTCCGCAACGTAGGTGGCGGCATTCCAACCGCTGTAGGAAACGTAGATCCAGAACAGACTCAGGGCGAATTGCGCACTGATCGCCGTGGAAGGATCGCTCCGCTCGATGACTTGCGAAAAGTTGCCCCAGTCGCCCTTTCCGACGGTCAGTCCGAGGACGATGAAACTCACGATCACGACCAGTTTCGTTCCCGTGAGAAAATTCTGCACCTTGGCAGACCAACGCAGCCCGACGATGTTGAGCGCCGTAAAGATGAAAACCAGGACGACGCTAAAGATCTGGGGCCCGCCAACGCGGACGAAAAATGGGTCAGATCCGAAGACCCACCCGTTGTTGGGATCTTTCCAGTTGGGAAAGAAGTAGCTGAGATAGGCGGCGCAGGCCAAGGCATTGGTGGCGATGGGTGCCGCGAATCCGGCGACAAACGATAGCCATCCGGTCATGAAGCCCCAGGTGGGTCCGAAAGCGCGCGTTAGGTAGACGTATTCGCCGCCAGAGCTAGGAAAATTCACGCCGAGTTCGGAGTAGCAGAAGGCTCCCGCCATGGCGCACAGGGCGCCGGCGATCCAGATGAGCAGGATCAGTTTGGGGTCACCCAGATCGGCCGCAAGAAATCCGGTGGAGGTGAAAATACCGACGCCAATGATGTTCGAAACGACCAACGCAGTGGCGCTGACGACCCCTAACTGACGTAAAAGTGCGGGTGCTTCGGAGTGCGCGGGTTTGGATGCGGCCACTCACGTATTGTACGCTGTGAGTTCGATGCAAACCAAACAACTCGGTAACAGCGATTTAACGATTACGTCGCTAGGAATCGGCGCATGGGCGATGGGTGGAGGCGATTGGGCCTTTGGATGGGGTCCGCAGGATGACACGGAATCGATTGCGGCGATTCGTGCGGGCGTGGAATCCGGCATGAACTGGATCGATACGGCGGCGGTCTACGGCTTGGGCCATTCGGAAGAAGTGGTGGCGAAGGCATTGGAAGGCTTGACGCCGCGTCCGTATGTGTTCACCAAGTGTGCGCGGATTTGGGGCGAAGACCGCAAGATCGGCAAGTGCTTGAAGGCGGATTCGGTGAGAGCCGAATGCGAAGCGAGTTTGCGGCGTTTGAAGGTGGAAGCTATCGATCTCTATCAGGTGCACTGGCCGGAGCCCGACGAAGATGTCGAAGAGGGTTGGGCGGAGTTGTCGAAGCTGCGCACAGAAGGCAAGGTCCGCTGGATCGGCGTGTCGAATTTCAGTGTGTCGCAGATGCGGCGCGCGGCGGCAATCGCGCCGATCACGTCGCTGCAGCCCCCGTACTCGATGGTGGTTCCGGATGTGGAGAAAGAGATCCTGCCGTATTGCCTGGAAAACAACATCGGGACTCTGATCTATTCGCCGATGAAGTCCGGATTGTTGAGCGGACGCATGACTCGCGAACGTGTCGCTGCCATGGAGGCCGATGGCGATCACCGTCAACGGACTCCGCACTTTCAGGAACCGCTGCTGACGCGCAACCTCAACCTCGTAGAACTGCTGCGGGAAATCGGCGCAAGGCATGGCAAGATGCCCGGAGAAGTGGCGATCGCCTGGGCGCTGCGGCATCCGGCAGTGACGGCAACGATTGTAGGCCTGCGGTCTCCCGCGCAGTTAAATGGAACCATTGGCGCGGCCGAGTGGCGCCTGACTGAGGGCGAGGTCGGCGAGATCGCGACGTTCCTGGCCTAATAGGAGCCATAAGCCTCGATGCTTTGACAAGCGATCAGGCATGTCGTGTACTGGAATTAGAATCCCTCAAGCAATTTTTCAAGGAGCAAGCATGTTAGGTGTTGGTCAGAAGTTTCCCGAGTTCAACCTCGCGGCCACCGTTAGCCTCGAAAAAGGCAAAACGTTTCAGGACATTGGCAACAAAGATTACGAAGGCAAGTGGAAGGTGTTTTTCTTCTGGCCCAAGGACTTCACGTTTGTGTGTCCGACTGAGATCGCTGCGTTCGGCAAGCTGAACGGCGAGTTCGCCGATCGCGACGCGCAACTGCTCGGTGGAAGCACCGATTCGGAGTTCGTCCACTTGGCGTGGCGCACCCATCACGAAGATTTGAAGAACCTGCCGTTCCCGATGCTCGCTGACATCAAGCACGAACTGTGCAAGGCGTTGGGCATTCTGGATCCTGGTGCGGGAGTGGCGCAGCGCGCGACCTTTATCGTCGATCCGCAGGGTGTAATTCGCTTCGTGTCGGTGAACGATCTCTCAGTGGGACGCAACCCGCAGGAAGTGCTGCGCGTGCTCGATGCACTGCAAACCGATGAACTCTGCCCCTGCAATTGGAAACAAGGCGAGGAGACCTTGCACGTCTAAGATGACTCTCGAAGCCCTTCTGGAGACCTTGCCGGCCTACGCCAAAGATCTGAAGCTCAACATGGGCTCAGTGCTGCGGCAGACGGAATTGACTCCGAATCAACTTTGGGGAACCGCAGTGGCGTGCGCCATGGCTGCTCGCAATGCCCGGTTACGCGATGCGATTTACGAAGAGGCTGCAAAGGCGATTGAACCAGCCGTGATGGAGGCGGCCAAGGCTGCCTCCGCCATCATGGGGATGAACAACATCTACTATCGCTTTCAGCATCTCGTCGAAAACCCTAAGTATTCGACCATTCCTGCCCGCTTGCGAATGAACATCCTGCGCACGCACGGGACATCCGCTGTAGATTTCGAACTCTTCTGCGAAGCTGTTTCCGCCATCAACGGCTGTGGTGTTTGTGTGGCGTCTCACGACAAAGTGGTTCGCGACAAAGGCATGTCTGAAGAGACGGTGCTGGCCGCGATCCGCATCGCCTCCGTTATCCACGCGATCGCCGTGGTGCTCGACGCCGAAGCGCCTACGGCGGCCTAAAAGTGCTCGCTGTCTCTATCCTTCTGGTTTCGTTAGGAACAGCCGTGGAATGGGTCCACGAGGGTCCGCGAGCCACTTTCCAAATGCAATCCGACCGACTTTCGACCTCCGGCGCGGGGCAAAGCCCAAACTGGGTCCATACGGCGCAAGAGTTCGAGAATGTTCGTCTCAACTTCGAATACAAGCTGGCGCAGTGGGCCGAGGCTGCGGTGTATTTGCGTGCACCTCGCGATGGGCGTCCTGGCAATGCAGGGATTTCGATCGTGCTGGCACATGATTTTCATAAGCAGTTGTCGAAACATGTGACTGGAGCGATTGCTGGCGTGCTGCCGCCGCGTGCACAGCAAGCGGTATCGTTCGATGCCTGGCATCGAGTGACGGTGCTTCTGGAAGGCGATCGATTGCGGGTTGAGATCGATGGAGTGGAAGTGCAGGATGTCGATCTCTCGGCTGACAACGATCTCAAGTTCCGGCTGCGTCGCGGATTCATTGGATTCCCCGATCTCGGACACGCCTATGAAATCCGCAAGATTGCGATTGAGGATCTGGGTGCGCCGACGAAGTTCGTGACGCTGGACGGTTGGAAGCTGCGAGGGGCAGGTAACTGGTCTTTTGTGGACGGCGGTGGGATTGTGCGTGGGGCGAATGGCCATGGTGTCCTCTACGCGCAGCAGCGGTTCCGCGATTTCGAATTCACGGGCATGGTTCGATCGCACAATCATGTCAACGCCGGGGTGTTCTTTCGCGGATCGCCCGATGAGGCGAAATCACGGGGATTCGAGGTGCAGATCTACTCGCCGGTGCAAGCCGTTTATCCCACTGGCAGTGTCTACTCAATCGATCGCAGCCGTTCGCGAGTGGAGTTCGAAGAGCGCTGGTTCCTGATGCAGGTTCGCGTCGAAGGTTCGCGATGTCGCGTGTGGCTCGACGGCGAACCGGTGTCCGAGACCAACGAACTGCCGATTGCGGAAGAAGGGCAGATTGGCCTGCAGATCCACATGGACAACGCCTCAGTGGAGTTCCGAGACCTGCGTGTGCGGCCACTCGGGCGATAATCGTCTATATATGCACCCGCTCTTGCTTCACAACGGCGAACTGCGCGATACACGAGATCAGTTTCTTTCTCCAGGGCAAGTCGGCTTGATGAACGGCTGGGGCGTGTTCAGCACGATCCGCGTTTACGATGGCGTGATGTTCGCCTGGCAGCGCCATTGGGATCGAATGGTGCGCGACGCCAGGAAGCTTCGCGTCCCCATGCCGACGCGGAGCGCGCTTGAAGAGCAGTTGCTGAAGCTCATCGCAGGTAACAACGCGTTCGATGCCACGTTGCGGGTCTGCATCGTGCGCAATCGCGGAGGGATGTTTGAAGGCCCAGAGGTCAAGTCAGATTTCGACATCGTTGCCTTCACGCGCGAAGTGAACAACTGGGGTGAGAGCGTGAAGTTGGGAATCGTGCAGCAGGCACGCCATGCGGAAAACGAGTTCGCCGGAACCAAAGTCTTGTCGTGGGCGTTCAATCTTGCCTGGTATGAAGAGGCGCATGAGCGCGGCTTCGATGAGGTGGTGCTTTTGAACGAACGCAACGAGGTGAGCGAGTGCACGTCGGCGAACATTTTTGTGGTTCACGGCGACCGCGTGCTGACTCCGGCCTTGCGCAGTTCCGGATGCCTGGCTGGCATCACACGCGATGTGATCCTCAACGATCTGCCCGGATTGCAAGTGGACGAACGGATCCTTTTGGTTCCGGATCTGCAGAACGCCGACGAGATCTTTATCACCTCGACGACGCGCGAGGTTTTGCCGGTTTCCCACATCGATCAAATCGGATCGAAGGCGATCGCGGGACGAATTACGAACCGTGTGCGCGAGGCTTTTCGCGCTTACACCCAGACTTATACCGAGTTGCACAAGGGCGTGTTGCGCGCATGATCTCTGTGCTTTTAGCGCTGCAATTGGCGCAGATCGAAGAGGGTGGGATTGCGAAATTGATCACTGCCCTCTCTCGCGAGGCGAATGCGTTTACCGGATGCGCGTCGAAAGTCTTCACAGAAGAGACTCTCGTGCACCGCATTCTCAAGGACGATGGCAAGTGGAAAGAGTTCAAGGTGGTATCGAACTATTCGTTTGCTTCACCGCGTGAGAAGTCCACTGCAGTGCGTGAGATCCGGCTGATTCAATCGGTCAATGGACGCGGCGTCAAAAAATCCGACTCACTGGATTTGATCGCGATGTCCGTAGCCAGCGGCTCGGATGCGGATCGACGGAAGATGATCGAGCAACTTGAGAAGAACGGTGTCCGCGGCGTGGCGACCGATTTGGGGCAGTTGCTGCTGCTGTTTTCAGAAGGTTCGGTTGGGAACTACGAGTTTAGCTTTCAAGGGCTGCGCCCGGCGGAAGATGGGGCTACGAACTATTTGGCCTTCTCGTTCCGGCAGATCGATGGACCCGAAGGCATGACGGTGTTTCGCGCGGACAAAGTGGAAAAGCCCAAGCTGGCTGGCGAGTTGTGGGTCGGCCAAGAGGATTCACGATTATTCCGGGTGACGCTCAATTCGGTGATCTCGGGCGACGGCGCGAAGGTGCAAGAAACGCTGCAGGAGATGACAGTGGAATACGCCTGGTCGGATTCGCTGCGCTGCTTGCTGCCGAGTTCCGCCGAGCACAAAGAGTACGTTGGCAATGAAGTGCAGGTGGAAAACAAGTATCGCTACAAGCCGTACGAAGCGTTTGGAAAGGCATCGAAGAAGAAGTGAGAGTCATTTATCTGCATGGGTTCGCATCGTCACCGGAATCGAGCAAGGCGCAGTATTTTGCTCGGCGGTTTTCGGAGTTAGGTGTGCAGTGTGACGTTCCTGCGCTCGATGGCGGAGACTTCGAACATCTGACGATCACCGGCCAGTTAAGGATCATCGAAGAACTCGCGGGCGGCCAACCCGTACGCTTGATCGGTTCGAGCTTGGGTGGCTATCTGGCTACTCTTTACGCTTCGCGGCATCCGGAAACGGATCGCGTGGTCTTGCTGGCACCGGCGTTCCGCTTCGCTTCGAGGTATCCCGTAGAGTTGGGACCCGCAGTCATGGAACCGTGGAAGCGAACAGGTTCGCGAAAGATCTTCCACTACGGCTTTGGCGAGGAGCGTGAACTCAGCTATCGGCTCATCGAAGATGGAACCGGGTATCCAGACTATCCGGAATTCGCACAGCCAGCGCTGATTCTGCATGGCCGCAAAGACGATGTGGTTCCGGTAGGGTTGTCCGAAACCTTTGCCGCGACGCACGCGAACGCCCAGTTGCTGGTGTTGGAATCCGATCACCAGTTGACCGATGTCACCGAGACGCTGTGGGATGAGACGCGCCGCTTCTTCGGTCTCTAGAACGCCCCTGGGCGCGCAAACGGATTGAGGTTCGCGCCAGCGTCGCGAATCTTTGCGACCGCACCTTGCACTGAGGCTCCGGCGGCCTTCTTTGAGGCATCCACGATGGCTTTCACCACTTTGCCCGCTGAGTTCGCGACGATAGTTCCCAGCATCGCGGCTGCGGTTAGACTCGCTTCGCGGCGAGCCTGCTTTGCATTGAACGGCGTCAAAACACTTTTGCAGTAGTTCTGGCAGATCACGCCGACACGCAGTGTTAGATAGGTGTTCGCAGCGCCTTCGAGCAGCGCCTGCGTCACAATCGACGCTACAAACGTTGCACCGGGAATCATGCCGACCATTGAGCTTCCAATGGCAGCCGTGATCACTGGTTCTACCTGTTCGGCGATGTCGAGGTCCTCCAGTTCGCTCGCGACAAACACCGCCGCGGCGACATTCGCGTAGATCTGGATCAGTTCGCTTAGAGAAGGCCGCTGGTTGTACATCCGCGTTATCTGCCAGATCATACGCGATTGCGCGGCCAACACCATCAGAGCGTCCAGGCGTCCGTTTTGGGAGATCGCGGTGACCACGAAAAGTGTTGCCGCGGTCTTCTTGATGACGTCGGTGGATTGGGAATCGAGCAGTTGAAAGGCTTGCGCAATGCCGTCTCGACCGGGTGTGAGCGCAGAGCCCGCGAGCAGTGGATTCTTGCTCAGACGACTGTGCAACGCCTCGACATAGCGAGTGAAGTCCGGCGATGCCTCACCTTCTTGGGGTGGCGTGAGGGCTTTCGGGATCCTTATCCAAATCGAGACGGGCACCGCAATTACGGCGGCGTAGAAAAGCAGCAGCGCGATCAGCGCCGCGCGTCCGACGAGCGGATGCAGCGTGTTGGCGAGAGTTACCACCAGGACGGTCTGGTTGACGACGAAGATGCCAACCGTGACGACGATGAATGCCGATAGACAGATCGAGAGTTTTTTCAACATCAGTAAACCGTGATCCGGAACTTGGCGACAACGGGATTCGGCAGTGCTCCGGGAAGCACCACATACATCAGATTCCCGCTTTGTTCCGCCAATTGGCTGGCCGCTGGTGCAGCGGTTGGCACTGCGGGGGCTTCGGCAAAGACGATAGAAAGTTCCATCGCGCCTGCTGCCAGCCGCATTGGCGCAGTCTGCGCGGATGTCGGCGACTGAGTGGTGAGCGTCACCACTGAAGATCCAGAAAGCACCGTGACGACCCCGGGGGCGTTCTTTTCGACTTGCAGTTGGATCTCGTCGCCAGCCTCAAAGCGAGTGTCGAGACGGGTCTGTATGAACTGGCCTCGTGAGTTGCGCCGCAGGATCTGGTAACGGATGCCGCGATTGGTAACCGGCGGTGTTTGGCTGGCATTGATGGCGATTCCGCCTGGAACGGGCGATGCAGGGAGTGTCGCTCGCTGGTTGTTCGAGCGATCCTCCGGAGTTGCTCTGTTCGATGGATCCTGTGTTTGCTGCTGTTCCTGGCGTTTGCGTTGCACGTTATCCCGAAGCTGTCCGAACGCCTGTCCTCCCCCGGATGAAAGTTCTGTCGCGGAAAAATTCTGCCGGTATTGGGTCAGAAACAGTTGGCTAGCCGAAAGCTGTGTGAGCGGCGCGGTGCGGCTCGACAACGCGATCGTCGCAGGTCCCGAAGTCTTCGCTAGTTCCTGTTCGCGCGGCTCTGCTCTGACAAGTGGAACCGGGGCCGACGCGACTTCCACCTTCTTGTCGGCGGCTTTGGATTCTGGTAGCGCAGCTGTTTCGCTCACCAGCGCTGGCCCTTCTTTCTTGAGCTTGGCCTGCTCGGGCTCCCGCGCTTTTGCCGGTAGTTTCGCGATGGGCCTGGCATCTTTCTCGGCGACTTCGGATTTTGCAACTGCGCGCCGTTGGGGTGGCACCGGTGCTGCAACAACTCCGGCATCTGGCTGCGGAGCCGGAGTGTTCTGAGTGACCTCCGTTTGCTTAGACGCAACAACGGCGGCGTTCTGCTTTTCTCCGGTGGTCTGCCGGATGCCCACAACGGTCACGACAATCAGCATGGCGGCGATCGCGCAAAGCCCTGCAGCCTTGGGCCACCATGTGTTTCTTGACGATGCTTGTTCGGCTAGGGCTGCGCGCAAGTATCCGCGCGCCTCAGGATCGTCCAGCAACTCTTTGAGCGACTGCTCATCGGCAAGAGCGTCGAAAAGCTCTTGATCCTCCATCGCGGCGGCAAACAGAATCTGCTGCTCAGCTGGGGTAAGCGTTCCTGCGGCGTATCCGCCGAGAAGATGATGCACTTCTTCCCGCTTCATTGCAGGCGCTCCTTCTTCGAGTTTGTCGAGCCGTCCCAGCTACCGCCCAACAGATCGAGCAGTTGCTTCCGGCAGCGGAAGTCCCAAGTATAGACCGTGTTAATCGACTCAGCCTCCAGCAACCGTTGTATCTCGGGAAACTGTTTGCCTTCGAGCTTCCAAGCCATGATTTTGCGGCAGCGGTCGCCCAATTGCTTCAACGCCGCAGCGATCCTTTCGAGACGCTGCTGGCGCTCGTAAGCCTCTGCCGGTGAAGGTTTGCGATCGGAAAGGGGCATGTCTTCCACAGACACTTGCGAGTGCTCGCCGTGCCGATAGGATTTCCGTTTTGCCGCCATCATCTTGAATCGCATGATCTGTAACGAGAGAGGCAGCAGATCTTCTACGGTTTCCAAGTGCCCATACTTTTCATGAATGACCACGAGCACCTCCTGCGCCAAGTCTTCTGCAACATCTCTTTGCATACGAGATGCCGCGAAGGCGAGAATCCTTTCACGAAGGCGCGACAGGAGGTGCGAAGCTACCACTCAGCGACGCTCCCATCGGGGTGGAAGACGCGCGCCATGGGCACGGTTTTCTGAAATGGATACTTGGCGAGCGCGTTTTCGTCGAGGTCAAAGCCGAGTCCTGGCTTGGTCGGCAGTGGGAATCGACCGTTGACCATGCGCATCGCCGGAAACCCGAACCATTCCTGCCAGATCTTTTCCTTGGCCTCTTCCACGACACCGGAGCAGATTTCCTGGATCAGGAAGTTTGGCGCAGCGGCGTCCACGTGAACCGTCGCAAGAGCCCCAATCGGACCTTCGCAAGCGTGGGGCGCGAGTTGGACGCCGTGCGCCTCGCAAAGCGCGGCGGTCTTCCACAGCGCGGTGATGCCGCCCACGTGGTTGATGTCCGTTTGGATAATGTCGGCGACGCCCAATTCGAGAAGTTCCAGGCAAGAATAGGACGCGACAAGACGCTCGCCGGTTGCGATGGGCGTGGTGGTGCGTCGCGCGATGCGTGCCATCGCCTTCACATTTTCAGGCGGGCAGGGTTCCTCAATGAAGAGGAGTTTCAAAGGCTCGACCTCTTTGCAGATGATCGTCGCAACGCTAGGGCTCGTCTTGGCGTGAAAGTCGCAGCCGATGTCGATGCCGAAGCCGATCGCGTTGCGGATCTCTTCCAGGCGCTTCACCACAGCGCTGATCTTCTTGTTGGTCTCGATCCATTCATACCAACCGGCGATACCGGTCTTGAAGCAGGTAATGCCAGCAGCTTCAGCCCTGCCTCGCACCTCGCTCAATTCCTGCGGCGTGTTGGCGCGCAGATGATAGTAGCCGCGGACGCCGCGCTCGTCGTGCGGGCCTCCCAGGAGTCGGTAGACCGGCAGGTTGAGCACCTTGCCGCGGATGTCCCATAGCGCCTGGTCGATGCCGGAAATCGCGGATCCCATCACAGGTCCCGCGCGATAGAAACTGTGGACGTACATCGACTGCCAGTGATGTTCGACGAGCATCGGATCGGCGCCGATCAGGAAGTCGCGGAAGTCGTCGATGCAGGCCCTGACCGCGCCGGCCTTGCCTTCTAGAGTTCCTTCGCCCCAGCCGACCAAGCCTTGCTGGTTGGTTTCGATCCTGACGAAGACATACGGTCGGTCAACCGCTCCAGGAACGGGTACGCCGAACGTCTTCACATTTGTAATAAGGATCTTGGATCCGACACGGTCGAACGCGTCCGCGCCTTCCGGGCGGCTGGCTGTTTGCGCTTTGATTTGGGTCGCCAGCGCGGCGGCCTGCAGAAGATGACGGCGCTTCATGCGGCCACCCCAATGCCCGGAGTGGTCGGCAACGCGATGTAGCCATCAAGGACGGTGAATTGCGAGTCCAATGGGATTTCCTGGATGAAGAAGTTCGGGATGGAGGCGGCGAAATGTAGCGCGGCCATTGTTTCTAAAGGGGTTCGTGTGAGCTGTGGCGCAACTGCCACGTAATGCACCTCCGCGAGCGCCGCCGTCTTACGTGCCGCCCCGATGCCATGCTGCGCAATGCTTGGCCGGACAACATCGATGGCATCCGCCTTGAGAAACTCAGGATTCGCGGCATTTGTGAATGCCAAAGGGGTTACGGATTCGTCGGAGATTTTGCGGATCGCCTCGAGGTTGGTGACAGGGCAGGGATCGTTGAACCAGAGCAGGTGAAAGCGTTCGAGTTCCGCGGCGATGACGCCCGCTTGGGCGGCAGTCAGCGAGGATGCTGCGTCGAGCACAAAATCGGCATCGGGATGCTGCTTTCGGGCTTCCGTCAGGCGCGTGGCGATCGTCTTGGGGTCGCCGATCGGGACACAGAACGCCCGATGGCCTTGCCGCCAAGCGTCAGCCAAACCGGTGAGCAATTGTAGCCGCGCCATCACGCGGACTTTGAATCGCGTGGGACCTCCAAGCAGCTGATGAATAGGGGCTTGGGTGAACTTTCCGACGATGTCCAATAGCGCGCAGTTGACTGATCCTGCAAGGCTTGCGGGAACTGTGATCGCCGCCCAACCCGTGGCTGCGTATCCCGACAATTTGCGTGTGGTCTCCTGAAATTCCTGAGCTGTATATGCCCCAAGCGGGCCGAGGCCTACGAGACCTTCCTCTGTTGAGACCCTCAGTGAGGATCCTTGCACGGAAACACTGTTTACCTTGAGTGGCATCGGACGAAGTATACTACGCCTGAATGAGATACTTCCTGCTGTTTCTATCGCTCGGTGCGGCCTTGATCGCCGCAGACAAAGATTTCAATGGACGCTGGGACATCAAGGTTTTGAACGAACCCCGTTCGCGCGTATGGTGGCTTGAGGTGCAAGGCGCGGGGACTTCGGCAGTGAAGGGTAGCTTCGTAGGCGCTCCGGGCGGTGATGTCGATGTGATACCGGAGATCAAGGTGTCTGACGAAACCCTGGAGTTCGTTTTTTCAAAAAGGTATCAACGCGGCAACGCGAATCCTTTGCGGGGCGTATATTCGGCGAAGATTGTGAGTGGAAAACTGATCGGGTCGTTGGATGTCGCAGGTGCTCCCGATGCCGCGCGCAAGTTCGAGGGCGTTCGGGCACCCGTGATCGACGAAAAGGACGACGGCAAGTGGAAGGCCGATGGCCAACCCATCCAACTCTTCAACGGAAAGGACTTCACCGGTTGGAGTGCGATGGTCGCAGGCCAGGAACTCGGCTGGGAGGTGAAAGATGGCAACATGTCCAACAAGGCCGGTGCCAATAATCTCGTCACCAGCCAGAAGTTTTGGAACTTCGAAATCCACGCCGAATACAAATACGGTGCTGGCAGCAATTCCGGGCTGGGCCTGCGCGGGCGCTACGAAGTCCAGATTCTCGACGACTATGGCAAGCCCCCCGAAAGCCACGGCCACGGCGCGTTGTACGCTCGTTACACGCCGACGGTGAATGCCTCGAAGAAGCCCGGCGAATGGCAGACCGTGGATATCCGGCTGATTGGGCGAATCGTGACGGTGACCTTGAACGGGCAGAAGATCATCGACAAGAAAGAGATTCAGGGGCTCACCGCGATCGCCAGCGATTGCGACGAGGCGCTGCCCGGCCCGATCACGGTACAGGGAGATCATGGCGCTGTGGAGTTCCGCAAGCTGACGCTGACGAAACTGGTGCGATAGTGCGATACGTCTTTTTCCTCGTCGGCGCGGTTGTGATGGCGCAACCAGCGGTTTCGCCTCGCCCCATTGAACTCACGCCTGAGAAGATCCGTCAACTCGAACAGGTCATCACCGCGAAGATGACCGCACTGAGCATTCCCGGCATGACTGCCGCGATCGGTATTGGTAGAGATGTGAAGTGGACCGCAGCGTACGGCATGGCCGATTTGGAGAACCTCGTCCCGATGAAGACGACCACGGTTCTGCGCCTGGCTTCGATTTCGAAGCCGATCACCGCCGTGGCCGCGATGCAGCTTGTGGAATCTGGCCGGATGTCCTTCGATGCCGAGGTGCAGCGTTACGTGCCGTCGTTTCCGATGAAGCCGTGGCCGTTGAGGATCCGGCATTTGATGACGCATCAGGGCGGTATCCGACACTATCAGGGTGAGGAACAAGGCCTGACGCGATACTACGGTTCGAACGTGCTGAAGAGTCTCGAGATCTTCGATCGCGACCCGCTTCTGTTCGAACCGGGCACCAAGACTTCGTACACAACTTACGGATTCAATCTGTTGGGTGCGGCAGTGGAAGCGGCGGCCGGGATGTCGTTCACCGACTATGTGCGCGAAAAGATCTGGAAGCCGGCGCGCATGAACACCATCGATGTCGACGACACCTACCGCATGATTCCGGGACGCTCACGCGGCTACCGCCTCAATCCTGACAAACTACTGACCAATTGTGGACTCGCGGATACCAGCAACAAGATCCCCGGTGGCGGACTCATTTCGCGAGCCGAAGATCTGGTGAAGTTCGCAATGGCCGTCAATAACGGGATCTTGTTGCGCAAAGACACTGTGGCATTCATGTTTGCACAGCAGAAGTACAAGGACGGAACGATGTCGGGGCGAGGGCTTGGCTGGGCGCTGGAACTGATGGCTGACGTTCCAGGCGTCGGTCACACCGGCGGTCAACAGGGTGTGACGACGCATCTGGTTCTTTTTCCTGCGCAGGGCTTGTCTATCGCGCTGATGGCGAACCTTGAGGCCGTGAATATTCACGAAATCACCAACGAAGTGGCGAAGCTGCTGCTGGCTAATTGATGTAGTCGTTGTCAGAACGGTTCTTGCGCAGATAGACCTGAAACTTGCGGCGGGCGCGTTCGATCTTCCATTGACGGTGACGCTGTTTCAGTTCGTCGACAATTCGAAGCCGGGGCAGGCGTCCGAAGTAGTAGAGGTAAGCCAGAGCCGTGAGGATGCCGCCGATGTGGACACTGTAGGCTGTCCGCGAGGGTGTCAGCACGAGTAGGAACTGCACCGCACAGAGGATCAGTACCAGATACTTCGCCTTGATCGGAAACAAGATAAAGATGATCGTCTGTTCGGCAAACAATACGCCAAAGGCAACGAGCAAACCGAAGCCCGCACCCGATGAGCCTACCGTTGGCGTTCGCATGTCGCCGGTGAGCCATCCAAACAGCACTCCGAGAATGCCTCCGCCGAGGGCGCAGACAAAATAGAACTGCAAAAAACGCTTGGTGCCCCAGGTGTTTTCGAGTGCCGTTCCCATAAACCACAACGTCATTCCATTGAAGATGAAATGCATCGGTTCGAAGTGCACAAATGAATAGGTGACGAGCTGCCAGACGGCAAATCCTCTCATCACAAGTTCTGGCACTAGCGAGAGGTAGTAACCGATTTCGAGTGGGAAAGAAAACTTGAACGCCTGCGAAAGGAAGAGAATGAGGAAGATCGCACCTTGCGATATCAACAGCCACTTCACGCCGGGAGGAATCCCGCCGCGAGAGCTAAACCCACCTCGATAGGACCTGTCCGATAAAGCCATCCATCTTCAGCATATCAGGCGCGTGAGCTCAGAAACTTCTCGACATGCCTCGCGAGGATGTCCGTTTCGATGTTAATGCGCCGACCAGGTTGCGCAGTTTTGAGCGCCGTGTTTTCGATGGTGTGCGGAATGATGGTAATGCCGAGGATGTTGTTTTCGAGTGACGCGACGGTGAGGCTGATGCCGTCGAGCGCGACGGATCCTTTGAATACGAGGTAGCGGTCGAGTTCCGGCGGCACCCTGACTTTCAACCACCAGTTGTCCTCGCCCAACAGATCCAAAGCGACGATTTCGCCAGTGGCGTCAATGTGCCCTTGCACGATGTGTCCGCTCAGTCGCGTAGTCGGCAACAGGGCGCGTTCGAGGTTGACGAGCGAGCCCGGTTTGAGATCGCCAAGGTTGGTGCGGTTCAATGTTTCGGGTGCGAGGTCGGCGGAAAAGCTGTCCGGCGTGACGTCGATGGCAGTCAGGCAGACTCCGTTGACGCAGATGGAATCGCCGGTTTTTGTGGACGTATCGAGAATGTGCTTGGCTTGAATGGTGAGGCGGGCATTGCCTGCTGCTCCGTTTTCTATCGATGCGATGGTCCCGACTTCTTCGATGATTCCAGTGAACATAGATTCTAGGCACATGGGTAACACGCCGCCATCATATGATGGAATGTTGACGATGAGATATTTCATTCCTGCCTCGACGCTCTTTTGCCTTCTCGCGGTAGCGCAGGATTCGCCCGATTCCGTGCAAGGCCCGACCAAGCGGTTCCACAAGCGCACCGTTGTGTCAGGACTGGCTGGCCCCTGGGAGATCACTTGGGGTCCAGATGGCATGATTTGGACCACCGAGCGCGTGGGCAAGCGCGTGACCCGAGTGAATCCTACAACCGGTGAACTGAAGATCGCCGTGACGATCAATGAAGTCTCTGCGCCCGGCGGCCAGGATGGATTGCTCGGGCTAGCTCTGCATCCCGAATTGCTAAAGGGAACAGGCAACGACTTTGTCTACGTCGCGTACAGCTATGTCGACGAAGCGAAGGGACCCGATGTAACCGTGCCGGATCCCAAGAACCCCTATCGATTTCTGTATATGAAGATCGCGCGCTTCAACTACAGCGCTGCGACGGGCAAGTTGTCGAGTCCTGTGAACATCGTTACGGGACTTCCTTCCGGAAACGATCACACCGGCGGAAGGCTGAAGTTCGGTCCTGACAAAAAGCTCTATCTGACGATCGGAGACCAGGGCAACAACCAACTCGGCAATGTGTGCCTGCCCGTTGGAGCGCAGAAACTGCCGTCGCAGGCGCAGGTTGCCGCGAAGGATTACGTGACCTATGTTGGCAAATCGCTGCGGCTCAATCTCGATGGATCGGTGCCGAAGGACAATCCAAAACTCGCCGGTGTGATCAGCCACGTCTTCACTTATGGACATCGCAATCCGCAGGGCATCGACTTCGCGACCGACGGCACGCTTTACGAAACCGAGCACGGCCCCAAGACCGACGATGAAGTGAACATTTTGAAGCAGGGTTCGAACTACGGCTGGCCGCACGTCGCTGGACTCAAAGATGGCAAGGGCTATCAGTACGCACGATGGGCTGAGGCCACAACGCCGTGTTCGCAGTTGACCTTTAGCGATCTGGCGATTCATCCGTCGGTTCCGCGCGAGCCGGAATCTGCTTTCAAGCTGCCGTTGACGGAACCGATTGCGACGATGTTCACGGTGGACAGCAGTTTCAATTTCAAAGATCCGGCTTGCAACGGCGTCGATTACATCTGCTGGCCGACGGTCGGCGTTTCGAGTGTCGAGCACTATCAAGGGAAGGGAATTCCCGGTTGGGACCGCGTGCTGCTCATCACCACGTTGAAGCGCGGCTCTTTGTATATTCAACCGTTAACGGCCAACGGCAAAGCGGCCGCAGGGCACATGTCCCGCTACTTCAAGTCTGAGAACCGTTTCCGCGATATGACGGTGAGTCCGGACGGCAAGACGATTTACATTGCCACCGATCCCGGTGGGTTGGCGGAGTCGGCGTCAGGCGGCGTGACTCGGCGAATGCGGGACCCGGGTGCGATCCTCGCCTTCACTTACAAGGGCGAAGGCGATGGAACGGTGACTGAAGATCCGCGGGTGGTGAGCAAGGTGGACGCTGAAGAGCCGACCGGCGCCTTTGGGCACGAGCCTGCGTCGGGCGGCGGTGTGCCCCCTCAGTTCACAGCCGCACAGGTGGCGGCTGGAAAGACGGCCTACAATGCCAATTGCGCGGTCTGCCATGGCAGCACCGGCAGCAATGGAACGTTCGGGACGCCGGTAGCTGGAGAATACTTCAAGCGGATGTGGGCCGGACGTGCAGTACGCGGGTTCTTCGATCGCGCGGTGAAGACGATGCCCCCCGCAGCGCCAGGGTCGTTGTCAAAGGACAGTTACGCGGACATCGTCGCGTACATCCTGGAGTTGAACGGGTTCAAGTCGGGATCGGCCGCGCTGCCGCCGGGTGGCGAGGCGCTCGATAAGATGTCGATCGAATAACTACACGGCGCGTTTCAGTTCCTCGCGAGTGACCCGGCGGAGCGTTTTCTCCAGCGGCTCACGGCTTGAGTGCTTGGTTGATGAGCGTTCGATAGTAGCCGCCTCCCGCATTGTCGACTTCCGTGCGAAACCAATCCAGAGCATCGGAATCGAGGCGAATCGTGACGCGCGTTTTTCCCTCGGCTGCTGGAACCACAGATCCTCGCTTGCCTTTGCTGAAGTCATATTGTGGTTTCATGAGTTCTCCAGGTATTGATCCTGCTCTTCGTGTGTCGCTTGGCGCGCCGTTGCATCCATTCCGATCGTGGCCAACGTTCCTCGCCGGATGTGCATCGACGTTCGAAATCTCGCGGTGATCCTCAAGCACAGACGGGCCATCGGCGAAACGGACGCCGTGCGCTTGCGAACCTCAAGGCCTACCTGGTTAGGTTGGCGGAACCAAAGTATCATGACAAAGGAGCCCTTGCATGTACATTTCCCGCCGTTCGTTCACCAAGTCCGCGCTCGCTGCTAGCGGAATTGCCTACCAAATCAAATCCATCGCGCAGCAGCCCACGCAAGGCTCCAAAGCCTCCGTCAGTCTCGGATTCATCGGCACTGGCATCCGTGGATCGCAGCTATGGGAATCCTTCCAGAAGGTTCCCGGCGTCAAGATCCTCGCCGCTGCGGATCTCTACGATGGCTACCTCGAACACGCGAAGGAAATGGCCGCCAATCCCATCGACACGACGAAGGACTACACCAAGATCCTCTCGCGCACCGACATCGACGCCCTCGTGATCGCCACCCCCGACCACTGGCATCACAAGATGATTCTCGAAGCCCTGGCCGCCGGCAAGCACGTCTACATCGAAAAGCCGATGTGCTGGAACATCGAACAGACAACCGATATCGTGAAGGCGCAGGAACGGTACAAATCCAAGGTCATTCAAGTCGGGAGTGGAGCCAAAACAGGCGCGCATACCCAAGCGGGCAAGCAGATCATTCAATCCGGCGCTCTGGGCAAGGTGAATCAGATCCGCATGGAAAACCACCGCGCCACACCAGAAGGCGCATGGCTCTATCCGGTGCCGCCGGATGCTTCGACGTCGACCATCGATTGGAACCGCTTCATCGGCCCGTCGACGGCGCGCGCTTTCGATCCCAAGGTGTTTTTCAGATGGCGCTGCTGGTGGGAATACTCAGGCGGCGTGGCGACGGATCTCTTCGTCCACCTGCTCACGGCGTTGCACGAAATGATGTCGGTGGATGCCCCGAAGTCAGTCGTTTCGCAAGGTGGAATCTATCGCTGGAACGATGGACGCACCGTGCCCGATCTCATGCAATCTGTCTTCGAGTATCCAGAGGGCTTTCTCGCGTCGATGCACGTGAACCTCGGCAACGGTCGCGGATCTGGCAACAACATCATCGTCTCCGGCACCGATGGAACTCTCGTCTTCACCGGCCGCGATCAACTCATGCTCTATCCGGAATCGCAACAGCCAGACGTCCAACGTTATGGATCGAGTGCTTGGCCCAAAGCCGCGCGCATCAAGTATTTCGAAGAGCGCGGCTTCACGGCGGAAGGTGAGCCTCTGAAGCCGTTCCCGGCCACCCGGGAAACTCGCGAGATCAAGATCGAGGCTGCGCCGTCGCATCAGGAATACTTCATCCGTTCCATTCGCGATGGACTCCCCAGCCAGGAAAGTGCCTTTGTCGGCCATGCTGCCGCCGGATCCGCCCATTTGGCCAACACGGCCTTTCGCAATGGACGGCGCATGCACTGGGATGTGAAGACCGGCAAAGTCTGGGAAGCCACATAAGGCCTTACAATGGTGGTTTGGCCGACGTGAACCTTCAAGACCAACTCAAAAAGATGCAGCGCGACTGGGACGAGCGCGCAAAAGAAAACGCGCGCTACTATGTCGCCACCGGCAACGAGAATTGGACCGACGACGAATTCTTCGCCTCCGGCCAATTGGCCGTCAATGAGGAAATCCTCACCGACATGGAAAACATCTGCCAGGGCAAGGATCCCAAACAGATGCGCGTTCTGGAGATCGGCTGCGGCGCTGGACGCATCACCCGAGCTCTCGCCAATATGTTCGGAGAAGTCTATGCGGTGGATGTCAGCGGTGAGATGGTGGCTCAGGCCAATCACGCCTTGGCCGGATTTCCCCACGCCAAGGCATTTCTCGGCAACGGTATGGATCTATCCGCACTGCCGGACGATCAGCCCTACGACTTCGCCTTTTCGACCATCGTCTTTCAACACATCCCCAGCCGCGAAGTGATCGAGAACTATGTGCGGGAAGTCTGCCGTTTGTTGCGGCCCGGCGCGCTGTTCAAGTTCCAGGTGCAGGGTGATCCCAATGTGACGACCACTCCCGGCGATACCTGGATTGGCGTGTCTTTCACTGAAGCGCAGGCCTCCGAGATGGCTAGCCGGTGTGGCTTCGAACTCCGCTACCATTACGGCGCGGGACAGCAATACTTTTATCTCTGGTACTTCAAAAAGTAATCTGAACGTCCCCGGTTGCGCTGACGGTCACATTCGAGACTTGTTTCACCCCTGCATCGACCTTGCGTAGAAACGCGCGATAGCTGCGTTCTTGCGTCTCTCCGGCGTCAATGTAGGCGAACAAAGGACGGTCGAGCATTCTTCCGCCCAGGCGAACCATCTCCGCGAATGGCTGATGCAGTCCGGTAGTGCCGAACTCCAAGCCTCTGGCGGCGGGCTTGCCGTTCTCTACGTGACGCCAAAGATTCAGCCAAGGGTAGTGTGCCGAAGCCCAAACGTAACCCACCAAGAGATGCTGCTTGGGGGACGTTGCCGTGACCCAGCCGACCTCGGAGGGAACCGGAAAGGATGCAACATTCGGGTTCGGATCCGACGTGAGCGTCCGGACGCTATTGACGATCAGCCCCTGGTTGCGGGGTTCCGACTGGGCAAACCCTGGGCCTGCATTGGCATCCACAAAGGTCTTTTCATCGAGAAATGGCGGTGCGATCGACGGATGCTGCACCATGTTGTACATCCGGCCCAGTTTGCCCACATTGGTGACCCGTTCCACCAACGTGAGCGAAGCCCCGGTGAGACGAGCCTCGCGCTCGATGCGCAATTGCGCTATCGGCAATTCCGCCTCCATACGGCCTTTGCCCGTGTGCTTCCACACTGCAAATGGAGCCTCCCCGTGAAACGGCATGCCGTTCTTCTTTTCGGCGTCTGAAGGCTGGCCCCAACGGTCCATGCAAAGAAAGTGTCCGCGCGGACGAGGCTGCATCGGCTCGCCTTTCGATTCCCAACTGAACGGGTTCAAATTGTCGGAATCGCGTAGATGGAAGTCCACGAGTCCGCCGCCGAGGAGATCGAATTTTACGATTGCTTCGGTTGTTTCGAGCTGGACAAAAGGACGTTCCGCACCTTGCAGAAAACCAGCTACAGTCACCGCACCAAAAACACGCCTTGATAGCATTTGGCAATTCTATCAACGCCGGAACTCGCGCAGTGCGCCCAGTACCTCGTCCGGAACCCGCACCATCCCAACGCGAAGGCCAGGCTTGTTCCCGCCGTGATAGTCGGATCCGCCGGTCTTCAACAGCCCCAACAGGCTTGCGTACTCGAAGTACCGGTCAACCAGCGCAGGGCCTTGATCGCTGTGAAAGACCTCAAGCGCATCCAGTCCCGCGTCGCGAAGTTCCGCGAAAAATGTCAGTTCCTCTTCGAGCTTATTCGAAAGGCCAACTCGCACCGGATGCGCCAGCGAAGAGATGCCGCCGGATGTCTGAACGCGTTCAATCGCCTCAGGTAGCGTCGGTCCGATCCGTTCCACAAATGCAGGACTTTCTTCTCCAATCCAACGCCGGAAGGCATCGTTGCGATCGGCCGCGTAACCCTTTTGCACCAGCACCTGTGCGAAATGCGGACGTCCGGTGACGCTCCGTCCAACAGCCTCTACCTCTTTAAGGGTGATGTCCACCTCGAGCCCACGCAACCGCTCCACGAGCTTCAGATTCCGCACGCGCCGCGACTCGAGAATCGAGTCGACCCAGACTCGGAAATCCGCAGGTGCGCCGGACGGATCCGGAAAGTAAGCCAGCAGATGAACCGTTTTGGAACCATGGCGGCAGGAAAGTTCCACGCCACACAGCAAATCCACGCCTTCGGGGTCGAGACCGCAGGCAGCATCGTAGCCCAGAAACGTATCGTGGTCGGTAATCGACAATGCGCGCAAACCCGCCTCGCGCGCAAGTGTGAGCAATTGGGCTGGCGAATCCGTGCCATCGGATTCGCAGGTGTGTGTATGGAGATCGATCACTGGTTTGAGGAATGATTGCCGGGAATCTCTTCGAATTCGAATATCTCGCCCGCCGCTTGGATGCGCAGTTTGCCGGCACCCAGCCCTTTGCCGCCCGTGGGATAGAAGACTGCCCCATCGGTGGACTGCCCAGGCATGAGCTTTACGCTTGGAAAAGCCACAGCAGAAGCCGCAGCGGCTGCCTTAATCTTGGTGGACGAAACCTCCGCGAAAGCCGACTGCCTCCGTTGCTCGTACCCATTGGTGGACTTGTACCTAGTCAACCCGTAGAGGGATAGCTCGTAGGTCTGCACGAGTTTGATCACGTCCCCGCGGCTTCCTTTTTCGATCAGTCTTCCGACGACCTGCCGTGCAGGAGCTCCGGCAATGGCTGCCCCTGCGTTGCGCACAAAGACACAGTCCTCACTCTTGAAGTTCCACGAGATCCTGCTGCCGTTGGAGACGGCCACCTGCAGAATAGAATATTCACGGATCTGGATGGGGAGGGGCGCAAACATGATGGTGACGCCGTTCTTGGTGAGCGTCTGGAATTCGAGGCCGCCGGACTCGAAACGGATGACCTGAGCCGACGCAGCCCCAGTGAAGGCGATCAGATAACTGAGCGAAGTGATCCCGATAACGGACAAAGCGCGAAAGCGCATAGGTATACCTTCGATAGTAATCCGGTGGAGGGGAGTTCCGTTGGCAAGGGCCAAGAAACCGCAAATTAGTACAAAAGTTCTCAAGCGTTCGCGCTCTGTTCCGATAACAGTTGTTGTGGAACTGATTTACAACGCAGCACGCGCAACAGTCGGGTTCCAGCTAGCTAGCCAATAAACACTATGAGTCTCACCACTACATTACTCAATCCAGAAACTGCCCCGCCTCCAGTTTCTAAGCGCGGCAACACAACCCGACGATCGGTTGCAAGTTCGAACGCGACTGCGGAGAACAGCAACGCTGCGGAACTGCAGGCCCAAGTGGCTGCGATTCGCCTTTCGCAGGCCGTGATCGAATTCGATCTCGAGGGCAAGATCCTGTGGGCGAATGAAAACTTCTTGCATACTTTAGGCTACACACTGCAAGAAATCCAGGGCCGTCACCACAGCATGTTTGTGGATGCGGCGTACGCAAGTACCTCTGACTATCGGGATTTTTGGCGCGACTTGGCCAGCGGGCAGTTCCGGGCCGCCGAATTCAAACGGATTGGCCGCGGTGGAAAAGAAGTCTGGATCCAGGCGTCTTACAACCCGCTGTTCAACGCGGATGGTCGTCCGTACAAAGTGGTGAAGTTTGCAACAGACATCACCGAACGGAAAATGGCAAATATCGAGGTCGTTGAGAAGCAAGCGGCAGTAGACCGTTCGCAGGCGGTGATCGAGTTCACCACGGATGGAACCATTCTCGGGGCAAACGACAACTTCCTGAAGACTCTTGACTACACGCTCGAAGACGTGAAGGGGCGGCATCACAGCATGTTTGTCGATCCGGAACAGCGCACTTCGCATGAGTACAGGCAGTTTTGGAGGGATCTAGCGGCTGGAGAGACCAAAACCGGTGAATTCATGCGCCTTCGAAGGGGTGGCAGTGTTATCTGGATCCAAGCTGCCTACAACCCGATTCGCGACTTGAATGGCAAGATCACCAAGATCGTGAAGTTTGCGACTGACGTTACCGCGAGCAAGCTAGTTCAGCAGAAGGCCGAAGAGTTTCAGGCAATGATTCGGGGCTCGCTGATCAACGTGATGTATGCCGACAAGGACCTTATCATTCGTTATGCGAACGAAGCCTCGATCAACACGCTTCGCACTCTTGAGCAATTCCTGCCTTGCAAGGCAGATGAGATCGTTGGCCGCTGTATCGACATCTTTCACAAGAATCCCTCTCACCAACGGCGCTTTCTGGCCGATCCTAACAACCTGCCGCACCGCGCCTATATCCAGGTCGGGACGGAAATGCTGAATCTCCTGTTAAGTGCCGTGCGCGACAATGACGGTAAGTTCATAGGCACCATGGTGACTTGGGATGTCTTCACGAAGGTCGACGAGCTTCTCAAGGCTGTCGACGCCGCCTCGCACGGTGACCTGACGCGAGAGATCACGGTTACCGGCAATGACCCGATTGGAAAGATCGGGGATGGCCTCGGTGCCTTCCTGAAAAAACTCCGAGGCAACATTGGTGCGATCGGTCACACGGCGGGATTGCTCGCGAGTTCTTCCGAAGAACTGTCCTCGGTTAGCCGTCAGATGGGTATCACGGCAGAACAGACCACCAAACAGACCCAACTCGTATCGACCGCTTCCACTGAAGTGGACCAGAATGTCCAGACCGTCGCCGCCGGCGCAGAAGAGATGTCCGCTTCCATCAAGGAAATCTCCCGTTCGGCAACCAACGCGATGAAAGTCGCTCATCAAGCTGTGGAACTCTCTGCGTCCACTTCGCAAACCATGAGCCGCCTCGAAGAAAGCAGTTCCGAAATCGGAAAGATCATCAAGGTGATCACGTCGATCGCGCAACAGACCAATCTTCTCGCGCTAAACGCCACCATTGAAGCCGCACGCGCTGGAGAAGCCGGCAAGGGTTTCGCCGTGGTCGCAACAGAAGTCAAAGAATTGGCCCGCCAAACTGCCCGCGCCACTGAGGACATCGGCCGCAAAGTCGACTCCATCCAAGGTGAAACCCACGCCGCCGTCAAGGCTATCAACCAGGTCAGCGAGATCATCAACCAGATCAACGACATATCCAACTCGATCGCCAGTGCCGTCGAAGAGCAAACCGCTTCGACTGCGGAGATCAGCCGAAATGTTGCCAGCGCGGCCCAGTCCACCGCTGAGATCAGTGGCAGCATCGCTGGCGTCGCCTCCTCAGCGGAACAGAACAGCGAGGGTGCAGCCCAGACGAAACAGGCTGCCTCCGAACTCGCTCGCATGGCCTCCGAACTGCAGCAACTAGTCGGTCAGTTCCGCTGCTAGAGATCTTTCGCAACCGTTCTCTCCACAAACCAACGCAGAATGGCCGTCCCCAAGACCCCAATCAGGTTCCTCAGGGCGGCCATCCGGCATTTGGCCCCCCGCATGCTAACCTCTAAATATCGCTTACGCGGTATCGCCCGTTTCCCAAACTGGCGATGCCGCAATCGCTTCATCTTTACACGAACATGTCCTTTACCAGACTTCGCCCGTACGCCTTGGCAACCGCGGCAATTGCCCTTGCTCTGACCTCTGCAGCAACCTACCGGAACTTGCGGAAATCCGCCTCCACACCAAACGCCGCCAGCGCGGCGGCCCAGATCCCTATGTGGTTTGAGCGCAACACCGGTGAATTCCCTTCACAGGTTGCCTTCGCGTCGAGATCCATCCACCAGACGGTCTTTCTTACAGACAAGGCCATGGTCATCGCCGCCCCCGGCGCTACTCCGGTCTCGATCGAGTGGCGGAATGGCCAAGCCGCGCTGCGGATGACAGGTGAGAATCCGATCCATGCGCGGATCGACCACTTTGGCGGTGCAGAGCGTTCCCGCTGGAAGACCGGCAATTCCAATGGACGCTTCAGCCAAGTCCGCTATGAGCAGATTTATAAGGGTATCGATCTCGTTTTCCACCCGCAGGGCAGCCAGTTGGAACACGATTTTGTCGTCGCACCCGGCGTCGATCCCGCACAGATCGCCCTCCGGGTAACCGGCGCAACAAACTTGACGCTGGAGTCCGACGGATCCCTCGCCATCCTTGCAGGCAAGTCGGAGATTCGCCAGTCAAAGCCGGTTGCCTACCAGAACGTTCACGGTAAGCGGATTGAAGTTGCCGCGAGCTACAAAGTGAGCTCTGCTCACGAGATTCAGTTCGAACTGGGATCCTACGACACGTCGCAAGAACTCGTCATTGATCCCGTTCTGAAGTACGCCAGCTACCTCGGAGGCACTTTGCGTACTACTCCTTCAACGGTGGTCGCCGAGCCGGGAACCGGAATTCTGTGGATTGCCGGCACCACAAATTCCACCGATTTCCCCGCCGTCGGCGAAGCTGTCCGCGGCATTGAAACCATGGGGAACGGCGATATCTACATTGCCAAGGTCGACCCTTCGAAGCCCGGCCCTGAAGCGCTCCTCTACGCCGCCTTTGTGGGCGGAACCGGTTTTGATGAAGCCCGTTCGATGGTGCTCGATCGCGACGGCAATGCCGTCATCGCGGGAACCACGACCTCGGGCGACTTCCCGATTGTCGGATCCTATGACTCGACGATCGAAGGCGGTCGCGATGCGATCGTGCTCAAGATCGACCCCCGTCGGGCTGGCGCCGCTGCTCTTGTCTATACCAGTTTCCTCGGTGGCGACGGCGAAGACTTTGCCAACGCCATCACCACCGACGCGTTCGGACGATTCATCGTCGCGGGTTACACCGTTTCCGATAACTTCCCCCTTACGGCCAACGCCATCCAACGCAATCGCCAAAATGGCTATGAACTCTTTATTGCCCGTGTGAATCCCGATGGCGGTACCAGCGGCCTCGAATACTCGACATACTATGGCGGCTCCGCGACGGACATTGCGAACGCCGTTGCCGTCGATGCCCAAGACTTGATCTATGTGGCGGGCGCGACAAGCTCGGCGAACTTCCCGACCTCCGACAACGTCTATCGGGCGACCTACCAGAACGCTGGGGACATGTTCCTCATCCGCGTCGATACGACGAAGTCGGGAATCGCCGGAATCAACTATGGAACCTATCTCGGCGGTTCGGGTATCGATTCCGCCCAGGCGATGTATCTTGACCTTCAAGGCAATGTTACCCTCGCGGGCTATACCACCTCTACTGACATGCCGATCGCGGGCGCTGCTCCCCAAACTCGCAACGCAGGCAACGCCGATGCCTACGTCGCACGGCTCAATCTTGCCACGAATAGTTTGGGCTTCGCCACTTACCTCGGCGGGTCCGCCTCCGATCTCGCTTATGGTCTTAGCGTCGACGCACAGGGGCGCATCCATATCGCGGGCTATACATATTCTGCCGACTTGAACGTCACCCGAAACGCTCTTCAGCCGAAGCTCGGCGGCGGCTACGATGCATTCGTCGCCTCCATGAATTCTTCGCTGCCCGCGGCGGAATCTCTGCTCTACTCGAGCTACTGGGGTGCGGGCGGAAACGAAAACGGACTTTCGGTTACCGCGGACGCAAGCTGTAACGTCACCTTGGTCGGTTCCACCACCACCAAGAAGCTCATGGTGACAGGCAACGCCTTCCAACTCGAGGGCACCGGTTTTCCGGATACCTTCATGTCTTCGGTCAACATCTGCCAGTAGAACTGATCGTGAAGAATGCCGACCCGATCGCAGGGCGGCATTCTTATTTCACCAAGTGATACTCCGTCTGGCGACGAAGCACCCAACTCATCTTGCCATTCTCATCGAGCACGGCATCTTCTTCCTGACCCACGAAAAGCTCACGCCCACCCCATTCCGGAACCGGGGTGCGCGCGGCGAGCTCGATCGAATACCAAGTCGAAGGCAGCAGAAGAACATCTCCGCGTCCCGGAACTCCCGTCTGACGATCCCACAATCCGATTAGCGGGCCCGCACCATGTCCGTGATCTCCAATCGGATGGCAATAGACCGTCCCCTTGATGCCCTCGGTTTTGATCACTTCCAAAGACGCCTTCAGCACTTCGTTACCGGTCATCCCAGGACGCATCTTTTCCAACACCACATCCTGCATCCGATTGGCGTTTTTGAGCGCTTGCAGGATTCCAGCCGGCGGCCCGGTTTCGCCCGGCTTCAAAACATAACCCATGTGCTGCGTATCCGTCGCCAAGCGCATCGCCACAATGCCGAAGTCAACATGCAACACATCTCCGCGCTCAATCACCACCGGGGCATCTTCCGCAATACCGCCAGCAGTCTCTCTCTTTCCGGGGCCCTGCACCCGAACCGATGGCTGGAACCAGGTCCCATAGCCCAGATCCGCGACCTGTTGCCGCAGCCACCAAACGACATCTTGACTGGTCGTTTTTCCCGGCGTAATCACTTCATTCGAAAA
>Ga0163144_10001287_pt1 | contig 59222 bp, 50 predicted proteins | sample OliLak19BULKMAT1_FD_123175 | JGI IMG/M metagenome (GOLD analysis project Ga0163144, IMG submission 123175) | Freshwater microbial mat bacterial communities from Lake Vanda, McMurdo Dry Valleys, Antarctica - Oligotrophic Lake LV.19.BULKMAT1 | ecosystem: Environmental > Aquatic > Freshwater >...
GCGTTCATCATGCAGCCGAAGGTCGTGTGGCGCGTCGGGCTCGACGCGGGCTACATGATCGACGCGCGGCGGATCGACGACCCCGCCCGCCAGGACGCGGTCGGTATCAACGGCTCGACGACGTCGCCATCAAGCTGTTGCGTCCCTCCCCTTCCGATCCGATGCCTGCGCGCGCGCGGCTGCTCCGTGAGGCGCGCGCGATGGCGAAGCTGTCGCATCCGAACGTCATCACGATCTACGACGTCGGCACCGAGGGCGAGAGCATCTTCATCGCGATGGAGCTCGTGCGCGGCATCAACCTGCGCCGCTGGCTCGCGATACGTCCACGAACCTGGCGTGCCGCAGTCGAGTGTTTCGTCGACGCCGGGCGCGGGCTCGCGGCCGCGCATCATGCCGGAATCATCCATCGCGATTTCAAGCCCGACAACGTGCTCGTCGGCGAGGACGGTCGCGTGCGCGTGCTCGACTTCGGGCTCGCAAGACCGTCGGGCAGCGAGGACGAACCGACCCCGCGCAGCCCGACGTCAGTGTCGCGCATGCCGACCACCGAACGCCTGACGCAGACCGGCGCGGTGATCGGCACGCCCGCGTATATGGCCCCCGAGCAGTGGCGCGGCTCGACGATCGAGGAGCGCACCGATCAGTTCTCGTTCTGCGTCGCGCTGTGGGAGGCGCTGTTCGGCTCGCGGCCATTTGCAGGTGAGGCTCCGACTGCACTCGCGGCCCGCGTGATGTCGGGCGAGATCCGCAATCCCACGGATCCCGGCGACGTGCCGCCGTGGCTGATGCGAGTGCTCCGCCGAGGCCTCAGCGCCGCACCCGAAGATCGCTATCCGAGCATGGACGTGCTGCTCGACGTGCTCGCGCGGCTGCGTCGCGAGAGTGGTGAGCAAGAAGCTCCGGTCTCCGTGATTCGGCCGGCCGTCACGGGTCTACTCTTTGCCCGGCGGTACGAGATCGGTGCCGCAGCACCAGGCGCAGCGGTGCTCATCGGCCGCGATCGGCTGACCAAACGCAGCGTCGCGATCGAGCGCATCGGTCCCATCTCGGTCGAGCCGACGCGCGTCGCGAAGCTCGGCGCGCTCGCGAACCTGCGCCATCCCAACGTCGCGATCGTGCTCGATCACTGCATCGCCGACGGCAGCGCGTATCTCGTCAGCGAGCACTACGAGGGCGCGCCCGACCTCGTCGAGTGGGGCCGCGATCAGCCGCGGGCTATCCAGCTCGCGCTCGTCGCCCAGCTGATGCGCGCGGTCGCGTACCTGCACGCGCACGAGCTGGTCCACACCCGGCTCGCGCCGCGATCGGTGCGCGTCATCGATGGTCAGGTCAAGGTCGGCGATCTGGTCGCGTGCGTCGAAGAGCTCGCCGGCGTGCGTGGCGTGCCGGCCTACGTCGCGCCCGAGGTGTTGCTCGGCGAGGGTCGCGGCCCGCTCGCGGATCTGTTCAGCGTCGGCGTGCTCGCGCACGAACTGCTCACCGGACGTCGTCCGCATCGAGCGGCGGCGGCGGGCGAGATCGTCGACGAAGCGATCACGACCGGGCCCACGATCACCGCGGCGGAGCTCGACGAGCCGCTCGCGGTGCTGCTGCGACGGCTGCTCGATCCGGATCCACGTCAGCGCTACGGCTCCGCCGCCGAGGCACTACGTGCACTCGTCGCGACCGCTCGCGGCTCGCTCACCGTCGAGACCGTCGAGACCCGTGAGTGCGCGCTGCGCGGCGCTCGCTTCGCCGGTCGCGAGGCGCAGATGGGCCAGCTCGTCAACGCGCTGCGCCGCAGCCTCGACGGGGCCGGCGAGATGTGGCTGCTCGGCGGCGAGAGCGGCATCGGCAAGTCGCGATTGATGGACGAGCTCGGTGCGCAAGCGTTAGCCCGCGGTGCGACCGTGGTCCGCGGACAAGCGCGCGCCGAGGGCGGGCGTCCGTACGAGATCTGGCGCGAGGTGTTCCGCCTGCTCGCGCTCGCGACGCCCGACGATGCGGTCGCGTCGGTGCTCGCGCCGCTGGTGCCCGACATCGATCGGCTCCGCGGGCAGGCCCACAAGCCCGCGCCCGATCTCGATGCGAAGAACACCCAGCAACGACTCGGTCGCGTCGTCGCCTCGGCAACGCGCGCGCTCGCTACGCCGCTGGTGCTGCTCTTCGACGATCTGCAGTGGGCGGGCTCCGAGTCGATCGATCTGTTGCAGCGACTCGCACCCCGACTCGCCGGCGTATCCGTGCTCGTCGTCGGTGGCTATCGCAACGACGAGACGCCGCTGCTACCCGAGTCGCTGCCCGAGGCGAAAACGCTCGCGCTCGGTCCGCTCGATCCCGCCGCGATCACCGAGCTCGCGGTCGCGATGACCGGTGCCGAGGGCAGCGAGCTGCACGCGTTGCTCATGCGCGAGACCGAGGGCCATGCGCTGCTGTTCGTCGAGGTGATGCGCTTTCTCGCGGAGGAAGCCGGCGATCTGCACGGCGTCGCGACGATGGAGATCCCCGCGGTCGTCGCTGCTGGCGGCGTGCGCCGAGCGATGCGCCGCCGGCTCGAGCGCGTCGAGGCCTGGGCGCGGCCGGTGCTCGAGGTCGCAGCCGTCGCGGGTCGCGACATCGACATCGCGCTGCTCGATCGCTTTGCCGATCACGGCGAGGTCACGCGCGCGCTCGCCCACGCCACCGACTGCGCGGTTCTCGAGCACGACGGCGAGCACTGGCGCTTCCGTCACGACAAGCTGCGCGAGCATCTGCTCTCGGATCTGGATGCAGCACGGCGTCGCGAGCTCCACCACGGCATCGGCGAGGCGATCCGCACGCAGTATGGCGCCGACGAGAGTCACGTGCAGGCGATGGCGCACCACTTCCGCGAGGCCGGTGAGCTCGCGGACGAAGCGCGGTGCTCGGGCATCGCCGGCGAGCAGGCGCTCGCGAACGGTGCGTACCGCGACGCCGCGCGGCTGTTGTCGCGTGCGATCGAGCTGCGCGGTCACGTCGAGCTCGAGCGCGTCGATCTCGTGCGCTGGCATCGCATGCTCGGCGAAGCGCACTACGTTCTCGGCGATCTCTCACGTGCGGTCGACGGACTCGGCGGGGCGCTGCGCGAGCTCGGGCGCCCGCTGCCGCAGTCACGCGCGGGTTGGATATTCTTGCTGCTGCGACTCCTGCTCGCGCACGTGTTCCTCATGGTGCTCCCGGGTCGCTTCGTCGCGCGCAAGCCACAGCGCCGCGACGAGCTGCACGAGGGCGCGAACGCAGCGGGTCGCATCGCGAACCTGGCGACGTACTCCGGCGATGTGCCCAAAGTCCTCGCATGCAGCCTGCTGTCGGCGAACCTCGCCGAGCGCGCCGGTCGACCGAGCGCGTACTCGCTCGCAGTGATGGGCTACTCCGCGTCGTACATGGGGCTGTCGCGGCTCGCCGATCGCTACTTTTTGCGCGCGAGCACGGCCGCGATCGAGCAGGACGATCCGACCGCGCTGGTCGAAGCGACGCAGATGGAATGCGCGTATCGGCTCGGCACCGGTGAGTTCGAGCGCTGCAAGCAATTGCTCGAGGCCGGTTATGCCGCGGCCGAGCGCGCCGACTACCAGCTCGGCCTCGCGCTCGCCGAGGGCTTCGTCGGGCAGTGCGAGTACCACCTCGGCAACTTCCAGGCGATGCTCGCCCACTACGCGCGTGCCCGCGAGTTGCTCACCGTGCGATCGCCCGAGCACGAGCACTCGTTTCTGTGTGGCGAAGCCCATGCGCTGTGCATGCTCGGGCGCTTCGACGATGCCCAACGCGTGCTCGCTCGCGTCGCCCAGGGCGGCTCGGCGCAGTACCTGCTCGGCGAGGCGTTCGTGCTCGCGACGCGCAGCTACCTCCGCGCGTGGGGTCCAGGAGCGAGCGACGCGCTCGCGGCGGCGGTCGCGACGAATCGCCACGTCGCGAGTCATGCGATCGCGATCCCACCGCCGTGCGGTCACGTGCTGACCGGGCCGGCCGAGGCGCTGCTCACCGCGGTACGGCTCGATCCGCGCGGCGAAGCGATCGGGGTCGCACGCAAGCACGCGCTCGCGCTCTCGAAGTGGGGGCGACGCCATGCCGTCGGCGAGGCACCGGCGCTGTTGTTCACCGGCCAGCTCGCGGCGCACAACGGCGATGCTGCGCGCGCGATCGATTCGTGCGAGCGCGCGCTCGTCAGCGCGACGCGTCTCGGCCTGCGCTTCACCCAGGCGCAGGCCGAGCTAGAGCTCGGACGCATCCGCGGTCCCGCGAGCGTGCCGGGCCGCGGTCATCTCGAGCGCGCGCGAGATCTGTGCATCCGCTGCGGCGCGAGTCACCACCGCAAGCTCGTCGAGACGCTGCTCGAGCAAGCCGACGGCGATGCCGCCGAGCTACACACGGGACACTGACGGCCGCGTCACGCGAGGCGAAGGTCGACGAACTCGGGATGGCGTGGGTAGGACTCGACGGCATCCGCTACCCACTGAGGAAGTGCGCCGTAGATCTTGCGGAGCTGCCCATCGCGCATCCGAGCGCAGAGGCGCGCATCCACATCATCGATCGAGTTGTCGTAGATGTAGACGCAATCAGCGATCGACGGAGCCGCCGCGAGGTTGGCCATCGACTTCTCGTGGCGACTGATGATCTTGTCGATCGGGACGGTGTGCCCGCCACGCATGACGCGATCTACGACGCGTGCTGCATTGATTCTCGGGTCGCTCGTCCCGATGAAGAAAACCCGAACGAAGTAGCCACGACGCTTCGCTCGTTCCAAGAACTCGAGCTTGTCCGGCGCCGAAAAAACCGTCTCGAACGCGATGCCTTTGCCGTCGGCCAGCAGCTCTTCGCGCCGCTGCGCAGTCCAGCGCGCGGCGTCGAGGGAAGCGGAGGGAGAGTTCCAATCGCCGAAGCGATCGCGCGCGATGTCGTCAGGATTGAGGTACTCGACCCCATCGCTCCATCGCTCCGATCTCAGGCGCTGCGTGACGGTCGTCTTGCCGGCGCCGTTCGGACCGGCGATGACGAGGAGCGCAGGGCTCATGTCGCCTCGTCGGATCCTGCCGAACGCGCGGGTCCCGGTCGGCTCGCGATCAGGGCCGCTACCCTCGCCAGGGCGTCGACGCGAAGTGCCGCAATCCGCACACGCATCTGCTCGCGAGCCGTGAGGCGCAGCTCCGCAACTCCGGCGAATGCCTCTCGCGAGAGCTCGAGCAGGTCCTCGTCGGATGGCTCGAACTGCGGATCCGCGAAATTGGCGGAAGACGGCATTGGATTGAGAATAGCGCGGGGACCGGCAGTGAGCCAGTCCCTGCACCTTCAGTCGTTGTCGGCCACGCCCCACTTGCGCGCGAGGTGATCCGGGATCGCGAAGTTCGGGCGCTTCGGTCCGCGCTCGACGTCCAAGAAGCCGTCGATCAGCCGGTGATTGAACGCGCGGTACAGCCATCGCGAGACCCGCGACGAACCGACCAGCAGATCCACCGCGCGCGTCATCGCGTGCATGATCACGACGAGCACGCGCGTCCAGTTCGCGCGCGGTAGGGTCAAAAAGCGCACGTTCTCCTCGAGGAAGTAGCGCAGCAGCGTCGGTGGGAAGCCGTGCAGGATTCGCGGCAGCGAGTCCTCCATCGTCGTGAGCAGCGCGGCCGCCATCGCGTCGCCTGTGTCGCTCTTCGCCGACTGCCTGCGCCGAATCGTATCGGTCAGCGTGCGCGCTTCTTCCAGATCCGCGGGGATCAGCTCCTCGCGCACGCCCATCACCCGGCCGATCGCGCGCCACGTGTACAGATACGACTCGCGCTGCTCGAGCGTCGTCGGTACGCCGAGCCGCTCGAGACCATCGAGCGCGACCCGCGAGAACGTCATCAGCGTGCCGGCGAGATCCTCTTGGTTGATCGGGATCTGATAGTCCTCGATCCACTTGGTGCCGTGCGCGTCGAGGACGAGGCGGCGAATCGCCGCGTGCATCAGCCGGACCTTCTGTGCCGAGCGGATGCCCTTGCCGTGGTTGCGCGCGTCCTGTCCGAGCGCGAGGCCGCCCGGCGTCATCACGTCGACCACCATCTGCGTCGTCTCGAGCAGGCGCCGCTTCGGATGCGACTCGAGCCGACCCGTCTGACCGAGCACGTGGACACCCTTGCTCGCGGTGTACGACGCCGGCAGCGAGTAGCAGCACAGTGTCATCAGCACCTCGGGCCCGTGGAGCTCGAAGACGTGCTGCCCGGCGACGAGTCGCGCGGGGTCGAATTCCGGCAGCGACGCATCGCTGAGCGCGAAGTAGCGCTCGACGTGGACCATCAACTGAGGCGGCAGCGTGCTCGTACCGACCAGCGGATGGTCGTCGTCGACGAGACCGCGCAGCAGGCGACGCACCGCGTGGATCTCACCAGTCGCGAAGATCTCCGACACGAGATCGTCGGCGAGCGGGTCGCCGATCATTCGCATCGCATCGAGGTCGGCGTCGGTCCACTGGCGCCGGGTCACGCTCGAGAGGCTACAGCAATCGCGCCCGATCGGGCCCGGCTCACGGCCGACCCTTGCACTTCTCGACCATCGAATCGAACGTCTGGCGGGCCGTCTCGGCGCGCAGCTTCGGGTCGGTGATCGACGCGAAGCGCTTCGTGACGAACTCGTCGTTGAAGATCTTCCACGCCGCGCCGCAATCACCCGCGCGCGCGAAGCAGGCGGCCGCCGACGTCCCGAACGTATCTTCGATGGTCCTGACCTGGTGGTCCTCGTCGTCCTTCGGGCGAACTCGCCCCTTGAGGCGCGCGACCGTCTTCGCTGCGTTCGTGCACGCGCGAATGCCGATGTTCTCCTGGTACCCACCCATTTGCAGCTGCGTCAGCGCGCGGAGCAGCTCGCCGCGGTCGTCGAGCGGGCCCGTGCAGTACATCGACGTATACGTGTCCATCGAGCGCTCGACGAGCTCAGGGCCCATCTCCGTCGTCTCGAGCATCTCCTTGCGGACCATCGCGACACCGGCCTCGCACTTGCCCGCGATCATCAAGCACTGACCGTGGCTAAATGCCATGCGCCGCAACGTGTTCGGCGCGAGCTTGCCGAGCCGATCGAAGTCGCCGACGCAGGTCGCGTCGCGCTTCGCGATTTTCCGCGACACACCGTAGGTGAGCTCCTGGATCTCCTCGTCGGAGCCAGTCGTCGTGACCGGTGATGGCGTCACGCTCGTACCACCGCCCGCGGTCGTCGGGCACGAGCACTTGCATTCGCACTTCGGACACGGCGTGGGCGATGCGGTGCTCGTCGTGGTCGGCCGAGCGTCGCACGCCGATCCCAGGCACGCCGCGAGCACGAATCCGAGCACACCGAGGAGCTTGCGCGACGAGCCGTTCACGTGAAACCATCGTCACACGATGCCCTTCGAAGTTCCATCGGGCTCGATCCTGGAGCTCATTCCGCACCGTCCGCCGATGGTGTTCGTGGATGCAATGATCGAAGTCGACCTCGCACATGCTGTGTGCACGTTCGCGATCACCGAGCGCACCGCATGCCTGCGCGACGGTGCGTTGCCCGGCATCTATGCCGTCGAGGTGATGGCGCAAGCGGTCGCCGCCCACATCGGCGCCGTCCTGCGGTGGCGCGGCGAGACCCCGGGCGGCGGCTACCTCGTCGGCGTGCGCGACGTGATCCTCGGGGCCGCCGGCTTTGCGCCGGGCGAGGTGCTCGAGATCGAGGTGGCGCACACCTTCGTCTCCGACCGCCTCGCGAGCTACGCGTGTCGAGTGCGGCGCGCCACGGTGGACATCGCGAGCGCGACCTTGAACGTGCTAAGAAGCGACGCGTGAGCTCTGCAGATGCGCCGCGGCGCGCGATCGTCACCGGCGCCAGTCGTGGCATCGGTGCGGCGATCGCCCGGACGCTCGCCGCGCGGGGCATGCACGTCGTCGTGAACTATCGCCGCGACGATGCGGCGGCAGCCGAGATCGTCGCGAGCATCGAGCAGGCGGGCGGCTCCGCGAGCGCCTCACGGTTCGACGTCGGCGATGCAGAGGCGACGACGGCCGCGCTCGACGTGCTCGTCGCGGACGGACCGTTCGACGTGATCGTCAACAACGCCGGCATCACGCGCGATGCTCCGTTCCCCGCGCTCGAGCCGGCCGACTGGGAGTCGGTGCTGCGCACGACGCTCGGCGGCTTCTACAACGTGACGCGCCCGCTCGTGCTGCCGATGGTGCGCCGACGCTGGGGCCGCATCGTGAACATCGCCTCGGTGTCGGGGATCCACGGCAACCGCGGCCAGACGAACTACGCCGCCGCGAAGGCCGGGCTGATCGGCGCGACCAAGAGTCTCGCGCGCGAGCTCGGCAAGCGTGGCATCACCGTCAACGCAGTCGCACCGGGACTCATCGACACCGAGATGCTCGCCGGGCTGCCGACCCAAGAGCTGGTGCGCACGATCTCCGTGCGCCGACTCGGCACGCCCGACGAGGTCGCGAAGCTCGTCGCATTCCTCGCGAGCGACGACGCGGCATACATCACGGGTCAGGTGATCACGATCGACGGAGGCCTCACGTGAGGCGCGTCGTCGTCACCGGCATGGGTCTCGCGTCGCCGATCGGTCACACGGTGGCCGACGCGATGAATGCGCTGCGTACGGGTCGCAGCGGCATCGTGTGCATGCCGCAGTGGGGCGCGTACAAGGGGCTGTACACGCGGCTCGCCGGTGAGGTCCGCGATCTCGCGCTCGACTATCCGCGCAAGGCGACGCGCACGATGGGTCGCGTCGCGCTGCTCGCCGTGTACGCGACCGAGCAGGCGCTCGCCGACGCGAATCTCACGATCGAGCAGCTCGATGCGCTGCGCATCGGCGTCGCGCACGGCTCGACGCACGGTTCGTCGTCGTCGATGAAGGGTCCGCTCGAGCGGGTGTTCACCCAGAACACGTTCGAAGGGATGCCGAGCTCGGCGTACTTCCGCTTCATGAGCCACACGACCGCGGCGAACCTCGCGATCTACTTCGGCATCAAGGGCCGCGTGGTCACCACCTGCTCCGCGTGCACGAGCGGCAGCCAGGGCGTAGGGTACGGCTACGAGGCGATCCGCGAGGGCCACGAAGATTTGATGATCTGCGGCGGCGCCGAGGAACTGCACGAGCTTCATGCCGCGGTGTTCGACGTCATGTACGCGACGTCGACGAAGTACAACGATCGACCCGAGGCGAGCCCTCGGCCCTACGACGCAGCGCGTGACGGCATGGTCGTCGGCGAAGGCGCCGGCACGCTCGTGCTCGAGGAGTACGAGCATGCGGTGCAACGTGGCGCGACGATCCACGCCGAGGTCGTCGGCTTCGGTACGAACTGCGACGGTCAGCACGCGACCTCGCCGTCGATCGAGGGCATGGCCGGCGCGATGCAGCGCGCGCTCGCCGACGCGCGCCTGCAGCCCGACGCGATCGACTACGTCAACGGCCACGGCACGGCGACGGAGCTCGGCGACATCGCGGAGACCCATGCGACCGCGCGCGTGCTCGGGCCCGGGGTCGCGATCTCGTCGACGAAGAGCTACACCGGCCACACGCTCGGCGGCTGCGGTGCCATCGAGTCGGTGTTCGCGATCGCGTCGATGAACGCCGGCATGATGCCGCCGACGCGCAACCTCGACGAGGTGGATCCGCGCTGCGCGACGCTCGACTACGTCCGCGAGCTCCGCGAGCAACCGCTGGTGCGCGTGATGAACAACAACTTCGCGTTCGGTGGTATCAACACCTCGCTCGTGTTCGCGAAGGTCGATCGATGACGTTGCCGGATCGGTGCGATGTCGTGGTCGTCGGCGCCGGTCCGGCGGGCGCAACCGCGGCGGCGCTGCTCGCCCAGGCCGGCTTGCACGTCGTCGCCGTCGAGCGTGAGCGATTCCCCCGCTTCCACATCGGCGAGTCGCTGTTGCCGTCGTGCCTCCCGGTGCTCGCGCGCATCGGTGTCGACCTCGACGCCGGGGGATACCTGCTCAAGCGCGGCGCCGAGTTCTACGACGAGGCTCTCGGCGCGTACTCGTACTTCCCGTTCGCGGATGCGCTACCGGGGCCGCCGCGCCATGCGTATCAGGTCGATCGCGCGCGTTTCGACGCCGATCTGCTCGCTGCGGCGCGCGGTGCAGGGGCGACGATCGTCGAAGGCGTCACTGTGTTCGGGCATCGTGTGGACGCGGACGGCGTCGAGATCGACGTCGCGCCGACGCCCGCCGGGCCAGGTCCCGACGAAGGTCGTGGCGATACGAACGCGCCACGACCCGCCGTCGATCGCACCGCAGGCCAGACGATCCGCGTGCGCTATCTCGTCGACGCGAGCGGCCGACGCGGGCTCTTGTCGCGCGGCGGTCGCGACGTCGTGGCGATCGAGGGCCTCGGTCGCGCCGCGTCGTTCGTCCACTTCGACGGGATCGATCCCGCCGTATGGACCCAGCTCGTCGCGCGCGGCGACGTGAAGGTGCTGCGCATCGACGACGGCTGGCTGTGGGCGATCCCCTTGGCGGGTCAGCGACTGAGCATCGGCGCCGTCATGCGCACTGCACCGATCGCTCGCGATCTGGTCCTCGCCGAGGTCGCGCGATCGCCCCTGCTCTCGCGGCTCGTCGCGGGCGCGACCGCATCGCCGACGCGCCGGATCGCCGACTACAGCTACGCGTTGCCGGTATTCCACGCCGCGCGCCAGGTCGCGATCGGCGACGCATCCGCATTCCTCGACCCGGTCTTCTCGTCGGGCGTCGCGATCGCGCTCGGTGCCGCCGCACAGATGGCCGATAGGCTCATGGCCGCGCTGCGTGCGGGCACCGAGGCCGATCCGACGCTCATGGACGAGTATCGCGACCGCATGTACGTCGCGTATCGCACGTTCCACACGATCGCCCATCGCTTCTACAACTCGCGCATGTTCGACAACCTGTTCTTCGGCGAGGTGCCCGACCCGCGGATGCGCGCGGGGCTCATCTCGCTGCTGGGCGGCGACGTCTGGCGCGACGACAACCTCTTCCAGCGAGCAGTGCTCGCTGCCGGTCGCGGCACGTTCGCCGCTGCGCCGTGGACGGTGCCATGAACCGCGTGCTCGTGTTCACGTACAAGGACGGGCTGCTGTCGCGGCTCGCCCATGACTTGCAGATCGACTGCAGTCACTTCGAGGTCGAGCGCAAAGGCACCGAGATCTTCGCGCGATTCGTGCTCGGGTCGCTGACGGTCGACGGCGCGGTCCAGCGCGGACACGTCGCGCACGGCGTGCTCTCGCAAGGCGATCGCCGCAAGATCGAGCAGACGATGGCCGACGAGGTGCTCGAGCTACGCCGCTTCGGCGAAGCGACGATGCGCGGCACGATCGCGGCGAAACCAGATGGCTCGAGGATCGAAGGCACGCTCGAGCTGCACGGACGCACCGTGGCGCTCCCGCCGATGACGGTCGCCAAGCGCGGCGCGGTGTGGACGACCGAGGTCTCGATCGCGCCTTCCCGCTGGGGCATCGCGCCGTACCGCGCGCTCGCGGGCGCGCTGAAGCTGCAGGACCGCGTCACGGTGAAGATCGAGCTCGATGCGGAGCTCGGCGCCGACGGCGACGCGCGGTGGGGTCGCGACCCGAAACACGGGTGACGCTACGCACGCGCCCTCTCTCGCCCTTCGCCGATACACGCGCCCGACTTTCGTCATTCTATCGGGGTGACTCGTCTGTTCGCGCTCGCGGTCGCTTCCCTCGTCCTCGCTGGCTGCCCGTCGGGCGCCAAGAAGCGACCGGTCGGCAGCGCCGAGAAGACGGAGCCGACCGGCCCGCGCTACGACCTCGCGATCGAGGCACCCGCGACGGCGGCGAAGGGCTCGTCGGGCACGGCGCGCATCGTCGTCTCGCCGCGCGCACCGTGGCACGTGAACCTCGACTACGTGCCGAAGCTGACGGTCGCCGCGCCCGGTGGCATCGCGCTCGATCGCACCGAGCAGCGCGGCCCCGATGCCGAGCGCTTCGATGCGGACGGCCTCGCATTCGTCGTGCCGTTCCGCGCGCAGGACAAGGGCACGCAGAAAGTCGCGGGCGAGCTGCAGTTCGCGATCTGTGCGGACGATGCGTGCGCACCGGAGTCGGTGCCGGTCGCGTTCACCATCGACGTCGGCTGCGACACCGGCGCGGTGTGCTGACGACTCGCGAAGTCATCCGCCGCCGATCGTGACGGCCTTGACCTCGAGGAACTCCTCGACGCCCCACTTGCCGCCCTCGCGGCCCCAGCCGGACAGCTTGGTGCCACCGAACGGTGCCTGCGCGGTGGAGATCACGGTGTCGTTGATGCCGACGATGCCGCAGTCGAGCGCCTCGGCGACGCGCAGCGCCCGATCGATCCCACGCGTGAACGCGTAGGCCGCGAGGCCGTACGGCAGTGCGTTCGCGAGCGCGATCGCTTCGGCCTCGGTCGCGAACGTCTGGATCCCGATCACCGGGCCGAACGTCTCCTCGCGCGCGACGAGCATGTCCTGCGTCATGCCGTCGAGCAGCGTCGGCGCGACGAAGCGCCGCGACAGTCCCGCGCGCGGCGGGATCGTCTGACCACCCGCGCGCAGCGTCGCGCCGCGATCGCGCGCATCTTCGAGATGCGCCATGACCTTGCCGATCGCATCGTCGTCGATGAGCGGGCCGATCTGCACGCCTTCGTCGAGGCCGTGGCCGACGACGAGGCTGCGCACCTTGGCTTCGAGCTTGGCGACGAGCTGTTCGCGCACGCTCGCGTGGACGAACAATCGGTTCGGGCACACGCACGTCTGTCCCGCGTTGCGGAACTTCGACGCCATGATGCCGCGCACGGCGAGATCGAGATCCGCATCGTCGAACACGACGAGCGGCGCATGCCCACCGAGCTCGAGCGACAGCCGCGTGAGGTGCTGCGCCGATCCCTTCACGAGGATCTTGCCGACCTCGGTCGAGCCCGTGAAGCTGAGCTTGCGGACGCGCGCATCGCCGAGCCACGCCTGACCGACGGCCTCGGGATCGCCGACGACGACGTTGATCACACCGGCGGGAAAGCCCACCCACGTCGCGAGATCGGCGATCGCGAGCGCCGTCAGCGGTGATTGCTCCGCGGGCTTGAGCACAGTCGTGTTGCCGACCGCGAGCGCGGGCGCGAGCTTGCGCGTGATCATCGCGGCCGGGAAATTCCACGGTGTGATCGCAGCGACGACCCCGAGCGGCTGCCGCATCACGATGATGCGCCGGTTGCTCGCGACCGCCGGCATGTACTCGCCCGCGACACGACGGGCTTCTTCGGCGGACCAGTCGAGGAACGACGCCGCGTACACGATCTCGCTCTTTGCTTCGGCGAGCGGCTTGCCCTGCTCGCGCGTCAGCGTGCGCGCGAGCGCATCGGCGTGCTCGTGCATCGCCCGCGACAGCTTGCGCAGCAGATCGGCGCGGAAGTCCGGCGTCGCAGCGCGCCACGGCTCGTACGCGACGCTCGCGGCATCGACGGCCGCCTTCGCCTGCGCCGCGCCACCCCAGGGCACCCAGCCGACCGGCTCGTCCGTCGCGGGATCGGACACGCGCAGGTACTTGCCGCCACCGTCGACGTGCGCGCCGCCGATGAGCGATCGCGAGACCTTGTCGGCCGGGGCGCTGTTCTCGAGATCGAAGGGCATCGTGATTACTCCGCGAGGAGATCGCGCTCGAGCATGAACGCGCCGAGCGGCCAAGGTTCGACGGTACGCCGATCGTCGAGCAACGCGATCACGCGGGCGCGCGTCACATTGCTGATCGCCGAGACCGCGCGGAGGATCTGCTTGCGCGGGCGCGGACGCCCGACGTCGGCGACGAAATCGATCGCGCGCAGCGGATGCGAGTACACCCCGAGGTTGCCGCGGAAGTAATCACCACGCTCGCGCAACGCGGTCGCCGCGGTGCGAAACAGCCGCGAAAAGTTTGCCATCTGCGCGAGCACGGGCCCGCGCAGCGCGAGCTGCTCGCGGAGCTCCGTGGGATCGAGGTGCCGATCGAGCGCGTACGCGTGGTACCAGAGGTTGTAGTAGGAGTGGATGTCGAAGTCCCACTTGAGCGAGAACAGCTCGTAGGATCCGAGCGTGCAGTAGAGATCGCGATACAGGCGCAGCGTCGCGTCGAAGCGGAACTGCACGAACTCGTCGAACAGCGCTGCACGCTCGGCGAGCATCGCCGGCGTCGCACCGCCGACATCCGCCGCGACGAGTTCGGTCGTGAAGTCGTTCTCGATCGCGATGAAGTCCGAGCCCGGGCTGTAGAGCGGATCGGAGAACACGTTCGCCTCGCCGACCCGGGCCCAGCGATCCGCGCTGAAGAAGCGCCCACCGCCGTACGCGAGGTTCGCGTAGCCCATGGCATCGACCGCCGTCGCGCCCTCGAGCAGCTCTCCCGCAGCACGATGGCTGCGCACGAACTGCACGAGGCCCGGGATCGTGCGCCACGCGTCCTGGAACAGCGCGCGATCGCAGACCACACCGACGCTCACGACCCCGCGCGCGATCGGGATGAACCAGATCCAGTAGCCCGGGTACATGAAGTGGGTCGTCGACAGGTAGCGACTCGTACCGCGCACGCGGGCGCGCCACGGGCCCGGACGCAGCGCATCCATGTCGACGATGTTCTCGAACCGCCCCCACGCCGCCGCGAGGTGGTGGCCGGTGTCGGTGCGCGACTCGCCGAGCGCACGACCGAGCATGCGCGCGCGACCGGATGCATCGACGAGCCACCGCGCGACGACGGGCGTGCTCCGCTGGGCGTCCTGCACCGTAAAGCGATGTGGCGCGCCGCCGGTGCCGGGCACCAGATCGACGACCTTCACGCCGGTCTGCACGTGGACGCCATCGCGTGCGTTCATCTGCCGCAGATCGCGATCGAGCCGCTGGCGGTCGACTTGGAACGACGGGTGATATGGCAGCGCGTCAGTACCGATCTCGCCCAGAGCCTCGAGCGGCTGCGACTTCGCCTCGTCGTCGAAAAAGAACCGCACGCCGTTCTTCGGCAGGTGGTTCTCGTACAGGTACGTGCCCAGACCGAGCCTGCGCGTCAGGTAGCTGCTCGCGATCTCGACGGTCGACTCACCGACCTTGAAGCCACCGTCGTCGTCGCGCTCGAACAGGCCGATCGAGAGCGACGGCAGGCGCAAGCGGAGCTGGCGTGCGAGGGCCGCGCCTGCGAGGCCACCACCGACGATCGCGACATCGAGCTGCATGCGTGGCGCGAGTCTACTTCACCTGGCCGCCGGCGAGGCCCGGGGCGGATCGGAATGAGCCCGCCGACCGCGAAACGCTGCAAGGAAACGCTGCGCGCTCGCAGTCGAACGCGAGCGTTGGAGCCGTTCCGTGGGCGAGAATCTCGCGGAGTTGCAACCGATCGCGCACGCGGGTCCACGAGACTCGCCGTGATTTTCCGGAGCGGTGGCGCCGCTTCCGATCGGGAGGCAGCGCTCGCGCGCGTCGGCGTACCTCATCACCGGCCGTCGCTTTGCGAAGTAGACGAGTGCTTCGTGAATGGCGCCGTGAAGACGGATCACGGCGATGCCGGGACGATCGTGATCGATGCCGAACGCGGGGCTCAGACCCACGGCGGGGCACGCATCTACCTGACGTACGAGGTCGACAGGCTTTGCCTGGACCTCGGAGAGGAACTTCGTCGGGCCTTCGACTCCGCGTGTACGTCTTCGCACTTCGGATTGACCGACGTAAGTAAGATCCCGGAAGATGCGCTGCGCGAGATGAGGGGCTTCAAGGACAGCCAGGATGGCGTGACGCGGTCGTGCCGAGGTGCCAAGGGGCCAAGTGCAGGGGTGCGTCGCGATGTGCACGACGGTGCACCATCGCCCACGGACGTTCAGCGTCGCGCCGCGCGGATAAGGTCGCCGGCCGCCCCGGCCTCGAGATCCGCGAGACCGCGCACGATGACCGTGCGCAGGCTCGGCTCGCACAGCGGATCCGCGACCACGGCCACGAGCACCTCGCGCGCACGTCGACCGGCTTGGGCGTCATCCGCGTGCTGCAGCAGCAGCCGCGCCGCGGCGTGCAGCGCCCCCGACTCCGCGACGATCTGCGTGTCGGCGTGATACCGGGCGACGAAGCGCGCGACCGCATCGATCGCGCGCACGTCGTCGAGCAACGTCAGCGCCTCGACGATTCGCTGGAGGTCGTCCGAGGTCGTGCCGGGATCGAGCAGGAGCAACCCGAGCTCGCCCGTGACCGCCGCGCTGCCGGAGCGCACTGCCGCACGGATCGGTGCCTCGAACGCGACCGGCTCCGCGAGCCCGAAGCGGCCGCGCTTGCGCAGCGAGCCGAGCAGCTCGACGGTATCCGCATCGGTGCCGGACCCCCACGGCGTGCGCACGAGCGCCCGCGCATGATCGCGGATCGTCGGCGCTTGCGGAGCGTCGCTCGTGATCTCGCCCCGCGCGAGCCCGAGCACGTGCGCGCGCACCTGCGGATCGTCCGAGCGCCACAGCAGATCGGCGGCGAACCGCTGCGCGGGCAACAGCCGCGCATCCTTCTCCGCGATCAGCCGCCGTAGGTCGCCATGCACGCCCGGATCGTCGCTGCGTCGCAGCTCGCGATGCGCCGGCGCGCCCGCACCGAGCACGAGCGCACCGCGGACCGGCTGCCCACCACCGATGCGCGACAGCTCGCGACCGGTCTCGTCGTCGAGCTGCACTATCGCACCGTCCTCGCGCACCATCACCACGCGACGTCCGGTGACCTCGAGCGCGACGAGCTCGCCGTCCTCCTCGATGTGCACCCAGCGCGGGCGCAGCGGGTTGCCTTCGCCGTCGAGTCGCGCCGCGACCACCGCACGACGCGAGAGCAGGATCGCATCGCGCGGCGACGCATCGATGCTCGACCACCGCAGCCACATGCGCAGCCGCTCGTCGTCGCCGTGACCGTCGTCCATGCCGCGAACGGTGCGGAACGCCGGCGCATAGCTGCGGGCGAGCGCGTGCATGTCACCACCGGAGCCACGGGCACCGACGTCGACCCAGCGCGTCCCGCTGCCGACGAACCACATGCCGCGCCGATGCACGACGCGCTCGAACTCGGCGCGGCGCTCGTACGACGCCGTCACATCGAGCCGCGCGACCTCGCGGCCGCTGTCGATCTTCAGCGCCGCGATCTGATCGCCGATGCCGACGACCGCGATCTCGCCGACCACCTCGGGAATGCCGAGCCGAGCCGCGGCGGGCCTGCGCCAGCGGATCTCGCCGTCGATCGTCGACACGCCGACGATCTGTGCGGGTCGGTGCTCGCGAGGATCGAGCACGGTCGCGACGAGCATCGGCTCCGCGACCGCGAGCCCCGTCAGCGCCTCGCCGGGGAGCTGCGCCGTGAAGCGAATCGTGCCGTACTCGCGATCGATCGCGACGACCCGCTGCCCTCGAACCGGCAGGTACACCGCGCGAGCGGTCGCGACCGGATGACCGGTGACGACGAGCGGCAAGCTCCAGCGCTCACGCCCGTGGATCGGATCGACCGCGACGACTCGCGCGCGCTCGATGAGCACCACGAGCGGCAATCCACTGGCAACGGACTCGCGCTTCGCCTCTTCCGTGTCGTGATCCGCCGCGACCGCGGCGAGGTTGCCGTGCTCCGGCGCATCGGCCGGCAGCACGCGACCGGCACAGCCGGCGATCAATGCGACCAGCGCGAGGGTCAGCGTGCGGATCATTCGGCGGCCTCGGCGAGCGCAGCCGCGAGCGCTTCGTCGCGCGCGAGCAGATCGACGAGGATCTGCTCCGCCTCTTCGCCGGGAAACTTCGCCGCGAGCGCGGGCACGAGCGCGCGGACCTTCGGATCGAGATCGGTCGATGCGGCCGAGATTGCAGCGACCGCCTCGAGCTCGCCGTACTCTGCCCACGCCGCGATCGCATTCATGCGAATGTCCGCGCGGCGATACGTCGCGAGCGTCTGCACGACATCGAGCAGCTCGGCACGCGGGCTCGCGCGCAACGCATCGAGCAATGCGATGATCGCAACCGGCGGTGCACCAAGATCGACGCGCTCGCGAATCGCACGCCCGCCATCGGCCGAGGGATCGGCGAGCCACTCGCGGAAGTGGGCCGACACGCCGGACGCCGCGCGCTCGGTCGCGGCGATCGCCTGCGGTGCCGAGCCCGTCGCGCCGGTGCCCAACGCGCCGGTGGCCACAGCGATCGCGAGACAGATCACTTCAGGAGTCACGCCAGTTCAGTTCCAGTGGGCCGTGAGGACTCTTGGACCATGGCCCGGACGTGCCGGATCCATCAAGTTCGACGCGGAATTCCACGAGATCGGCCGCCCGAGGCGACCGCGCGAGCGCGCCGCGTGGCCGACGGCACACGAGCGCGATTCGCTGACGCGTTTGCTCGTAACCCGCACCACGTTCGCGCGCTCGCGGCGTCCTGCCAGCCGGCCGCGAGCGTCCAGCCGGCGGGCCACGCGGCCCGCCCATCGACCAGGGTCCGGAGCCGACGCGAGGCTGCCGCGGCGCAGTCACGAGGGTCTCGTCCGTGGCACGGCGATCGCAGCTGCGTCGTCATCGACGATGCCATCCCCGGATCACGAGATCCTCGTCGCGATGCTTCATCAGCATCCCGAGATCATTCTCGGCCTGCTGCGATCCGCGTTCGGCATCGAGCACGACCGCGACGTCGAGGTCATCGCGTCCGCGGAGAACGTCGCGGCACTGATTCCCGTCGAGTACCGCGCCGACGCCGTGCTCGTGCTGCAGGGAAGCGACCGGCGCCCTCGTGGCGCCCTCGTCGTCGAGGTACAGCTCCAACCCGATGTGAAGAAGCGGCTCACGTGGCCGGTGTATCTGACCGGCGTTCGGGTGCGACTCGACTGTCCCGTCGAGCTCATCGTGATCGCGCTCGATCTCGCGACCGCGACGTGGTGCCGCGCGCCGATCGACCTCGACACCAATGGATCGGTGGTGCGCCCGCGCGTCATCGGGCCCGCGAGCGTGCCGATCGTCGACACCGAGACTGCTCTGCGTCACCCCGAGCTCGCGATGCTCTCGTTCCTCGCGCATCGTGACGAGCCGATCGCACTCGACGTCGGCCGCGCGATCTTGGCGGCATGCGACGACCTCGACCAAGCGCGGGGCGAGCTGTATGCTGACTTCGTCTTCAGCTTCATCAACAACGCGGCGCGCACCGCACTCGAGGCCGAGATGCAGATCGAGAACTACCAGGTCAAGAGCGAGTTTCTTCGTCAACTCAAGGCCCGCGCAATCGCGGAGGGGCGCGCGGAGGGGCGCACGGAAGGACACGCGGAAGGGCTCGTCGAAGGCCTGTCGGCGGCGGTGATCCGCATCGTCACCTCCCGGAGGCTCGAGCTGAGCGACACCCAGCGCACCGTGCTCGCCGAGTGCTGCGACGTCGCGACGCTCGAGCGGTGGGTCGGGCTCGCGGTGACCTGCGCGAGCGTCGACGAGATCCTCCGCGGCTGAGCAACGTGCGGCCCCACGCGCGCCGACGACCGCGGTAGGGTCGGCGGAGTCCGATGCCGTCCACGCACCCGATCACGCGGCGCTGGTTCGCGGAGCAGCTCGTCCGCCTGCGGCGCGCCGACGAGCAGCAGCGCTGGGTCGCTTCGCAGCGGGCCGGGCGGATCGACCCGAACCCGCACCAGATCGACGCGGTGATCTTCGCGCTGCAGCGGATCCCGCTCGGCGGCTGCATCCTCGCGGACGAGGTCGGGCTCGGCAAGACCATCGAGGCCGGCCTCGTCATTGCGCAGATGCGTGCCGAAGGTGCGGGGCGGATCCTGCTCGTCGCGCCGAAGCCGTTGATTGGTCAGTGGCGCCAAGAGCTGTTCACGCTGTTCGGCCTCGACGTCGTCGAGGTCTCGGCGAGCACGACCACGCTCGCCGAGCCGGGTGTCTATGCCGTCGGTCGCGAGTGGGCAGGTGGCGAAACGGGTAGCGAGATGCTGCGCGCCGCGCCGCGGTTCGACCTGTGCGTCATCGACGAAGCGCATGAGATCTTCGCCGGCATCTACAAGCGCTTCGATCGCCAAGGCATGGTCAAGGACGAGTCGTCGCAGGCACGCCTCGCCTATCGCGTGCGGCGAGCGCTCGCGGGATCGCCGGTGCTGTTGCTGACCGCGACGCCGATCCAGAACTCGCTGACCGAGCTGTGGGGCCTCGTGCAGTACGTCGAGCCGACCGGCACGTTGCTCGGCGACCTCGGCACGTTCCGCGCGATCTTCTGCGCCGGCGACGATCGCACGCTGCGCGAAGGTCAGGACGACGAGCTGCGCGCACGCATCGGTGAGGTGTGCCAACGGACGCTGCGGCGCCAGGCGCAGGAGTTCATGAAGCAGCCGTTCATGAGCCGGCGCGCGAAGCTGTTCGGCTACACGATGAGCCCGGCCGAGCGCAGCCTGTACGACGACGTGACGGTCTACCTGATGGATCCGAAGACGGTCGCGTTCCGCGGTGGCCATCGACGGCTGCTCATCATCGGCTTCCATCGCCGGATGGCGTCGTCGCATCGCGCGCTCGCGGCGAGCCTGCGCAACGTCGCGACCCGGCTCGAAAAGCAGCTCGCGGGTGGGTTCGGCGACGGCGACACCGTCGAGATGTTCACGGCGGATCTCGAGCTCGACGACGACGAGGACACCGACGTCGACGAGGGGCCGCCGCCCGAGGCGACGCGGATCGCCGCTGAGCTCGAGCGCGTGCGCGACTTCATCGCGCGAGCGGACGCGATCGGCACCGACACCAAGGCGCTGCAGCTCGTGCACGCGGTGCGACTGGTCCGCGAGCGATTCGCTGCCGGTCAGGGCAGCGGCAAGCTCGTGATCTTCACCGAGTCGCTCGCAACGCAGGAGTATCTGCGCGACGTGCTCGCCAACAGCGGCGTCGTGCAGCCGCACGACATCACGCTGTTCCGTGGCACGAACGACGGACCGCGCGCGCGTGAGGCCCTCGAGCGTTGGCAAGTCGAGATCGGCGCGAAGCAGCCGCCGCACATGCGTGCGAGCGCGACGGTCGGGATGCGGCTCGCGCTCGTGCACGAGTTCGAGACGCGCTCGCAGATCTTCATCGCGACCGAGGCGGGCGCGAAGGGCCTGAACCTGCAGTTCTGCGACACGGTCGTGAACTACGACCTGCCATGGAATCCCCAACGCATCGAGCAGCGCATCGGCCGTTGTCATCGCTATGGGCAGCGCAACGACGTCACCGTGATCAATCTGCTCGCGACCGACAACGAGGCCGAGCGGCTCGTGTTCGACATCCTCAGCCGCAAGCTCGATCTGTTCGGCACCGTGCTCGATGCGTCCGACGCGATCCTGCACGAGCCCGGATCGCGGTCACCCGAGACGCTCGCGAGTGTCGTCGGCGCGGAACTCGAGGGTCACCTGCGGCGAATCTACGCCCATGCGCGGACGATCGAAGAGGTCACCGCGGGCATCGAAGAAGTCCGCGAGAAGATGGGCGAGGCGCGCGAGAGCTTCGAGATGACGCATCAGCGCACGGCCGGGATCATCGAGTCGCGGTTCGACGAGAGCGTGCGCAATGCGTTTCGCACGATCGAGCGTGACCTCGAGGGTGGGCTCGAGACGTTCGATCGCTCGGTCCAGCGCGTCGTCACCGGGTATCTCGAAGCGATCGACGCGCGCTGGCAGCAAGACGCGATCGCGGGGCGCGTACGCCTGACGATCGCGGCGGATCCGCGGCTGCCCGGCTCGCTCGCCCAGGGTCTCGTCGCGATCGTCGGCAATCGCGACGCCGAGCTCGGCGATGCGCTGCACCTGGGTCATCCGCTCGTCCACGCCGCCGTACACGAGGCCCGCAGCGCGAGCAGCAGCGGGCGCTTCACGGTGCGCCTGCGCCAGCGACCAGCGGGGTGGAAGGCGCCGATGCGCGGGCGACTCGTCGTCGTGCGGCTCGAGCAGCACGGCTTCGAGCCGGTGGTCGAGCTGTTGCCCGTTGCGGTGCGCGAGCCCGACGGCGCGCCGCTCACGAGCGAGCAGATCGAAGTGCTGCTCGCCGCGGAGCTCGAGGATGCCGAGGTCGGTGCGATCGCCGTGGAGCCCGCCGACGTCGACGACGCGATCGCGGTCGCGCTGTTCGACGCGATCGCGGACATCGAGGGCCACGAACGCAAGCACTTCGACGACATGGTGCTGCGCATCGATCGCGCGATCGACGATCGCAAGGTCGTCGCGGTGCGGCGGCGCGATGATCTGCGCGAGCAGCTAGCCGCCGCGCGGGCCCGTCGCGACGGCGTCGCCGGATCCGATGCTCGCGGCCGGGCCGAGCGCGCCGTCGTCGAGATCGAGCGCGAGCTCGACGCGGCCGAGCACTCGATCGAACGCCTGCGCGAGCGCGACGACGCCGACTGGACGGTGTGGATGCAGCAGGCCCATCAACGCCGCTATGCTGCACCGCGGATCGAACGGATCCTCGACGTGGAGTTCGCGGCGCCATGACCCGGAATCTCGATGCGGACGACGTGATGGCGACGAAGATCCTGCATACCGCCGACTGGCACCTCGGGCTGCGGTTCCTCGGCTTCGGCGAGCACGACAAGCCGCTCACGCGGCAGCGCTTCGAGACCGTGCGCAACATCTTCGGTGTCGCCGCGCGCTATGGGGTCGACGCGGTCGTCGTCGCGGGCGACATCTTCGACACGCCGGATCCGGGCGAGACGTTCTGGATGCCGCTCGTGACGCTCTTGAAGGAACAGCCGCCGCGACCGATCGTGCTGCTGCCCGGCAATCACGATCCGCTGATCCCGAGCGCGGTGTGGCGCAACAAGGCGTTTGTTGCCGCGCTGCCGGCGTGGGTGCACATCGTCGATCGCGACGACTTCACGCTGCCACTCGGTGACGATGCGGTGATCCATGCGGTGCCGTGTCGCCGCACCGCGGGCCAGGCGAACGTCGCGGGCCACCTGCCCACGCGCGCGCCCGACGACACGCGCGTACGCATCGCGCTGCTGCACGGGCAGACGTTCGAGATGCCCGGCGTCGTCACGAACTTCCCGATCGCGCTCGACGTCGCGACTAGCAAAGGCTTCGACTACGTCGCGCTCGGCGACACGCACTCACGTCGCGTCCACGGGCCGACGAGCAGTCCGATGGTATACAGCGGTGCGCCCGAGCCGACGCGGTTCGGCGAGACCGAGGCCGGCACGGTGACCGTCGCACTGTTCGGGCGGCGCAATCGTGCGCCGCGAATGCAGGTCGAGCCGGTCGGCCACTTTCGCTGGCGCGAACAGACGGCGCGGTCGCTGCCCGAGCTGCGCGAGCTCAAGACCCAGGATCATCGTCAGACGGTGATGCGGCTGAAGGTCACGATGACGCTACCGGTCGAGGAGCACGCGCAGGCCGAGCTGCTTTTGCGCGAGCTCGAGGGCAGCGAGGCGCAGCCCGGCAAGATCGCAATCGCGACGATCGATCGCAGCGGGCTCGCCCTCGATGCGCGCGGCGTGCTGCTCGCGCTCGACGATCTGCCCGAGCAGGTGCGCGAGACTGCTCGACGACTGCAGGCGATGATCCACGCGGGTGACCGCGCCGACGTGGCCGAGCGCGCGCTCGTGCGGCTCTATCAGGTCGCGCGCCAAACCGGGGGGGCGGGAGTGTCGTGAGCACGTCGGAGACCGAGTCCGTGCGTACCGAGGACGCGGTCGCCGACGCGGCGATCGGTCTGGCGCTCGCGCGCGCCGGGTTCGGCGTGCGGCGGATCGAGATCGAGGCGTTCAAGTGCATCGATGCCGCGACCCTCGAGCTCGGGCCGGGGCTCAACGTGTTGTTCGGACCGAACGATCTCGGCAAGACGTCCGTCGGCGAGGCGATGCGGGCGGCGCTGCTGTTGCCGTCGTCGTCGTCGGCCGCCCGCGCGTTCGATGCGTGGGGTGCATCGAAGCCGCCGCGCGTGAGGCTCGTGTTCTCGCATCGCGGTGGCCTGTTTCGCATCGACAAGACCTGGGCCGAGGGCACGCGCGGCGGATCGCTGCTCGAGCGCTCGGTCGACGGTCAGGTGTGGTCCAAGCAAGAGAGTGGTCGCGCGGTCGATGGCGAGCTGCGCAAGATGCTCGGCTGGGGCGTGCCCGAGCCCGGGGGCAAAGGCGGCAGCAAGGGGTTGCCGCGATCGTTCATCACGACGGCGCTGCTCGGTGCGAGCTCGCGGATCGAAGAGCTGTTCGAGGAGACGCTCGCGGACGACAAGGATCCCGCGGGGCGAGAGCGACTCAACGAAGCGCTGCAGTCGCTCGCGGAGGATCCGCTGTTCAAGACGATCCTCGTCACTGCGCAGCGGCGCGTCGAGGAAGCGAAGGACTCGCGCGGCAACTTTCGCAAGGGCCGTGAGTCGCCGCTCGGCCGGCTCGGCGAACGCATTCGCGAGTTGACGGCGATGCACGATCAGCTCGTGCGCCAGGCCGAGCAAGGCGAGTCGGTGCACGACACGCTGAGCGTGCACCGCATGCGGCGCGATGCGTTGTTGGAGCAGCTCGAGGATGCGAACGCCGAGCGCGATCGACTGCAGGCGAGCTACGACGCCGGTGCGCAGTGGCGTGATGCGCAGGTGAAGATCGATGCCGCGAAGCAGCGCCTCGACGAGGTCGATCGGGATCTGACGCGGGTCGCTCGCCTGCGCGCCGAGGCGGACGGGGCGCGGTCCCAGGTCGGTGCGATCACCGAGCAGAGTGAGGCGGCCGCTGCTCGGCTCGCGCAGGCCGAGCGAGTCGAGCGCGAAGCGACGGCGACGCTCACGACCACCGAGCGCGACAGTGGCGCCCAGGCCCGCCTAGAAGAGCTGCGACGACGCGAGCTCTCGCTGCAGCGCGATCGTCAGCGCATCGGCGAGCTGCGTGCTCGGATCGCCGACGCGGTGGCGAGCGATGCCGCCGCGGGCGCGGATGCCCAGCGCGCGACCGCAGCGGTTGCAGCGGCGCGCCGTGCCGAGCAGCAGCTCACGGCGGCGACGCGCGAGGTCGAGTCGATCGATGCGGAGCTGACGAGTACCAATCGCGTGCTCGCGCTCGCGACGTGGCGCGACGCGGCGGCTGCGGCGGACAAGGCCGAGCGATCGGTGAAGGATGCCGCGGCGCTGTCGGCCCGCGCTCGGCTGACGCGCGAGGCGGCGCAGCGGCGACGGGCGGAGCTCGATCGCACAGCGTTGCCGGACGGCGCGACCCTGGCACTGTTGCGCGAGCTCGATGCGCGCCGGCGCAAGGCGGAGGATCAGGCGGCGGTCGGCTTCGCGATCACCCTGCGGCTCGCGGATGGCAGCGCTGCGACGATCGCGATCGACGGGGCCGAGACCGCGAAGGTGGGCGGTGCGTCGACGCATGCGGCGCGGCGCGACATGGTCATCACGGGACCGTGGGGTGCGCTGTCGATCGAGGCGGGATCCGCTGCACTGCGGCAGGAGCTCGGTGACGCGCGCGCGCGATGGGACGTCGACGGTGCGCCGATTCTGGCCGCGCACAGGCTCGGCGACGTCGATGCGCTCGCCGCAGCGATCGCGCGGCGCCAAGACGAGGCCGCGAAGTGCGAGCACGAGGAGCAGCAGGCGGCGGGGCTCGAGCGCGAGGCGGCTGCGCTCGCGATCGACGACCGATTGCTCGCAGCCGCCCGCGATGCGCTCGCGCGCGCGACCGATGCGCTCGGTGACGTCGATCCGACGCAGGCGCAGATCGACGACCGCACGTCGACGCAGATCGCTACGCAGCGCGAGGCGATCGCGATCCGCCTCGGTGTCGCGCGCGAGGCGGTCGCGAAGCTGCAGCTGGGGCGCAGCCTCGCGGTGTCGGAGCTCGAACGCTTGCGCGCCGTCGCCGAGGCGAGTGCCACGAAGGCCGACGCCGCACGGCGCGAGATGGGCACGCTCGCGGGTGGCGATCTCGTGACCGCGCTCGCGGAGCGCGACGACGAGCTGGTCGAGATCGATCGGTCGCTGGCGGAGGTCGCGACCGCGATCACCGGCACTGCCGTGCAGGGTCTCGAGGCGACCGCCCAGGCGCGCACGCAGCTGGGGCGCGCTACAGCCGAGGTCGCGGCGGCGAAGGCAGGCCAGCAGGAGATCGATGCTCGCCTCACGCAGGCCCGCGAGCGCGCCGCCGGTGCGATCGCCCGCGCCGACGAGGCCGCGGCAGCGATCGCCGACGGCGGTCGTGATGCGCTCGCGGCCGAGCTCGACGCGTTGGTCGCCCGCAGCAAGCAGCTCACCGCCGCGACGATCGTCGATCCCGCGGCGATCGCCGCCGCGACTGAGATCTGCGATCGGATCGATCAGCAGCTCGACGACGTCGTCGCCGAGATCCAGAAGGCCGAGGGCAGCCTCGAACAGATCGGCGGCCCGATGATGCGGCAGCGCGCCGACGAGTCGCAGCAACAGCTCGCCGAAGCGAAGCAGGCCGAGGCGGAGCTGCAGCGCGACATCGAAGGCTGGCAGCTGTTGCGCGACACGCTGCGCACGGTCGAGACCGAGCAAGGCGCACACCTCGGCAACGCGCTCGGCGGCGTGGTCGAGAGTCGGCTCGCGCGGCTGACCGAGAATCGCTACGGCCGTCTCGATCTCGATCGCGATCTACGGGCACAGGGCCTGCGGATCGCCGGCTCGGCACGCGCGCTCGACGTGCTGTCGGCGGGGCTCAAGGAACAGGTCGCGACGCTCGTGCGGCTCGCGATCGCGGAGCACCTCGACTCGGCGCTGCTGCTCGACGATCACCTCGCGCAGACGGATCCGGCGCGCGTGGAGTTCTTCCGCGAGCTGCTGCGCGAGGTCGGCGCGAAGATCCAGCTCGTGGTGCTGACCTGCCGGCCGCTGGACTACCTCGGCGAGGCCGAGCTGCCGAGCGCGATCGGCTGGCTCGAGAACGAGGCAGGGGTCCGTGCGATCGATCTCTCGCGGCTCATCCGACGGGCGGCGAACGCGGATCGCTGAGCGAATCGCGGTGATCAAACCGGCACCCGGGCGGTAGATCGGGCTCGATCAACCCTTCGGCGCCAAGCATGGCTGCGGCTAGCCCGTCGAGTCGCTGCTGGCGCCCTCATCCATCCCATCATCCGTATCCGTCCCCGTCGACGACGTCGACGACTCGTCGGACGGACCACTCGACGTCGGCGGCTGCACATCGAGACAAGGCATCGGTGTTCCCGTCGATCCGCTCGTGCCCCCCGACGTCGACGACATGCTGTCCGTGCCGGTCTCCGTCTGACCCGTCATGGTCGCGGACTCGGTCTGCGGTGCGACGTCGAGACACGGCATCGGGCTCGTGCCGTTGCCGTTGTCGTCGCCGCACGTCACCGCGAGGCCGGACAGCGCCAGCGCGATGAAGCGTTGGCGGCGAGCGAGGATCGCCGCGCGGTCACGTGCATCCGAATCACCAGCGTCATCACCAGCCATGCGCCAATGGTACCTGGCGTCGGCGGCGGCGTCAGCGGCGGCGTCGGATGGCCGTCCTAGGACGCTCGGGCCGGTGGAATCGCGGACCTCACACAGGTCGCACGCCAGCGACGACGCTCTCGTACGCCGGCCGATCGCCGAGCCTGTCGATCGCGCGCGCCGCAGCAACGCACGCCGCACACGCGCCGACCATCGCGAGCGTCAACCATTTGAACGCCCGCGCGGCGCCGAACTCTTCCGCGATCGCCCCGAACATCGGCGGCGTGACCATGTCGCCGAGTAGATGGGTCGCGAACACCGTCAGCGCGAACGCCATCGCCCGCTGCTGCGCCGGCACGAGGTTCGCGATCGCGGTGTTGCCCGCCGGCACGCTCGCGAACATGCAGGTCGCACCGAAGCCGAGGCCTAGCACGCTGAGGGTGACGTTGTGGCTGTTGAAGCCGATCCAGATCGCCGGCGCAGCGAGGATGTACGCGCACGCGGCCACCCGTGCGTACGCGCTGCGCCAGTAGCGGACGAGGCGATCGCCGAGAACCCCCGCGATCAAGCTGCCCGAGATGCCGGCGACGAGCGCGGTCATGCCGAACGTCGTCGTCGCCTCGATCTTCGTCATGCCGCGATCGCTCTGGAAGAACTCGATGCAAAAGTGGAGCATCGGCACGAGCATGATCACCGCGAACGTCTGCGCGACCATCAGCAGCACCAGCGGTCGACTGCGCAGCAGCAAGAAGTAGCCGCCGAAGCCGAGTCGCTGCTGCGTGCCCATCGACATCGACGCCGCCGCAGAAGGCTCGGCCCGAGGCTCGCGCAACGTCGCGAGCAGGATCGCGAGGAGGAGCCCGGGCACGCCGGCGAGCAGCAGTGCCTCGCGCCAGTCGGAGAGCGCCCAGCCGACCATGCCGCCGGTCGCGTAGCCGAGGGTCCCGCCGAGCGGCATGCCGGCGGAATAGATCGCGAGCATGCGCCCACGCGAGCGCTCGCTCGCGTACTCGGCCACGAGCGCGGGACCCATCACGACGCAGCCCGCCTCGCCGACGCCCGTCACGAAACGCATGAAGAACAGCGTCGTCGTGTCGGGCGCGAGGCCCGAGCCGATCGTCGCGAGCGACCACACCGCTACGCACGTGCCGAACAGACGCGTGCGCGACCATCGACTCGCGGCCCAGCCGAGCACGGGCGCGAACGCCATGTAGCCGAGCGTGAACGCGGACCATAGACCACCGAACTCCGCCTTGGTCAGATCGAACGCGGTGACGACCTCGCGCTCGAGCGCGGAGAGCACCTGACGATCGAGGTAGTTGACGAGGTTCGCGCTGAACAGCACCGCCATCGCGAACGCGAGGTAGGCACGGGAAAAGCTACGCGGGGCCGGCACGGGGACCGCGGAGACTAGCAGCGTTCCGCAGCGGTGGTGCTAGCGCCAGCGGACATCGAGCGCGGCGAAGCGCGTGCGCATCACCGCGATCGCTTCGGGGTTCTGCTCGACGAGGACGACCTCGCGGCCGAGCCGTGCAGCGGCCTCGCCTAACGTGCCGCTGCCGGCGAAGACGTCGGGCAGGCGATCCCCGGGCTCGGAGTGCACGCGCACGATCCGGTTCATCAGCGCGATCGGCTTTCTCGTCGGGCAACCCGTGCGCTACGTGCCGCCGGGGCTGACGATCGTGTGCCACCACGTGTCGGTCGGCGTCTTGCCGCGTGCGGCCTTCTCGGGACCGACGAGGCCGGGGGCCATATACGGCACGCGATCGATGTCGTCGTAGCGAAAGGTGTAGCGCTCGGGATCCTTCGCGTACCACAGGATGTTGTCGTGCTTCGGCGACCATCGCTTGGTCGCGCGCGCGCCGTAGTCGTACGCCCAGATGATCTCGTTGATGTAGCTGTTGCGACCGAAGATCCGATCGAGGGCGACCTTCGCGTAGTGCACCTCGCGGTAGTCGAGGTGAAGGAAGAAGCTGCCGGTCGGCGTGAGCAGCCGGCGCGCGTGCTCGAGCCGCGGGAGCAGGAACGCCATGTAGTCGTCGTGGCGATCACCGAAGGTGCTCGTCGACAGCGTGGTCGTGCGGTAGCGATGGCCGCCGAAACCGGTGCGATCGCCGGTCGCATCGCGCTCGGTCTTCGTGCGGGTTCGCTTCTGTGCGCGACCGGTGTTCAACGGCGGATCGATGTAGATGAGCTCGAACGACGCGTCGGGGAGCGTCGCTGAGGATCGGCAGCGCCAAGAGCGTAGCAAGCTCCGCGATAGGCCGCTGCGCGGTCACGTACATCAGGCAGCGCTCCGCGGCGCGACCCGGAGATCCTCCGCCTCGACAGCCTCGGCGACAGCTACAGCGTGGTCCGTTGCGGCTGGCAAAGGTCGGAGGTCGGAGCTCGCGCTCGAGCCAACGTTCGATCTCTTGACGCTCCGCATCGGAGAGCCGCCGTCAGATGTCGTCGAGCTCCTCCGCGATCTCGCCCTCGTCGTCGATCGTGAGACGTCCGATCGCGCGCTGTACGAGGAGCTCGCGCGTCTTGCGTTGATACGACAACAGGTTGCTCATGACTCTCCGTCATCCACGTCGAACCCCGCCCCCCCCGCCTACTCGATCACCAGCTCCACATCATCGAAATTCACTTCGATCCCCGACTCCGGCGTGTTCAGATTGATCAACCGGATCTCCAGCACCGCCCCGATCGCGGCATCGCTCGCCGTCGCCGTGTAGCTGATCTCGCTGCCCGCGAACTCCCCGTCGTCCGGCCGCAGCGTGTCGTCATCCGCGACCAACACGTCACCACCCGCGAGCAGCTCGACGCGATACCCGGGAAACCCGCTGAGGTCATACGGCGCATCCTGAGCCGCCGCGATGTTCCCGACCTGCACGCGCAGCGTGTATGTCGTCTCCGCCTCGACCCGCGTCGTCGTCAACCGCTGCGACAGCCCGGCAGGATTCCCATCGTTCGCCGTGTTCCACAGGAACACGAGGGCGACGTTGCTGCCCTCGGGCGCTCCGTCGGCAAAGAGCGAGCTCCCCGTCGGATTCAGCACCCCGACGACGTTGTTGTTGCCGTTGAGGATCCCCGCAGGGTCATAGCGCGTCCACCCTGCCGGCGTGATCGAAGCGTTGAACTGCCCGTCGGCGACCGCATCGGCCTCGAAGCCGGGATTCGCGACGGCTCCCGACATCGGTCCACCGGTGTCGGCCGTGGATGGATCCGACGGATCCGTGGTCGGATCCGTCGAGTCACCCGAGTCACCCGACCCGTCGCCCGCAGGCTCGTCCCCGCAGCCGATCGCGACCAGTATCGCGACCGCCGTCATATGCATCCGCGTCTTCATCTTATTACGGCCTCTCGAAGATCACGCGCTCGTACGCGTTGCTCTGCAGCAGCCCCGTCGCGTCACCGCAGCGGAACCCGTTGTTGAGCGTGCTGTTGAGCGTCGGCCAGCACACCCGTTGCCCACCCGCGAGCACGTCGCAGCTCTGGCGCTGGATCGCCACCCCCTGCGGCGCGAAGCCCCAAGAGAAGCTCTGGTCGAAGTACCAACCGACGCCGTTCGCGTCGTGCGGCACGTTGCTCTGATCGGTGTCGAAGAACACGTCGGCACGCGGCGCGTTCGCAGCGACGAGCAGCGTGTCGCTTCCGGTGAGACGGCAGCCGAGCAGCAGGTTGCCACCGCTGCACAGCTGCTGGATGACACCGAGCGCAGCCCCTGCGCCGCTGTACGTCTCGATCCAACACGGTGTCCACCCGAGCAGCGTGTCGACAGCCACGTCGTTGATGACGCCCGAGAAGTCGAAGAACGCGCCGCACGTCTCGCAGCCCTCTTCGGCGAGCGTCGTGCACTGCGGACCCCATGCGTCCGTGCAGCAGCTGGGATCGATCGCGCACACCGCATCGCTGCAGGTGACGTCGTCGCAGCCCGGCGTCGCGTCGCCGGCCGGATCGCAGCAGTCGCCGCTGAAGTCCTCGCACGCCGACACGTCGTAGCTGCTGCAATCGCCGGCACACCCGAGCGCGCCGCCGTCGAAGCCCTGCGTCTGGCAGGACTCGCCGTTCAGGTCGGCGCCGTCGCAGGTCTCGCCGACCTCGATCGCACCGTTGTTGCAAGCACCCGCATCGCACGCGTTGCACAGCGCCTGCGCCAGACCGGCACAGCCCGCATCCCACGGACCGTTGCAGCACGTCGCATCCGCCGCGCACACCTGCGCGGTGCAGGCGACGTTCTCGCAGCCCGGCGTGCCGTCGGTCGAGCAGCAGTCGCCCGCATACTCGAGGCAACCGCTGGTGTCGAAGCTGTCGCAGTCGCCACTGCACGCGATCGTGCCGTAGTCGAAGCCCTGCGTCGCGCAGGTCTCACCGCCGAGCAGCGGCCCGTCGCAGACTTCGTCGCCGGGCTCGATGAATGGGTCGCCACAGCCGAACGCACCGCACACCTGGCACAGATCCGCGGCCGCGTCCGCGCAGCCGAAGTCCCACTGCTGATCGCAGCACCACGGCTGCTGTGCGCACACCGTGTCGGCACAGGCTTGATCGTCGCAGCTCGGTCCGCCATGCTCGACGCAGCAATCGCCGCCCTCGTTGAAGCAGTTCGACGTGTCGTACGCGGAGCAGTCGAACGAGCAGAACAGCTGGCCGCCCGCGAAGCCGAAGCTCGAGCAGTCCTGGCCCTCGAGGTCTTGGCTGTCGCAGACCTCGGGCGGCTCGACGTTGTTGTTGCCGCAGCCCGGAAGGACGCCGCACACCTCGCACGAGAAGTTCGCGATCTGCTCGCAGCTCTCGTCCCACTCGACGTCGCAGCAGTACGGGTACTGCAGGCACACTTGCTCGGTGCAGGTCGTGTCGTCGCAGCCGGGGCCGTCGTGCTGCGTGCAGCACTCGCCGCCGAAGTCGGCACAGCTCGAGATGTCGATGCCGATGCAGTCGTCGAGACAGCCGATCGTGCCGCCGTCGAAGCCCTGTGACTGACAGGTCTCGCCGGCGAGATCGGGGTCGTCGCACGCCTCGGCGCCGTCGAGGATGCCGTTGCCGCACACGTCCGGCGTGTTGCAGATGACGCAGTTCTGTTGCGCGAGGCTCTGGCAGAAGCCGTCCCACTGAAAGTCGCAGCAGAACGAATCCTGCTGGCACACGGTGTCGGCGCACTCGGCATCGGTGCAGCCGGGTGACTGATGGGCCGCGCAGCACGAGCCGTCGAAGTCGATGCAGCCCGACGTATCGAGCCCGCCGCAATCGGCCGCGCACGCGAGCGCACCGCCGTCGAAGCCCTGCGACTGGCAGGTCTCGCCGCCGAAGTCGACGCCGTCGCACGCCTCGCCGTCCTCCGCCTCACCGTTGCCGCAGATGTCCGGCGTGTTGCACACCTCGCAGAACACGTCCGCGACGTTGCTGCACTGCTGACTCCAGCCGAACTGACAGCACTCGGGCAGCGCTTGGCAGACCTGTTCCTGACAGGTCTCGTCGGAGCAGCCGATCCCGCCGTTGGCGAAGCAACAGCCACCCGCGCCGGCGCCGAGCTCGTTGATGTTGAGCTGCCAGTTGCCGGTCGATCCGAACAGACCACCGACCGAGAGGATCACCGCGTCGCCGGCCTCGAGCCCGAGCGTCAGCTCCGCGCCGATGCCTCCGCCCCAGTCGTACGTGCAGCCGAGCTCGTACTTCTCGCCGCAGTCGCTGTACGCGGCGAGCGTGACGTCGAAGTCGGAGCCGACCGTGTCGAAGATCCACGTGCCGTCCGCCGGCGCGACCCACAGCACCAACGTCTGCGGCGACAGATCGAACGTGCACGACGGCAGGTAGTCCGCGTCTTCGTCGAACGTCGCGCCGACACCGGCGGCGTCGCCGACGGCCGAACCGATGTCGAGCTCGACGCACGACGGCACGTCGAGACAGCCGTCTTGATCGAGCGCGCTACAGTCCTCGTTGCAAAAGAGTAGGCCGGCCTCGAAGCCCTGCGAGATGCAGTCCTCGCCGTCGAGATCCATGCCGTCGCACACCTCGGCGCCGTCGATCGCATCGTTGCCGCACGAGCGGAGCATGCATCCGTCGGGGTCGAAGTTGCAGGTCTCGGAGCACGCGAGCGTGCCGGTGCCGAGCTCGAGGCTCGTGCAGTCCGCGCCCGCGAGGTCCTCGCCGTCGCACTGCTCGCCCTCGTCGACGACACCGTTGCCACACAGCTCGCCGCCGGTCGTCTCGGTCTCGCCCGTCGACGAGGTCGTCGGATCATCGGTCGTCGGATCGTCGGTCGTCGATCCGGTGCTCGTGTCCGCGCTCGTCGAGGTTTCGGCGCTCGTCGACGTCGTCGGCGACGTGCCCGATGTCGGATCCGTGGAGCTCGAGGAGTCGGCATCGCCAGCTTCGGTGATGTCGTCGGAACATCCCGTCAGCACGCACGCGCCCATCATCCATGACGCAAGACCACCGGATGTAATTCGCAGACTTCGCATGTTGCTCGATACCTTTCCTCTACGTTCGCTACCGGTACAGTCTCGCTGGGTTCGGCCCGCTGCACAATGGGTGAGCTGCGGGCGTAGGGTTTCATGGTCGCTGCCGGCGCGATCCTTTAGAAGGACGTCGACATCGCGAAGACATTGCGCAGCGCAGGGCGGTGGTGTTCTACTTCCCGCGAAGGCAACGAAACGAACGTGAAGCGGATCAACTTGGTTTTGGGGCTCGTGCTGTCTGTTGGTTGGACCGCAACATCGTTCGGCTGCAGCGGCGACGCGGACCAGGACGACGGCGACGACGATGGCGGGACCGTCACGAAGGGTGACGACATCGAGGACACCGGCGATCCACCGCCACCGCCGGCGAGCTCGTGCGAAGCGGCCTGTACGGTCGATCAGGAGTGCCTCGGCGGCAGTCTCGATGGCTGTTTGGCCACCTGCGCGACCGACCGCGAGCTGTACAACTCCGATCGCGCGGCGACGTGCCTGCCGAAGTACGACGCGCTGCTCACCTGCATCGGTGCGCTGAGCTGTGCCGACGCGGCGACGTTCGCCGACGGCTACGCCGAGACGTATCCGTGCGAGTTCGAAGAGGAGTCGTTCGTCGACGCGTGCCTGCTCGAGGGCGATCCGGCGCCGGCAGCGTGCGTCGCCGTCTGCGACAAGGTCGCGACGTGCGCCATCTCCGACGTCTCGGACTGCGCGGCGAGCTGCGCCCAACAGATCACGTTCGCGACCGCGATCGCACAGGAATGCGGAACCGCGCAGACCGACCTACTCGTCTGCGCGGAAATGCTCGAGTGCGCCGACCTCGGCCGCTACTACCAGGGCGACGAGACGGTCTGCCCCGACGAGACCACGCTCGCCGCGAACGCTTGCTCGATGTGAACGGCGCCGACCTCGGCATCACTCAGAACCCGAACACCTTGGATCGAACGATGAGCCGCAACGACGACCGCAAGACACGAATCACCCGCCGCAAGGCGCTACGGGGCGCGAGTGCCCTGGCCAGCGCCGCCGCACTGTCGGGGTTGGGCGGCTGCCGCAGCGCCGCGGACGAGGACGAAGAGGAGGGAGGGTCGGTCACCAAGGGAGACGATCTCGACGACGCCGAGCGCTGCGCCGGGCCGTCCGACCTCAGCGATCAAGAGCTGCTCGCGCCCATCGAGCACATCGTCGTGCTGATGATGGAAAATCGCTCGTTCGATCACTACTTCGGATCGCTCAGCCTCGAAGAAGGTCGCAGCGACGTCGAGGGTCTGCGCGGCGGCGAGTTCAACCTCGGTCCAGGTGGTGAGCGCGTCGATGCGTTCCCCATGACCAACCCTTTCATCTCGCCGCCACCACACAAGTGGGACGCGATGCACGGCATGTGGAACGAAGGCAAGAACGACGGCTTCTGCCTCGAGCACCACAAAGAGAACGGCGCGACCAACCCGCAGGCGTTCCGCGAGGTCATGCAGTTCATGCGTCGCGCGGACATTCCGCTGCACTACGCGCTCGCCGATGCGTACGCGCTGTGCGATCGCTATCACTGCTCGCTGCTCGGCCCGACGTGGCCGAACCGATTCTACATGCACGCCGCGTCGTCGGGCGGCCGGCAGAGCAACCTGCCGCGGCCGTTCCTCACGACGATCTGGGACTTGCTCGACGACGCCGATCTCGACGGTACGAACTACTTCACCGATGTGCCGTGGGCGGCAGCTGCCGTCGGCAAGCTGTTCGGCTTCAGCGACATGGACAGCTTCTTCGAGGATGCCGACGCGGGCGAGCTGCCGCCGTTTTCGATCATCGACCCCGGCTTCTTCACGTCGAGCGAGCATCCCGGCTTCGGTGGCAGCAGCGAGCACCCCGAGATGGGCCCGAATTTCTCGCTCGGCGCGCTGTTCATCTCCCTGGTCCACGCCGCGCTCGCGAACAGCCCGAAGTGGAACAAGACGCTGTTCGTCATCACCTACGACGAGAGCGGTGGCTTCTACGATCACGTCGCGCCCCCGACGGCCACCGACGAGCGCGCTGCGTTCCGTCGCCATGGCTTCCGCGTGCCGGGTCTGATCATCGGCCCGCACGTACGGCGCGGGTGTGCGATCCACACGCTGTTCGACCACTCGTCGATCGTCGCGACGGCAGCGGCGCGCTTCGGGCTCGAGATCCCCAACGAGCGCGTCGCGGCGACGAACACGTTTGCTTCGGCGATCGATCCCGAGCTGCTGAACAAGCCGCAGCCAGCCGTCACGCTGCCCAAGGTCGAGATCGACGAGGGCAAGCTGATGGAGAACATCGTCCCGGATGCGTCCGCGGCCCCCGAGCTGTGGCAGCTCGCGGATCAGGGCGCAGTGCCGGCGAAGTTCGACCGCCGCAAGCTCGTGCGAGACGACGCGCAGCGGATGATCCGCAAGGCGCGGGAGTACGAGCTGATCTACGATCGCGTGCGGTGGGGCAAGGCCCTGCGCCCGCGCTAGAACGTCACGTCGCTAGAACGTCACGTCGCTAGAACGTCACGTCGAGCTGCAGGTGCACGATGTGCTCCGCGCGCCGAAACCCGAAGTCGCGGGGCATCAGCGCGATCCAGTCGGCCTGCAGCTTCATGCGATGACCGTTGATGTAGTAGTTCAGCCCGCCCGCGACCTCTTGGCCGCGCGCGCGTAGATCCGCGTAGTACGCCGGGTCGGTATCGCCGAGCGCATACATGCCGCTCATCCGCGCAACGATCTCGATCGGTGGATCGAACACGTACGACGTCTGCGCGACCCAGCCCTCGCCCGAGCGCGTGTACTCGACGACGTCCATGCCGTCGTCGTCGACCGATCGCAGCGCGTTCTTCGACGCGACCTTGCGCAGGTACTCGCCCTGCACTGCCCAGCCGCGCCACTTGAACACGAGATCCGCCGCGCCGTGGAAGTAGTGCGTCGTGCCGCCCGCGAACGTGGGACCGGTCGTGCTGCGCAGTCTGTCAGTGTTGAGGTTCGTCGCGAACGCACCGCCGATCGCGAGCCCGGGCTTGCTGCGCCGCTCGAGGTCGCCTTCGGAATCGTCGTCGATCGCCCCGAGCGGCCGCAGCTCGAGCCGACCGACGAACAGGCCGCCGGGCTTCTTGCCGGTGACGAGGTTGGTGCCGCCGCCACCGAACGCACCGAGTCGGTACGCGACCGGTGACTTGTCGTGCAGGAAGTTGTCCGAATAGATCATCACGCCGGCGTCGCGATCGAGCGTCAGCTCGCCGACCGGTCGCGGGCGATCGGCCATCTGCAGCGCGAACTCGCGGACCGTACGCAGCCGATCGAACGGCACGAAGTATTGACCCGCACGAATCCCGATGTCGCGGTGCGCCTTGTAGTCGACGAACGCGTCGAAGATCGGCGACGTCGCACCGTCGCGATAGTCGCGACCCGCGACCGCGAGCTGAATCATGTACGTCAGCTTCTTGGTCAGGATGTGGCCGCCGAGCCAGATGCGCGCCGTACCGATGTTCACCGTCTGCCGCAGGTTGCGAGCGCCCTCGTCGGGCGGCGGCGGCACGTTGAGCTGGTAGCGGAACTGGATGCGACTCTTGATGTTGAGCGAGAACACGTCGCCGAACCCGACGGTGAGGCCCTTGCCCGGTGCACCGTTCACCTCGTACTTCGGTGCTGCGGGTGTCTGCGGTGGCGTCGTCGTCTTCGTGATCGCAGCTTCGGGTGGAGGCGCGACCGTTGCGGTCTCGGTCGGCGCCGTGACGACGGGCTCCACCGGCAGCGCTGCGTCGGACGATTCCACCGCCGTGGTCGCATCGTCCTCGAGCGGACGCGACGGCGATGCATCCATGGGTGGAGCCCACGCGAGCAGGAGTCGAACGAGTGCAGCGGTCATCGGGTGCGCGGTGGCAAGGCAAGGCACGTGCCCGTGACGTCGGTGCGTCGCGTTCGCGTGGCGGGGCGCGGACCGAAGGCGCGCGCCCGTGACGATGCACGGGCAGCCACCACGGCCCGGCACCGGCACCGTGGGATATCACGGGCTTGGCCGTGATGGGTCACGGCCGCGACGACCAGCGTCGAGGATCCCTCGACTTTGTCGCGGGCCTGCACCTTGCTGACCGGACGGCGGCATGCGCCGCCGGATCCTCACCGCCCTGCTGTCGTCCGCGTTCGTAGCCACCGCGCCGGCGTGCGGCAACAAGAGCGACGGCAACACCCTTGCCGTGGCTGCCTACACGACCCCGCGCGAGGTGTTCGCCCGCTCGATCCTGCCGGCCTTCGCCGCAGCGCGCACGCAGGCCGGCAAGCCGGCAGTCACGTTCGAGGAGTCGTATCAGGCATCGGGCGCTCAGTCGCGCGCCGTCGCCGAGGGCTTCGAGGCCGACGTCGTCGCGCTCTCGCTCGCGCCCGACATCGAGCGACTCGTGAAGGCCGGCCTGGTCGACGAGACCTGGGACGACGATGCGCATGGCGGCATGATCACGCGCTCGCTCGTCGTCATCGCGGTTCGAGCCGGCAACCCCAAGGGCATCACCGACTGGGCCGACCTCGCGAAGGACGGCGTCGAGGTGCTCACGCCGAACGTACGCACGAGCGGCGGTGCCATGTGGAACATCGCCGCGATCTACGGCGCGAGCAAGCGCGGCCATGCGGGTGACGGCGACGCCGAGGCGCTGCTCGCCGGCATCCTCGGCAACGTAGTCGTCATGGACAAGGGCGCCCGCGACTCGCTCGTCAACTTCGAGAACGGCGTCGGCGATGCCGCGATCACCTACGAGAACGAGGTGCTGCTCTCGAAGCAGGAGGGCAAGCCGATCGACTACGTGTCGAGCAACGTCCCGAAGGACACGCTGGTCGCCTCGGTCTATGTCCTGGGCGAGCTCGAGAGCGGGTCGTCGCGATCGGCCGCGGCGGTCTCGGTCGCGCTGCTGCTCGCGGCGCTGCTCTTGCAGCCGCTCGCACAGCGTATGTCGGCGCGGGCAGGTCGAGATGGCTGAGGCGAAGCGCAAGCACGGATTCCCGCGGGTGTGGCTCGTCGCCGCCGTCGCGATCTACATGCTCGCAGTGGTCGCGCTGCCGCTCGGGGCACTCGTCGCCGGTGCGGCCGACGACATCGGTGCGACGTTCGCCACGCTCGGCCACCCCGAGGCGAGAGGTGCGCTGTTTCGCACGCTCGCGCTCGCCACGACCGCGCTCGTCATCGACGTGATCTTCGGCGTCGTCGCGGCGATCGTCCTCGTCCGCGATCGATTCTTCGGCCGTCGGCTGCTCGGCTGGATCATCGACATGCCGCTCGCGATGTCGCCGGTGATGATCGGCGTCGCGTTCTTCGTGCTGTTCGGCCGCCAGGGCTGGCTGCAGCCGATCGTCGCCGCGACCGGCATCGACGTCGTGTTCGCATTCCCCGGCATGTTGCTCGTGACCGTGTTCGTCACGCTGCCGTTCGTCGCCCGCGAGACCCAGCTCCTCTTGCAGGAGCTCGGCTCGAGCGAAGAAGAGGCCGCCGCGACGCTCGGCGCGAATCGCTGGCAGACGTTCCGCATGATCACGCTGCCGAACATCCTGCCCGGTGTCGCGAGCGGCGCGGCACTCGTCGTCGCGCGCGCGCTCGGCGAGTTCGGTGCAGTGCTCGTCATCGGCGGTGCGATCTCCGGTCGTACCGACACCGCGACGACGTTCGTCTACCACGCCGTCGAAGAGCGCCAGCCCGCCGCCGCGTACGGCATCTCGATCGTGCTGGTCGCGCTGTCGCTCGCCGCACTCGCCGCCTTCGCGATCGTTCACAACAGGACCCGACGATGAGCATCCGTCTCCATCACGTGAGCAAGTCGTTCGGTCCCGTCCGCGTCGTCGACGACGTCTCGCTCGACGTCCAAAAGGGCGAGCTGCTCGCGCTGCTCGGCCCTTCGGGCGGCGGCAAGTCGACGGTCTTGCGGATCATCGCCGGGCTCGAGCTCGCCGATCGCGGCGAGGTCTGGCTCGACGGCGAGCGGGCCGATACGCTGGAGGCCCAGCAGCGCCGCGTCGGCTTCGTGTTCCAGCACTATGCACTCTTTCGCCACATGACCGTCGCGCAGAACATCGGCTTCGGCCTGCAGGTCCGCGGTGTCCCGCACCAAGAACGCGGCCGGCGGGCGAACGAGCTGCTCGAGCTCGTCGGTCTGCACGGACTCGGCGAGCGCTATCCGTCGCAGCTGAGTGGCGGTCAGCGTCAGCGCGTCGCGCTCGCCCGGGCCCTCGCACCCGAGCCGCGCTTGTTGCTGCTCGACGAACCGTTCGGTGCCGTCGATGCGAAGGTCCGCGAAGAGCTGCGCGTGTGGCTGCGCGAGCTCCACGATCGCATCGGCGCGACGACATTGCTGGTGACGCACGATCGCGAGGAGGCGTTCGCGGTCGCCGATCGCGTCGTCATCATCAACGGTGGCAGGGTCGAACAGATCGGCACGCCCGTCGACGTGCTCGACGAACCTGCAACCGAGTTCGTCGCCGGCTTCATGGGCGAGGTGAATCGCTACGAGGCCGAGGACGACGGCGGCAAGCTCCGCGTCGGCCCGCTGTTGCTACCCGCAGCCACGCCCGACGCCGCGACGACCGCGAGAGTCGTCGTCCGCTCGTACGACATCAAGCTGTGGGTCAGCGATCCCGGCATCGCGACCGTCGCACGCGTCACGACGCTCGGTGATCGCGTGCGCGTCGAAGCGACGCTCGATGGCGGGCTGCCGCTGTTCGCCCACTTCCCGCGCCGTAGCAGCTTGCTGCGCGGCGTCGCACCCGGTGCCCGCGTCGCCGTCGAAGTCACTCACGCACGGGCATGGCCATCGTGAGCGACACGGACTCTCTCGAGCTCGAGCGCGACGCGTGGCGCATCGTCGCCGAGCACCTCGATCTCGGCGACGTGCTCACGGCGCTCGCTGCCCGCTCGCGCGCCGTGCTCGGCGACTCGGCATGGTCGGTGCGCCGCGTGCAGAAGGGCGCGGAGTCTCCCCGCACCGACACGATCGCGCACAGCCCGAGCGTCAGCCCGAGCGTCGCCGCGATCACGACGCCGGCGGTCGTCCTGCCGCTGGTCGATACGCCCGCGACGACGCTCGAGGTCCGCACCGAGGTCGACGCCGAGCGTGCGATCGTCCACCTGCGCGCGCTCGTGCCGGCGCTGCGTGTCGCGCTCGACCACGGTCAAAAGCTGCACGAGCTCGTGCGTCGTCGCGAGGCGGTCGAGGCCGACAACCGCGCGCTGCTCACCCGACTGCAGCGGCAAGACATCAGCGAGTCGATCGTCGGCGCCGAGACGGGTCTTGCCGAGGTGATGCAGCGCGTCGAACAGGTCGCGCCGACCGAGGCGCCGGTGCTCATCCTCGGCGAGACCGGCTCGGGCAAGGAGGTCGTCGCGCGGGCGATCCACACCCAGTCACGCCGCGCACGTGGACCATTTTTGCGCGTGAACTGTGGTGCGATCCCTGCAGAGCTCGTCGACAGCGAGCTGTTCGGTCACGAGCGCGGCAGCTTCACGGGTGCCGTGAGTGCGCGCAAGGGTTGGTTCGAGCGAGCCGATGGCGGCACGCTCTTTCTCGACGAGGTCGCCGAGCTGCCGGCCGCAGCGCAGGTTCGGTTGCTGCGCGTGCTGCAAGACGGCGGCTTCGAGCGCGTCGGTGGCCAGCAAGGACTCGAAGCCGATGTCCGCATCGTCGCCGCGACGCACCGCGACATGCCCGAGATGATCGCCCGCGGAGCGTTTCGCGAGGACCTCTGGTATCGCATCAGCGTGTTCCCGATCCCGCTCCCGCCGCTGCGCGAGCGTCGGCAGGACATCGTCGCGCTGACGCGGCACTTCGCAGCGAGTGCGGGCGCGCGGCTGCACGGCATCCCGCTCGTGCCGGATCGCGAGGCGCTCGAGCTGCTCTCCGCGTACGACTGGCCGGGCAACGTACGCGAGCTCGCCGCGGTCGTCGAGCGGGCGACGATCCTCGGTGGTGGTGTGCGGCTCGACGTCGCGCGTGCGCTCGGTGATGCCGGCGGACCACGTGCGCCGATGATCACGAAGCCGGTCGCGCGCGCGACGGTGCCGGCCGCCGTGCCACCGTCGCTCGAGTCGATCACGCGTCGCGCGATCGAAGAAGCGCTGCTGCGCACTCGCGGACGCATCGAAGGCGACGACGGTGCAGCGCACTTGCTCGGCGTCCATCCCGCGACACTGCGTTCGCGGATGCGGCGGCTCGGTATCGAGTGGAAGCAATTCCGCGCCCCGAGCAGCTGAGCGGCGCCAGATAGCGGAGGAATCTGCATCCCGCAAGAAGATCGGCATCGCGCCCGCTTGGCGTCGAGTCGAGATGACACACCGCTCGAGCGACCGCGCGCGACCTCGCGCGCGACCGCGCGCGACCTCGCGCGCGACTCATTCGCACCTATCGGCGACCGCGAGAGACCCGTGATGGAACGACGTTTCTGTACCGTGCTGGCGCGCGGGCGAGCCTTGACGGGGCACGGCCTCACGCTGAGAAGATGGTCCCGCGCACATGGAAAACACAGCTGACTACGACGTGGGAATCATCGGTGCAGGTCCGGCCGGCTCGGGCCTCGCCTGCTATCTCGCAAAGGCCGGGGTGAGCTGCGTCGTCTTCGAGCGCGACCTGTTTCCGCGGCCGCACGTCGGCGAGTCGCTGGTCCCGTCCTCGACCCGCGTGTTCAAGGACCTCGACTTCATCAAGGTGATGGAGGCCGAGAAGTTCCCCCACAAATTCGGCGCGGTGTGGACCGCAACCGGTGGCCACCGCGAGTTCGAGCACAAGTGGGAGGGCCTCGAGGCCGACAGCGTCGCCGACATCCGCTTCGAGGAGAGACAGCAAGCTGGCGTCGATCAGCTCTACACGTACCATGTCGACCGCGGCAAGTTCGACGATCTGCTGCTCAAGCATGCGCGCGGCTACGGTGCGGACGTCTTCGAAGGCGTCGGTGTGCAGGACGTCCGCTTCGACGACGGGCTGCCTGAGATCCGCTATCGCATGGGCAAGCGCGAGATCGGTTGCCGCGTGAAGATCGTCGCGGACGCGAGCGGTCGCAAGACGTTCCTCGGCAATCGTCTGAAGATGAAGATCAAGGACACGGTCTTCGATCAGTACGCGATCCACACGTGGTTCGAGGGTCTCGACCGCGTGGCGACGATGAACAAGGGCGGCAAGCACAAGGCCGACTACATCTACGTCCACTTCTTGCCGATCACGAACAGCTGGGTGTGGCAGATCCCCATCACCGACACGATCACGAGCGTCGGCGTCGTCACGCAAAAGAAGCACTTTGCGAAGGACAAGCAGAGCCGCGAAGAGTTCTTCTGGGAGGCGGTGAACAGCCGTCCCGAGCTCCACGATGCGCTGCGCCGCGCGGAGCAGGTGCGCCCGTTCTCGGACGAGGGCGACTACAGCTACGCGATGCAGCAGATCACGGGCGACAACTGGCTGATGGTCGGCGACGCCGGCCGATTCGTCGATCCGATCTTCTCGACCGGCGTGAGCATCGCGCTCAACAGTGCTCGCTTCGCGACGCCCGACATCATCAACGCGCTGCAGGCCGGCAACTACAAGCGCGAGTCGTTCACGAACTACGAGGCGACGCTGCGTCGCGGCACGCGCAACTGGTACAACTTCATCACGGTCTACTACCGGCTGAACGTGTTGTTCACGGCGTTCATCCGCGACCCGCGCTATCGCCTCGACGTGCTCAAGCTGCTGCAGGGCGACGTGTACGACGAGGGCGAGCCCGAGGTACTGACCAAGATGCGCGACATGGTCGCCGAGGTGGAGCGCAACGAGAACCACCCGTGGCACAAGCTGCTCGGCGATCTCACGAACCACGCATTCGCGCCGACGTTCTAGCGCGTCAGGCGGCGTCGAGGCCGGCGAGCTCGCGGATCGCGTGGATCAGCTCCTCGGTCCGCGCCGGATCGCCGTCCCACCGGATCGTGCGCTCGGCCTGAACGAAGTCGGAGTCGCAGCCGCGCAGCACGACGCGCACGCTGTCGTCGTCGTCGTCGGGCTCGACGCTGATGCGATGCGTGCACCGGTCGCCGCCATCGAGTGGCTCGTCGAACAGCACCTTGATCGGCAGCTCGGGCCCGGAGAAGCACAGCGCGCTCTTCACCGGATAGCCGAGCGTTCGCGCGAGCACGACGACCGCATGCTCGAGCAGCGGGTATGGCCGCACCCAGCCGATCAACGTGTCGAGCTCACTCGCCATGCGACGCACCTCTACGATGCCCGACGCGCACGCTCGGCGCCATGCTCGATATCACGCGGCATTTGCGGAGTTGCTCGGACTCGAGCGGCTCGCCGCCTGCGCCAACACGTCGAGCGCAGCGACGCGATACGCCTCCGCCATCGTCGGAAAGTTGAACACGGTGTCGACCAGCTCACGCACACGACCGGAGCCGAGCAGCACGAGCTGACCCAAGTGCACGAGCTCCGTCGCACCTTCGCCGACGATGCCGACACCGAGCAGGCGCTCGCCGGTCGGATCCGCGATGAGCTTGAGGAACCCGTCCGGCTCGTCGGTGATCTGACCGCGCGCGAGCCGCGAGAAGTCGACGCGACCGACGATGACATCGCCGAGCCGCGCACGCGCCTGCGTCTCGGACTCGCCGACGCAGGAGAGCTCGGGAATCGTGAAGATGCCGATCGGCACGATCGACGCGGCATTTGCCTCGATGCGACCGAACGCGTGCATCACCGCGCGGCGTCCCTGCTCCATCGAGAACGACGCGAGCGCCGGCGGGCCGACGACATCGCCGACCGCGTACACGTGCGCGACGCTCGTGCGTCCGAACCCGTCGGCCGTGACGCGGCCTTGAACATCCACCGCGACGCCGACGACATCGAGGCCGAGCCCCGTGGTGTACGGCACGCGACCGAGCGCGACCATCACCTTCTCCGCCGTCAGCCCGTCGCCGCTCGTCAACGTCGTCGTCGTGTTCGAGATGCCGTCGGTCTCGACGCTCTTCACCGTCGCCGTGCCGAGGTAGCGCCCGCCGAGGTCGGTGAACGCGTCGAGAAAGCCCTGCGACAGATCGGGATCGAGGAACGCGAGCGGTCGCGGCGCGCGGTCGACGATCGTCACGAACACACCGAGGGTCGCGAAGATCGACGCGTACTCGCACGCAATCACACCGCCGCCGAGGATCACCATCGAGTGCGGCAGGTACTCGAGGCCGAGGATCGAGTCGCTGTCGAGGATGTGCTCGTGATCGATCGCGATATCTGGGGGCTGTCGCGGTCGCGAGCCGGTCGCGATCACGAACTTCGTCGCGTCGATGCGACGCACGAGCCCGCTCGGGCTGCGCACCTCGACCGCGTGGCTGTCGACGAAGCGCGCCGCGCCGTGCAACCGCGTCACGCCGAGCTGCACCAACTCGTCGCCGAGCGAGCACACGTGGCTGTCGATCACCTTGTCGAGGCGGCCGCGCACGTGCGAGAACTGCAGCTCCGACGGCATCACCATGTGGAAGCGCTGGGCCTGGGCGAAGAAGCGCGAGAGCTGCCGCGCCGCTTCGCGTAGCGCCTTGCTCGGGATCGTGCCTCGGTGCACGCACGCACCACCGATTCGCGGCTCGCGTTCGATCACCGCAACACGTGCACCGGCCTGTGCCGCGCAGGCTGCTGCCTTCAAGCCACCAGGGCCTGCACCGACGACGACCCAGTCGAACGTGTTGCTCATGCCATCGTCTCCACGGTGCGTGCGATCGTGGCGCTCACCGCGACGATGCGATCCAGATCTTCGGGATAGAGGTTCAACGACTCGATCTGCGGCGCGCAGGATCCGGTCGCGACCGATTCAGGAGCATCGAGTGCGGCGGCGAACGCAGCCGCGAGCTGGGCCGTGCTCACGTGGTCACCGAACGTGGGTGCGGGCGCGGCGTCCGAGCCCGCAGCAACCGTCGCACGCACGGCCGCCGACAACCGCCAGCCGTCGCACAGCAACAGGCCCGCGGGAATCGAGAACTCCTCGAGCAGCGCGCTCGCTTCGGCTTCGTCTGCCGGCGCCGTGCCACGTCCGAGGATCCGCAGCACGACCGGCACGCCGAGCTGGCGCAGCAGCCCGCACAGGAACGCGGAGTCGACCGCCTGCCGTCGCGTGCGCGCGATCTCCTTCGCGAAGAGCCCGGTCGCGAGTGACGAGCGCCACCACGCGGTGAGTCGCGGCACATGCGGTTCTTTGTCGTGCACGGCCGTGCGTACCGCAGCGGTCATCGCGAGCGATGCGACCTCGAGCATGCCGAGTCGCGCGACGGCCTGACGCGCCGACATTATGTCGACGCCTCCGCCGCCCGTGTAGTAGATCGCCGAGTTCGCCGATCGCAGCACGGTCGCGCACAGCGCCGGATCGCGCTCGATGTGGCGAGCGACCTCGGCGGCTCCACGCGCGGGATCCTGCGCCGCGAGCATCACCTCGTGGGCGACGCGTGGCAGAACCGGCAGCTCGACCGAGCCGTCGCGCAGCGCGCTGACGAGGTGACGGCGCGCGGGCGAGCTGTCCGCATCGACCGATGCCCGCTCGACGTCCGCAACTGACAGGGGTATCGCGACGGATGCCACGTCGGGATCCATCGGCCGCGGGGCCACCGGCCAATAGTTCCAGTGCGGTCCACACCCGCTCCCTGGCGCGCGTCGCCATCCCCCGATAGGATCGCCGACGATGGCAGTTTGGCGTTCTTCGAGCACGGCTGCACTCGCGTGTGCGCTCGTCCTCGCGTGCAGCGACCCCGGTACCGCGCAGGTCGAGACCGGCACGACGGGCCGCGAAACGTCGTCCGAGTCGACGTCGACGTCGACGCCCGCCGACACATCGACCACCACCGACGACCCGAGCTCGTCGTCGAGCGGACCGCAAGCGGACACCAGCTCGCAGAGCAGCAGCAGCGAAGCAGGTTCGAGCTCGAGCTCGACCGGTGAGGCCGTCGACTGCTGCGGATGCCTGTGCGCCGACGATCACTGGTCGTGCTCGGAGGACACGTGCCTCGACAGCAACGGCACCGTCACCGCGCTCGGGCCCGAGGCCGGCTTCTTCGAGATCGACTCCGGCGACTACAGCGTCTTCGGTCAGACGCTGACGTCACCGCGGCACCGCGTCTGGTACTCGTTCCGCCCCGCCGACGACGCGGCCGACGATCGCCCGGTGCTGCTGTTCTTCAACGGTGGCCCCGGCTCGGCGACCGGTCCGTTGTTCGGCTTCGGTACGAACGAGTTCACCCTCGATCCCGCGCTCACGGGTGCCAACAGCGTCGTCGCGAATCCCGTCCCGTGGACGAGCTTCGGCAACCTGCTGTACATCGACGCGCCGGCGACCGGATTCTCGTATCCGCTCGCGGCGGACGGGGCGGAGATCCCCGTCGTCATCGATGCGGATCGCGACGCCGCCGCGTTCATCCGCGTGCTGCTGCGGTTCTTGGCGCGTCATCCGACGCTGCAGGACAACCCCGTGATCATCGTCGGCGAGAGCTACGGTGGCACGCGCTCGACGTTGATCCTGCGGCACCTGCTGCGCTACGGCGAGCTCACGGACGGCGTGTATCGGGATCCCGAGCTGTACGACGAGATTGCGGCGCACTACACGACTGTCTTCGGCCAGGGCGATCTCGTCGCACCCGAGGAGATCACGGAGCAGTTCGGCGCGCAGGTGCTGATCCAGCCGCTCGTCGCCGGCTACGTGCAGTTCGCGAACGCGCAGTCGCAACCCGTGCCGGGATACTGCGTGTTCAATGGCGACGGCTACCAGTGCGACGAAGCCAACGGCTGGACGTTCTTGCAGATGGACCTCCTCGCGGAGCGGCTCGTCGAGGTCGAGACGCTCACGACCGCGCTCGGCGTCGACCCGACCACGATTGCGTGGATGCATGCGGACGCGCGACAAACGGCATACAGCCGCGCCGATGATGGATTCCCTGCCCCGCAGATGGACGATGCGTTCGGCGATCTCGCGGCGGACGACGCGTACTACGTCGCGCTCAACTACAACGTCTACGGCCAGTTCCCCGGCTCGCGCGACTGGCTCGGCGACGACGCCGGCGCCGAGTTCCTCTACAACGTCGCGTTCGTGCCGACGATGATCACCAATGCGCCGTTCGACATCGTCGTGTGGAGCCTCGGCATGCCCGCGGTGCTGTCGTACTGGGACACGATCGTGAGCGACGTGGTGCACGACACCGCGCCGCAGGTCGGCATCGATCGTCCGGGCTGGCTGAACCTCACCTACGTCGATGGTGCGGTGCCGGGCGCGACGTCGGCGACGATCCGGTTCCCGTTCTATCCGAGCGCCGGCCACATCGTGACGCTGCGCCAGCCCGCGGAGCTGCTCGCGGACATCGAACAGTGGTGGGAAGGCTGAGTCAGCCGTCGACGCAGCCAGCGTGTCGCGCTTGTCAGTTGGCGGGTGCGCCGTTCGCAATCCAGCTGCGCAAGACATCGAGCTGCAGCCCGCCCGAGCTGCTGCTGTCGGCGGAGGTCGGTTCGTCGCCGGACGAGGAGCTGGACGGATCGACGTCCGTCATCGACGAGCCGGAGGGTCCGTGGTGGGATCGGTCGTGGTCGTCGCCGTGGTCGTCGGCGTGGTCGTCGGCGAGTCCGACGAGCTCGCCGGGTCGGGATCGTCGGTCACAGCGTTCGTGCCACTGCCGCCATCGCTACCGCCACACGCGATCAACGGGACCGCAAGCCAACCCAGCCACACTGCAATACCGCGCTCGAACACGCCGCGTACGCTAGCGCCGAAGCACCCCGAGTGTCGACACGGCCGACGGCGGCGCCTATCCTCGCGCCGCATGTCGCGTGTGCCACGTTCCGCGCCACTTCTCAACACTGTCCCCTCGCGCCGTCGCGCTCTCGCCGGCCTCGGTGCCTGCCTCCTGCTCGGGGCCGCCGCGTGCGCCCCGGCGGTACACGCCGAGCGCGTCGGCGAGTACCCGCTCGAGGCGAAGAAGACCTACGCCTGGATCACCGAGGACCCCGTGCTCATCCAGTTCGGCGAAGCGCAACCGAACGTCCGCACGCCGCAGAACGAAGCGAACCTGCGCGCGGCGATCGACGCATCGCTCGGCGGGCGCGGCTTCACCAAGGTCGCGCGCGACGAGGCCGAGCTGCTCGTCGCGTTCTCGGTCGGCACCACGATGCGCTATCGCATCGAGGGGCAGACGACGGGCAACTCGATCGGCGGCCTCGAGCCCGGCACGAAGCAGACCAAGGGCACGCTCAACGTCTACCTCGTCGACCGCGCGCAGATGAAAGAGGTCTGGCACGGCTGGACCTCGAAGTGGCTGTCGAACGCCGAAGATCCGAAGAAGGTCGCAGCCGACGCGGTCGAGAAGATCATGGCGACGTATCCCGGCGCGAAGTGAGTTCGCTTTCGGCTTTCAGGGGAAGCGGCCCGCTTCCCCCTCCTCGCCGGCTGAGCCGGCGCGGAGCCTCCCCCTTTCCATCGCTTCGCTCCTTCGGCTTTCAGGGGAAGCGGCCCGCTTCCCTGCTTCACTCGGGCTTCGGTCGTGCGATGCCGCCGAGGTATGCGGCGCTGCGACCGATGAACACCGGATTGCCGAGCACGTAGCGTCGCCACATGCGCTTGGGCTCGAGCACGAGCCGGAACGCCCACTCCATCTGCGCGGCACGGATCCACGACGGCGCGCGGGTCGTCTCGCCGCTCAGGAAATCGATCAGCGCCCCAATGCCCGCAACCACGCCGACGCGGAGCTGGGCGCGGTGCCGATCAATCCACTGCTCTTGCAGCGGATTGCCCATGCCGACGAGCAGCACGTCGGGCGACGTTGCGTTGATGCGCTCGATCGCACCGTCGCGCACGAAGCCGTCGAGCGTGCCGGCGATCTCGACGCCGCGGTAGCGCGAGGTGACGTTGCGCGCCGCGAGCTCGGCGCGGCCTGGCACGGCACCGTAGAGGAACACCTTGAGCGGCCGCTGCGGATCCGCGGTCTCGAACAGACGCGGCAGCAGATCGGTACCGTTGAAGTTGTAGTCGAATTTCTGCCGGGCGAGTCGCGCGTAGATCGCGAGGCCGATGCCGTCGTTGAGCACGAGATCGCCGCGGCCGAGCACACCGCGGAACTCGGCATCGTCCCACGCGAGGTTCAGCGTGTGCGCATTGACGAAGTAGAGCGAGCGGGCATCGCGAGCTTCGATCGCCACGAAGAACCACTGTCGCACCGTCTCCCAACGCGTGCACACGACCGGGACACCGAGGCAATCGACACGCACGCCCTCGTTCACTGCCGCGAGCCTACACCGGCGAGCGCGCGCGCGATCAAGTCCGGCGCGACCGTCGTCGGTGGTACGGCGGCCTTGCGCCCCACACGCGGGAACCACGACCGCACGTCCTCGTCGAGCCCGAGGCCGTGCATGTAGTTGTAGATCGCCTTGCGCAGGCCCTCGCCGAGCAGGTCGTGATCGGTGCCGGTCGGATCGTCGAACGGCACCTCGTTGCGCGCGAATCCGGCCGCTTTCGGCGCATGCAGACGGATGCCGTAGGTCTGCGGCGCGCGACCGATCGGGCTGTGCACCGTCGCGGCGAAGCGGTGCCAGAACGCGGACTGCAGGCAGCCGGCGGCGAAGAGCTGGCGCACGCGCTCGAGCGCGTCGACCGTCTCCTGGGTCGTCTCGGTCGGAAAACCGTACATCAGATACGCGTGCACCATCACGCCGGCCTCGGTGAACGCGTGCGTGACGCGAGCAACCTGCGCGACCGTCACGCCCTTTTCCATCCGCTCGAGCAGCCGATCCGACGCGACCTCGAGGCCACCGCTCACGGCCACGCAGCCCGAGCGCGCGAGCAACCCCGCGAGCTGGGGCGTGAACGCCTTCTCGAAGCGGATGTTGCCCCACCACGTGATCACCAGATCGCGCTCGACCAACCGCCGCGCGAGCGCGTGCAGGCCCGCCGGCGGCGCGGCCTCGTCGACGAAGTGAAAGCCGGTGTGCCCGGTCTGCGCAATGATCGCTTGGATCCGGTCCACCAAGAGATCGGCGCCGACGGGATCGTAGCGCGCGATGTAGTCGAGCGTTACGTCGCAGAAGCTGCACTTTTTCCAGTAGCAGCCGTGCGCGACGGTGAGCTTGTTCCACCGACCGTCGGACCAAAGTCGATGCATCGGGTTGAGCAGCTCGAGCAGCGAGAGATAGCGATCGAGCGGCAGGCCGTCGTAGTCCGGCGTGCCGGCGTGCGCGAGCGGCACGTCGTGGATCGAGTCGTCCGAGCGCAGCACGACCTTGCCACCGTCGCGCACGAACGTCCGCAGCAGCGGCGACGCCGGATCGCGGAGATGGCGGACGAGCGCGAGCAGCGGTGATTCGCCGTCGTCGAGCGTGATGTAGTCGACGTCGTCGAACACCCGCGGCTCGGCGAGCTCGCGCAGCTCGGTGTTGACGTAGCCACCGCCGAGCACGACGCGCAGCCCTGGCGCGGCCGCTCGCATCGCGCGGGCCATCCGCAGCGCGCCGTACACGTTGCCGGGAAACGGCACGGTCATCCCGACGAGATCGGGGGTGTGCTCCGTGACGAGCTCGCGCGCGAGGTCGTCGAGCATCGTGTCGACGAGCGTCGGCGCGCCGTCGAGTGCGGCGCGCAAGGGATCGTAGCTCGCAGCCGACGACGCGAGCTTCTCGCCATAGCGCGACAGCTCGAAGTGCGGTGCGATGCCATCCTTGATCGCGTCGGCGAGATCGTCGACGTAGAGGCTCGCGAGATGCTTTGCTCGATCGGCGAGACCCAGCGCGCCGAATGCCCAGCCGAGGGTGTCGTCGTCGAGCGCCGCGAACCGCGGGCCTTCGGGTAAGAACGTGCGCCCGACGATCCGCAGCGCGAGATCGGGCGCACGACCCTGCAGGAATCGCACGACCGAATCGATCGTTGCGGCGTACTCGATCGGGTGTGCTCGCACGTGACGCACGGCGCTCGTCATACCCTGCAGCGCGGCGGTGACCCGCTCGATCCCCGCGCGGCAGAACACGCGCAGGAACAGCTCGAGCGCCGGATCCGCCTGCCGCACGACGAGGTCCTCCGCGGCCGCGTGCTGCTCGAGGAATCCCTTGAGGTACGCCGTCGCGGGGTACGGCGTGTTGAGCTGCGTCATCGGCGGCGTGAGCAGCAGGATCCGCGTCGTCATTCGATACGCACGCCCTGCGGATGCGCGATGCCGTTGGTCACGGTGCACACCCAGCCATCCGCCTTGGTCGGCGCGAACTCGGGACACTCGCCGGTCATGTGCGCGCCCTCGGTCGTCTTCGGACCAAAGCAGGCGCAGTAACCGGCGTGGCAGTGCGCCGCCTCGGTGCACTGCTGACCGACGTCGACCGCCGGCATCACGCACGAGCCGGACAGTCGCGGATCGAGCACCGAGGCGTACCACTGGCCACCACGCCGCGCGCACATATCCGTCTGCGAGCAAGCGACGCCGGCCGCGAAACTGAAGACGACGCCGATCGCGATCGCGACACGCATGCCTCGCGAGCGTACCCTAGGGCACCGCGGTGCGCCTCAACAAGTACCTCAGCGAGAGCGGCCAGTGGTCGCGGCGCGTCGCCGACACGCTGATCGCCGACGGCCGCGTGACGCGAAACGGCACGGTCGCCGTGCTCGGCACCCAGGTCGAGGACGACGACGTCATCGAGGTCGACGGCACCGTCGTCGGTCGCGCGCGCAGGCACGAGCATCCGGTCTACATCGCGCTCTACAAGCCCGGCGGGATCACGTGCACGACCGAGCGGCACATCCGCGGCAACATCATCGACTTCGTCGGCCATCCCGAGCGCATCTTTCCCATTGGTCGTCTCGACAAAGACTCCGAGGGGCTGATCCTGCTCACCAACGACGGCGACATCGTGAACGAGGTGCTGCGGGCCGAGCACGGCCACGAGAAGCAGTACATCGTGACGATCGATCGCATCGTGACCGACGCATTCGTCACGCGCATGGCCGGCGGCGTCGACATCGGCGACGCGGTGACCAAGCCGTGCAAGGTGCGCCGCATCGCGCCGCAGACGATCGACGTCGTGCTCACACAGGGCCTCAACCGGCAGATTCGACGCATGGTCGAGGCGCTCGATCACGAGGTGATGTCGCTGCGCCGGGTTCGCATCATGCACATCGAGCTCGGAGATCTGAAGCGCGGTACGTGGCGCGACCTGACGGACGAAGAGATCCGCGGCCTCGCGCCACCGCCTGAACGCGCGCGCAGTCGATGAGTTCGTGGTAGAGGACGGCGGTGATCACCGTCCACCACCTGGAGAAGTCGCGATCGCATCGCGTGCTGTGGATGCTCGAGGAGCTCGGGCTGCCGTACGAGCTGGTCGAGTACAAGCGCAATCCGAAAACGATGCTGGGACCGCCGGAGCTGCGCAAGATCCATCCGCTCGGCAAGTCGCCGGTGATCGACGAGGACGGCATCATCTACGCGGAGTCGGCCGCGATCCTCGAGCACCTCGTCGAGCGCCACGGCGCGGGCCGATTCGTGCCGGCGGCCGGCAGCGCCGATTACACGCGCTATCGCTACTTCATGCACTACGCCGAGGGCTCGGTGATGACGCCGCTGGTGCTCAAGCTCGTCACGACGCGGGTCCGCGCCGCGAAGGTGCCGTTTTTCATCAAGCCGATCGCGCGCAAGATCGCCGCGACGATCGACGATTCGTTCACCGATCCGAACCTCCGTCGACACATCGAGTTCATCGAGGCCGAGCTCGGGCGATCGCCGTGGTTTGCGGGCGCCGACTTCTCCACTGCCGACATCCAGATGAGCTATCCGGTGTCAGGCCTCGTCCGCACCAAAGACCTCGGGACGACCGAGCGCATGCAGGCATTCCTCGGGCGCATCCGCGAGCGGCCCGCGTACCAGCGCGCGATCGATCGCGGCGGCCCGCCGATGTGAACAGCGGCCCGTCCACGGGCCGGGTGGCCCGTCGGTCGGACGGTGCCGGCCCGTCCGCGGGGCGGCGAGAATGGTCCTACTGCGACCACGCACGAGAATCCGCGCGGCACATCGCTTGCTCTGGTGCGGCGTCGCGATGCTCTCTCGAAGTCTCACGGCCGCGCTTCATGGTGTCGATGGATCGCTCGTCACCGTCGAAGCCGACGTTCGCCTCGGCTTACCGGGGCTGACGATCGTCGGTCGTGCGACCGGGGCGGTGACGGAAGCACGCGAGCGAGTGCGTAGCGCGCTCGCGCACTGCGGGCACGAGTTGCGGCCGCGCAAGCAGGTCGTCAATCTCGCGCCGGCGGATGTGCGAAAGGATAGTCCGGGGATCGATCTCGCCGTTGCGGTGGCGTTGCTCGCGAGCCACGAGATCGTGCCGGCCGCGGCGCTCGACGCGGTGCTGCTGTGGGGCGAGCTTGCGCTCGATGGCCGTGTGCGTGGTGCCGGTGGTGCGCTCGTCGTGGCCGACACTGCGCGGCGTCTCGGGATCTTGCAGGTCGTCGTCGCGCGCGACAACGCGGACGAAGCGGCGTTGATCCCGGGGCTCGAGGTGCTCGCGGTATCGGGGCTGCCGGAGCTCGTCGCGCATCTGCGTGGGGATCGAAAGCTCGTGCCGCACGTGCGTGGGCCGAGCGAGTCGGTGGCATCGCGGCATCCCGACATGGCCGATGTGCGGGGGCTGTCCGTCGCACGGCTCGGGCTCGAGGTGATGATCGCGGGCGGGCACAATCTGCTGCTGCACGGGCCGCCGGGCGTCGGCAAGACGATGCTCGCGCGGCGTGCAGGCGGGTTGCTGCCGGATCTCGACGATGTGGCCGCGCTCGAGGTCACGAAGATCCACGGCGTGTCGCGGGGGCGCGTTGCGACGGATCTGATCCGGCGGCCGCCGATCCGCATGCCGCATCACACCGTGAGTGTCGCGGGGTTGCTCGGTGGTGGCACACCGGTGCGACCGGGTGAAGTGAGCCTCGCGCATCGCGGCATGCTGTTCCTCGACGAGCTGCTGGAATTCCCGCGCGCGTGTCTCGAAGGGCTGCGCGAGCCGCTCGAGGATGGCGACGTCACCATCGTGCGGGCAAGTGGGGTGCTGCGGTTGCCGGCGCGGTTCCAACTGATGGCGGCGATGAATCCGTGTCCGTGCGGGTACCTCGGCCACCCCGAGCGCGCGTGCACGGATCCGGCGACGGCGATCGCGAGGTATCGGCGGCGGCTGTCGGGGCCCTTGATGGATCGGATCGATCTCGTCGTGCCGATCGTGCCGTGCAGCACAGATGCGCCGGATCTGCCGGAGGGTGAGTCGAGCGCGGACATTCGGACGCGGATCGATGCCGCGCGCGTGCGCCAGGGCCTGCGGCTCGCGGGGACGCCGTGGCGGACGAACGCGGAGATTCCCGCGGACGCGGGCGCGATCGAGGTCCACTGCGCGCTCACGACTGCCGCGCGGATGCTCCTGCGCGAGCTGACGAAGGTGCGCAGGCTGAGCCCGCGCGCGCAGCATCGATTGCGCAGGGTCGCGCGGACGATCGCGGATCTCCAGTTCGATCGCGACCCGACCGGGGCGCTCGGGCCTGCCGAGATCGCGCAAGCGGCCGCACTGCGATGTTTGCCGGATGGTTGATCGAAAGATGGATCCAAAGGCCATCTCGCGCGACCACCACCTCGCGTGACGCCGCAATCGCAGACCGAACGTTACGCGGACTTCTACCGCGATCGCCGAGCCCTGCGGCAGCTCTTCCGCTTCGACGTGCGGTTCCGATCGCGACGGACGCACGAGGTCCTACGCGCACTCGACATCGATCCCAGCGGCAAGCGCATCCTCGACGTCGGCTTTGGCGGTGGTGACCTGCTCGCGAGCTTTCCTCGCACATGCCGCGTCCAGCCCCCTCGACGTGGTGACCAGCGCGCACGCGCTCGAGCACGTGCCCGACGACGCCGCGACGCTCGACGCGATTCGCACCCGCATCGCCCCGCACGGCGTGCTCGTGCTGTGGGTCCCGATCGAAGAGCCCGATTACATCTCGTTTCACCTGCGCGCGTACTCGATGCAGTCGATCGCCGGGCAACGTCGGGCGGACCACGTGCTGCACCGACTCGGCGTCGGCCCGCGCCAAGCCCTGGTCGTCGCGCGGCCGCGGTGAGTCACGCAAGCCGCACGTGCTTCGTCGCGATCGCACGGGCGCGCTTCGCCGAGGCGCCGCTCGCCTTTGCGATGGCGGGCCAGCCGGCGACCGCGTCGTGGACCTGCTCGACCATCGCGCGCGCGTCGGCTCGCCCGACGCCGTGGCGCGCTGCGAGGCGCATCACGTGGTCGAGCGTCGGCCGCTTGGCTTCGCCGTCGATCGTCATCGAGTGCTCGCCGCCGGGTCCGTGGGCGAACACCAGATCGTACGCGGGCGACAGTGTCCACTGTCCGTCGGGATCCATGAGGAACGCGAAGTTCTTCACGTGATCGTCGCGATTGTGCGCCACGATGTTGAAGAGCATCCGGCGCAAGCACTCGGCGATGGCGCGGGCATCGTGCGTGAGGCCCCGAGCGACGCGCAGCAGCAGATCGTAGTCGCACGAAGGGAGTCGATGGTCGCTGTGCAGCAGTCCGCCGAGCGTGTGCATGTGCCGACGCTCGCGCGCACCGACACGATCGAAGCGCAGGGTCCCGAAGTGGCGGCGCTTCGTGAACAGGCGATGACGCGGCACGGCGAGCCCGGCCGCCGCGGCCATCTGCATGTACGCGTGCTCGAGCGCGCCCTCGTCGTCGGTCTGCGGCCCGCCGGCGAACTTCACGAGCCAGTGCTCCCAGCCGTCGGGCAGCTCGTCGACACCGGACAACACCTCGTTGCCACGGATTCCGACGACCACCTTCGGCCGCGCACCGCCGGGCGATCCGCCGGCGCGGCGTAGCTCGGGCAGCACGTCGTCGTCGGAGCCGGCGAGCTGCTCGGCCTGCGCCGCGAGCTCGCTCAGATCGATGCGGCTCGGCGTGTCGTCGTCGTCGGGTTCGCGCGGCGGATGATAGGTGAGTGCGCCCATCGTGCGCGTACCGAGGTATGCGAGTCGATCGAGCGGCGACAACGAGCCCGGCTCGATGCCGGTGGCGCGGAACCAACGATCCATCAGCAGCAGACCCCAACCGTCCGGTAGCGAGTCGTCGAACAAGCCGAACAGCGGACCGAACGCACGATCGACATGCTCGACCAGCCCCGGCTGCGCGGGGACCTTCCACGGCGACAGGGCGAGCGGCTCGGCGAGGAATGCCTCGTCGTACTCGAACGCGATCGGCCCGCGATCCGGATGTGCGAGCGTGCCGACGACGCGCTCTGTCGTCGGCGACCAGCGCAGTCGGACCTCGATCTGCTTCATCGGCGTCCCCGCTTCGGTAGAGTTGTCGCGCTGGCGCGAAAGAGTGCGGCGAGGGTGCGCGCGTGCGCGGGCGCGAACAGCTGCTCGAGCTCGTGCAGGCGATCTAGAGCGTCGGCGATCTTGAGGAGGTTCTCGATCGTGATGTGCCCGGTCTTCTCGAAGCGTTGCACGGTCGAGAGCCCCACACCGGCGCGTTCGGCCAGCGTTGCGCGGCGCCAGTTCCTCGCGAGGCGCAGCGCCTCGATGCGCTGGCCCAGGTCGCTCGCGACCTCGGTCGGGGTACGCAGGGACGCCGGCATGATCTCGGAAATAGTGACTCGAAAACGAACTTTTGTCGGGAGAAAGTGACGATAAGGATTCGATTATGAGCTACCATCGCACGCCGCATGCAGCCAGGAGGAGTCCTCGCGATCGTCAATCCCGCCTCGTCGAGCGGACGCACGCTGCGACGTTGGCCGGATCTGCAGCGCGCGCTCGCGTCACGACTCCCACGGGTATTCTCGGGCGAGGTCGAGTTCCGCGCGACCGAGGCTCCTGGTCACGCGACGTTGCTCGCGCGCCGCGGGCTCGAGCACGGCGCGCGGCTGGTGATCAGCATCGGCGGTGACGGCACGAACAACGAGGTGCTCGCAGGCTTCGTCGACGACGATGGCCACAATCGATTCCCCGACGCCGAGCTCGGCCTGCTGCACAGTGGTACCGGTGGCGATTTCCTGCGTCACCTCGGGCGGTGCAAGCCCGAGCAGGCGATCGCGGCCCTGGTCGACGGACCGGCACACGCGGTCGACTACGGCGTCGCGCGATTCGTCGACGGCAGCGGTCGGGCTGCCGTGCGCCCGTTCCTCAACATCGCGAGCGCGGGCCTGTCCGGGCTCGTCGACTACCACGTGCGGCGCTCGAACCACCTGCTCGGCGCGACCGCGACGTACATCCTCGGATCGCTGCGAGCGATCGCCGATCTGTCCGCGAAGCGGATCGTCATGACGATCGATGGCGTCGCGCAGGAGCTTCCGCTGTCGCTGGCCGTCGCGGCGAACGGGCAGTACTTCGGCGGTGGGATGTGGATCGCTCCGCAGGCGCGTTGCGACGACGGGATCCTCGAGATCGTGCACACCGGAATCTCATCGCGGGTCACGATGCTCGCGATGCTCGGCAAGGTGTTCGCCGGCAAGCATGTCGAGCATGCGCAGGTCAGCATGGCGCGGGCGCGGGTGCTCGAGCTGGCGCCATGCAATCCCGACGACGTGATCCTGCTCGACCTCGACGGTGAGCAGCCCGGTCGCCTGCCGGCGCGGTTCCATGTCGTCCCCGCCGGGCTGCGGCTGCGCGCAGCCGGGCTGCCGGGTCCAGCACACGAGCGCGACTGACCAGCGCGAGCGCGTGCGCTCGACTGTGCTGATGCGCTCACGTGGCGCGGAGGATCGCGAAGGATTGCGGAGGAATTGCGTGGCCCACAACTCGCACTCGTGCACGCCTGCCATGCCGAGCAAGCAACCCTTCCTCACCGACGTCACCGAGCTTCGCAAGCGTGCCCGCAAGCACATGGAACGGGGAGCAGTCACCGAAGACTACGGCGGCGACGTCGAGGTTGCGGTCGCGCTGCTCAACACGGCGCTCGCGACCGAGATCGTGTGCGTGCTTCGTTATCAGTATCACGCGGTGATGGCCTCGGGGATCCACAGCGAGTCGGTCAAGAGCGAGTTCCAGCAGCACGCCGCCGATGAGCAGGAGCACGCGACCTGGCTCGCCGAGCGCATCAACCAGCTCGGCGGCAAGCCGAACATGAATCCCGAAGGGCTGCTCTCGCGTAGCCACGCCGAGTACGTCGAAGGCGACACGCTCCCCGACATGATCCGCGAGAACCTCGTCGCCGAGCGCATCGCGATCGAGTCGTATCGGGAGATGATCCGCTACTTTGCGGATCACGACCCGACCACGCGGCGCCTCCTCGAGGAGATCCTCGAGAAGGAAGAGGAGCACGCGAACGACATGCACGACCTGCTCGAAGCTCGTACCTGATGCGTCGAGTGCTGACGAGGTCCGCAGTCAGGGTGGCGTGCGCGCGACCAGGAACACGAACAGCACCACGAAGAACGGCACCGAGAGCCCGATCGCGAGCACGGATTCTCGGAGCTGGGCCGCCGCTGCACCGACATCGAGCGCTCGATCGAGCTGCACGCACCACGGCTCGGCTGGCAGCGTCATGCCGGTGTGCTCGACGACGAGGGTCGGTGTCGTCGCACCC